>Ga0208793_1002134_pt1 | contig 10585 bp, 22 predicted proteins | sample 17_taG_FD_184092 | JGI IMG/M metagenome (GOLD analysis project Ga0208793, IMG submission 184092) | Marine viral communities from the Subarctic Pacific Ocean - 17_ETSP_OMZ_AT15314 metaG (SPAdes) (version 2) | ecosystem: Environmental > Aquatic > Marine > Oceanic | place: Pacific Ocean | collected...
CCTAAATTGTAAAAAAAAAACAAAGACCCAATTGCTGCATCTAAAGGCATATCTTTCATCTTCTCTGGATTCTCTACATTGTAATCAACTATATTGTATTTACCAGATTTTCTTATTTTTATTCTTCTGTATAATACATTCATTGCAATGTGCATATTGTTCCAATCACTTGCACTACCATCTAAATCTACATATTCTCCTAAACTCATTTCATCCAAGTCTGGTATAAATCCATATTCAACACCATTCATTGTAAACTGCTCTACCCTTTTTGGTGTTTGACTTAACAACTCGTTCAATATATCTATAATAGCAACAACACTACTCATCTTTAATTTGTAGCTATCACTTAAAGGTATTCCACAAAATATTTCTATCATTTTAGCATTTAAGAAATTACCTTCTGGATTATCTTCTGCTATCTTTAAGAACTTTTGATATTGTCCTAATGTAACTTCACTTAATGATGTTGGTACGTTTATTTCAATCTTCATATATATATAATACTATTATGTTAATGTTTTATAAAAAAGCCTATACATTTTTCATATAGACTTGTAAGTAATAAAAACTGACTTGGTGTTTTTGGTTTCAATATTCTTATTTGCTTATTTGTTTTATGATGTATAAAGCATTGAATAGTAGAGATCATTTCCTCATTACTCATTATCTTATATTGTATTTACCTTTGTTTGGACTACTTAACTGTGATGTAATGGCATATCTGGCAGCATCAATACAATGGTTAAAAGCATCAATTGGTTTGTTAATAGTATTACCCTCTCTGTCTTTCATCCAACTATAACTTTGTAATTCTTTAATTAGATTTTTACTTGTTGAGGTTACATAGATATCATTTTGATTTATTAAGTTGATACCATATACAATTGAATCTTTACCTTTTTTAACTGGCATCACTTTATGTCTATACGTTCTTAATTCTGCAATTGATTTTGGCTCTGCTGAATCTGCATATATTATATCATCTATATTAAGTTGTTTAAGTATATTTGATATATCTACGTTTAGTAATTTAGTTTGATGTATAACCTCATCTAAAATATAAGTGTTATTGTATTTGTATAAACCAATTAATGTTGTTGGATCGTTTGTATAACCAAAGTCCATTCCGTAACATAATAACCTTGCTTCTGTTGGTAGTTGTTTAATCTCTTTCCAGTCTGGAATACATACACCATCTAAACTTCCTATTTGTCCAAGACCATATACTTTCCACCAGTTGCTCCAATAAGTACTTGTCTTTGCTTTATCTCTTGCAGCTTCTATATCGTTTACAATCGTTTCTGGTAATGCTTCATTGTCTTTGTATGTTAGTGTAATAAAGTCTGCATCATCGTTACCTACAACTTCTTTATGCGCCCAAAAGTTTGCAGTTGGATTAAAGTCAATCCATATATCTCCAGATGTTCTTATACTTAATTGTGTGTATGCTTCAAAAGGTACGTTGTTTGCTTCATTCACATACAATACGTTTCTTCTTGCACCTCTTAATTTATCTGGTTGTTCAACACTAAAAAATTCTATGTAACTACCATTTGTAAAAGTGTACTTTAAAGCAGACCTATTCCATTGACTATCTCTAAATCTATTGGTTGCTATCATAATCTTTAGAAAGTCCTTCATAGCACCTCTACGTAAGTGAGGGATAGATTCAGATACTACACTTGTTTCTGTGTTTGGTGTTCTTATACATCTATCAATAAGTATAGGCAATATACCAAATGTTTTACCAGCTGATGTACCACCTTGAATTACTTTCTTTCTTTTCTGTAACTTATAAAGTTTCTTTATTGCAGTTGTAACTTGAAACACTAATCTAAATCAAATAAAGGTTGTTCTGATGTTATTGATATGTCTTTTGTTTCTTTTGGTTTACCAGCATAATAATTATAAAACATTTGAACGTATTTGAAATTACCTTCTTCTACTCCTTTTTCAAGTGCTTTAAATGCTTTTGGCTCTAATGGTGTAAGTCTTTCAATCATCTTAACTTCCTCTGCTTTAGATGGTCTACCTCCTTTATTTCCTTTTGTTCCTTTGTTATTTGTTCTTCCGTCCATAATCAGTTTAAATTAGTTTACTAATTATATAATAAAAAAAACCTAACATTTTACTGCTAGGCTTTAAATTAATTAAATTAACTTTTCATCAAGTTGTTGAATCCAGTTTCTTAACATCTTTTTATTACAAGTGCAAGGCTCACTATATTTATGATTAAAATACTTTGAATGTAGTTTACACATTATTTTAAAATCTTCATTTGACATTGTTGATGTTGTTCTTTGTTTTACACCTTGCCAAATAATTTTATCTTCTACCATTTTAAAACATTGTTAATTGTTGTTGATGTTGTTTAAGTCTTTTTATTGCTGCATTATAATATTCAGTATCTAATTCACAAGCAGTCAAGTCATATTTTAAATTATGACAAGCTAAAGCAATACTGCCAGAGCCTAAATGTGTATCTAATATTTTATCTCCTTCTTTTGCGTAATTCATTAATAACCATTCGTAAAGTTTTACTGGTTTTTGTGTTGGGTGTATTCTTTGTTCTTTATTTTTCATATCGTGTTGTATCATACCATTCCAAACAATCTCACAAATATTTACACTTTTTGTCATTGATAAATAACACATTTCAGCTCTGCCGAAAGCAGTTCCTTTTTTATCCCAAACTAAACGACCTCCAGATAAATCATAATTATTGTAGAAATTTACACCCCAAATTATTTGATTTTTACTAACTCTTTTAAGTTCGTCAAAATATTCTGTTGTTGGTGGTACATTTTCAAAAAGATTGTAATCAGTTCTTTTTGTTGCTTGTTTTCCTTCCTTATTATTATCTTTTAAACCTATTGCATCGTTGCCACCATAAGGAGGGTCTACTATTGCCAAGTCAAAGTAATTATCTTCATACCTAGCCATTAGTTCCATATTATCTTCGTTTGTTATTACCATAGCTCAATATCATTTAGTTTTTCTTGTCTTTCATCACAACCACAATCATCTCCCCATATCTTTTTAACTATCCATTTGATACCAGTATAATATGTTATTCGTTCAATAAGGTTTCCTAGTTTCATTCTTTTATTTTTTCTTTTAATCTGTCTTTTACTTTTCTGTATGTATTATATAAAGAATGGTATGTAATATTTGTTTTCTTTGATAGTTCTGTTATACTATATTCATCTTGTATTAGATTATATACTTTTTTATCGTACCAATGTAACTTTTGTAGTTCTTGTTCAACAATATCATTTGCATCATAGAAATCAATATATTCTCCAGATTCTAAATCTAATACTAAATCTAAAGATATTTTGTTTTCTTTCTTCTGCTTATTCTTCATTTGTAAAAAGGTAGATCGTAAAGTTAAATAGATATAATAATAGTTTACTTCATCTCCGTAGGCTATGTTTAAACCCTTTTTAAGCATCTTTCCAATAACAAGGTACATATGTGATACAATGTCCTCTGCTTCTTCTCTATTACACCCAAATTTAAGTGTGGTGTTTATCCATTTATTATGAGATTGAAATATCTTCTCTAACATAGTATTGTGTTTGCAACAAAGTAATATAAATAGTTGAAAGTTTATTAAGTATTTATATTATTTTATTAACACTTTTGAAAAGGGTATAGTTACCCCAAGTACATAGAAATATATTTTTATTTGATTATCTCTCAACGTTTATGTATGAATGCATACACAATGATAAATAGTTACTAAATAAACATATAATTATATAATACTTTTAAAACGACATTTTACAAAATTTACACAACTATTTTTAAATTAATTAGAAAATTCATCAAGACTAATTAAAGTTTGTTTTAAAATATCTAAACATAATTGTTCTGGAACTTTAGATCTATTGTAGTTTCCCTTTAAACCTTGTGTTCCAGTTATGCTTCCTCTTGGTGCAGCTTCGTGATGACATTTAATATTGCCATTATAACACATTGGTTTTGGTTTCCATCCTTTTTCATTAAACATATCAAATATATTGTTGCTCCAGATATCTGTTGGCTTCATTCTGTTATCCCCATAACTGCAATACGTTATTGTTGTTCTTGGCAATCCTTTTACAACTTGTAGTTTTCTTAATTTACCTCTTGGATTTTCTATATACCAAAATTTAGGTTTTAATTCTTTTATGATATCAATTGTTTTTTGAACAAATGCAACTCCTAACAAAGCATTTTTTGATTTAGGTGTATGGTCTTTATTCCAATGTTTGCCAATACTTGCAACAGAAAAATATGTACAAGGTGGACTTGCCCAAATAACATCTGGTTTAAAAGGAACTTTTTTTATATCAAAGTTTAATATATCAATTACATAATCTATTTTATCAAAGTCATTTACATCACTACTAAAAACATCATAGCCTAAACTTTCAGCTGCATTTCCAATACTTCTACTTCCAGCAAATAATTCTAATAATTTTGACTTACTCATTTTTGTTGTATTTACAATCCACAATAACCACTATCACATTCGTTAAAATCATCATCAAATAACTTTGTTTGTTTTAAACTTTTTCTTATGTCTTTGTATTTCATACCGATTTTTAAAGTTCTTTTTCCATAGGGATTTTTTTCTGCATCAACAAACCATTGAAATTTATTCGGATGCTTATCACTCATATATTTTAATAATACTGGCGACCTATGAAAACAACCAACACAATTATTTAAGTAAGCAAATCTTACATTTTTATCTTGCCAATAATTCTCAATAGAATCTTTGAAAGTTGGATTTTCTATTAAAGGAAATTTAGGTTTTTGCCACTCAATATCTGCCCATTTGTTTTGAGTTTTACGTTTACCTACTATTGCTTTAAATTCTAAATTGCCGTTTTTATTTGCTTTTGATAACATTGTTTTGGCTCTCCTTTGTTCGTTGGCTCTAAAACCTATTCTCATTTCAACAACTTGATTTATTTCTTTTCTCCACCAATCAAAAATTGGTTGCAGCTTCATTTCGGTTGTACAAAACCTTTGAGTAACATTTGGTAAATACCTTTTACCATTTCTTACTGTAATTTCATCAAATGTCTTGCCAGTTACCCAATCAATCTTTGATCCTATAAACTGTTCTAAATCTAACATTGTATAAATAATCATATCTTCTTCCAAAGTACCAATAAACTCTGTGCCTAATCTATCTGAAACTTCTTGCCTTATTTTAGCATCTGGGAACATACAATTTTTATCATCTGTTCTAACTAAAGAAAATACATTGTAGTCTGCTGGATAATTAGCTGCTATATAACTTGATGTTTTACCACCACTTAAACTATTAACTGTTTTCATATTTTTATATTTATTTACCAATGCATTCCCTCCATTGATGTATTTGCTTCTATTACCTTACATTCATCTTTACTTTTCCAATCCCAGCTTTTTTTAATTATGTTTATACGTTCAATAATCTCATCTATTTTATCTTCTGGTATATCTTGTATTGCTTCAAGAATAGGATTTGTTTTTATATTGTCTTTTAAATCTTTGTGCTTTTGTTTTAACTGATCATACTTGTGTGTTAAGTATTGATTTCTTATATAAGAATCTTGATTAAATTCTAAATTGTTTAGTTCTTCAAAACTATCTTCTATTTCTGCTAACCTAGAATTATATCTTTTGTACATTGGGTACTGATTAACAAGGTGTATTACTGTTGCGTGATGCATTGTCTTTCCTTCTGATTGAAAGTATAAAGCTATGTTTGTTAAACCTATTCTTAATTTCTTTCTTAAAATATAACAGACTAATGCTCTCATCTCTACATAATCTCTCCTTCTTGTGTTGTCAAATATATCAAGTCCAGATACTTCTTTTACACTATCTCCTATTTTCTTTATATCTTCTATATTCATTTTTCTGCTCCGTTATCAATTAATATTTTGTCTGTTACGTTTGTTACTTCTTCTTTGTTTAACGTATATGCTTTACACACTTCTTGTATCTTACAGAAATCATTAAAGTCAAATTCATTTAAGATCCATTTAACAAACTCTAATTTGTTTGCAATTAGTTTATCTCCTAAACCTTTATCGTCTACATCTTCAATCTTATTATAGTATTCAGATTCTATATGCATTAACTCTTTTATAGTTCTGTTTACATTGTTCTTTACTCTGTGCCTAAATAAGCCAGTACGCATTGCTTCTTCTAAAAAGTGTTGGTTTACAAATGATGTTATTATTGCACCACTAATCTTTTCTAAATTCTTTTGTGTTAGCTCCATATTTGGTAATTGTAATTTTGTTCGTTATAGTATTGTTTTGTTTCTTCTACCTTGTCTGCTAATAGTTGTTCAAGATAGTTGTAGATGTAATCTATCTCATCATCTGATGCTTTGTATATTTCTTCTCCTTGATAGAAATTAGTTTCTAATATCTCATTCTTTAAACTTACTTCTATTAAGTATTGTTCAGTATCTGAAATTAAAGTTACTTCATTTGGTAATGAGTTTATACAAAAATCTCTATTGTGGTACTCTGGCTCAATTGTTTTTATTAGTTTAATTAATTCCATCATTTAGTTTTTTATACACTTCTGTTTGTGCGTTGTTTTTCTCAATCATTATTTGTACTTCTAAAATTTCTATTTTATTTTCAAGCCACCAGTTATCACTATTTTTAGCATAGATTTTAATTAGTTCTAATGTTTCTAAAGTTTCTGGTGTTAAGTTGTTTTGTTTTTCCATTTGTTTTGTTTTTAACTGTTAAATAATATTAATATCATTGATATAAACCATAAGCACATATAAGCAACTATCATAATCATAAGTAGTACAAATACGAACTCTCCGAATCTTGTAAGCATCTTCTTCATAATTATACGTTAAAGATTAAACCTAATAACATTCTTGCTATAAAATAGCTTGGTGCTAAAATCAATACTAAAGTTTGTAATTTTTTCATCTTGTTTTGTTTTAATAATTAATAATAATCAAATATAAAATAAATTATTTAATTAACAACTATGTTAATACTTTTTTAACATTTAACAAAATACAATTATAATTCTTTGTATTTGTTTTTTAATGATATGTAATGATAATCTGATTCACTTAACTTTAGATCTATTAAGTCATCCATTGCTTCTTGCCTTTTAATACAAGCTGGTAGTTTGTCAATTAGTTGTTGTAGTTTCTGTATTAATTTTCTTTTGTGCATAATGTTTGTTTTAGTTTTTCAATATATAATGTTGCATCCATTAATTCTTCTTGTAGGTGTTGTAGCCATTCAGAGGTGCTTAAATCGTTTCTATCCATTGTTTTGTTGTATTTCTCTATACCAACTCTTGAACGTTCTTTATATGAGTTTACAACTGATTTAACAATGCTATCTTGTTCTTCTTGCATCTCTGCCCATTTTTCTCTTGTATTCATTATTTCTCGTATATTTTAGTTACTATTATTTGAAAGATACCAATGTATAAAACTATATCTTCTTCATACATTTCAACATCATCAAATGTATAATGTCTTATACCAAGCAGTAATCCTTTAAAAAATCCAGCTTTAATCTCGTATCTTATTAATGTCATAGTTGTATATCTTTGTGTATAAATCCCAAATAGCTTGGAATGATTCTTGTTTATTAAATTCTTTTCCTTTCATATAGTAATTATCTTTTATCCTATTGCAGTAAACTTTATAACCATTACCAGATACAACTGGGTAAATTATAAATCCTTTTTTAAAACAATACTGCTGATGCTCATAATTACAATTTTTTAAGTGTATCTTCTTTTTAATCTTTGGCATTTAAGTCCTCGTATATGTCAATTAGTTCAAGTGCTTTTTCTACTCCCTTTGCCTCACAAAATCTTTTCTGTTCAAATAGTTGTAGCCAATATTCCATTATATCTTTTCTATCTCCATTACTAAAGTAGCTATCAACACAACTTCTATAAGCAATAATCTCTTTATTCTTACAAAGTTCCTCTTGTAACATAATCTTCTATATTTTCTGTTTGTAGGTAGTCATAATATCTTTCTGTTGCAATATCAAGTTTTCTTTTACCACTATCAATAAAGTCTTGTGAACATTTAAAGATACCAACGTCAAGTGTACTTTTATCAACTACAACAAATTCAAAGTCAAATGCTCCAAACAATTCTAAATACAATGCAGCTTGTAAGTCATAAGAAAAATAATTAGCAGACCTTTCAAAGCCTTTTATGTCAGCAGTTGTTTTTAAGTCTATTACAACACCATCTTTTAATATATCTGCTTTACCTCTAAATGCTAAATCATTATATGTATCAATTGCTGGTATTTCAAATCTTGCACCCTCCAGTATGTTCTTTACATCAGTTACACTTCGTACCCTTTCAGAAATCTTTTTTGCTTTATTATATTCTGCATTAGTAAATACGTTGTGTGAGCCAACTTCTTGTACTGCTAACTTATATTGCTTTGATGCTTTTGTACCTTCTGTAAAAGTTAAATAGTCTACTTTTTGTGGCTCAAGTACCATAAGATGTATTAATTGACCATCTCTTAATGCTTGTACATTTGTTTGTTTTTCTGTTAGTGATCTATAATAAGCATAAGGAGAATCTAAAAGTTTTTTTGATGCTGAACTTGATAATGCATTTACACCAAGATACCCATAGTAAAATTCATCATCCATCATTTTGCTTAAAATGTCTTTCTTGTCAAATACTTCGTTGTTTAATAGTTTAATTGTTTCCATTTATTTTAGTTTTATTGCTTGTTTTATATTTATTTCTGTTACTTGTTTTTTTACCCACCTTCTGTTTTTAAATTCTGATGTGGCTGGTAATGATTTCTCAAACCATTTTAAATCTACTTTGTTTAAATTAAATAGATAGATACCTTGTGGTGTACTATTGATGTATATTGGTATGTCAAAATGTTTATTTGATTCTTTTATTAAAGCATCGTATTTAGACTTTTCAAGTATTAAAGTATCGTAATGTTTCTTTCTGCACTTTAATTCTATTCTGCTTTGCGTTTCAATGTCGTAGCAATCCCATCTTGATATTGGATTTTTACTGTTTACTAATGTCTTGTAATAGTTTTTTGACAACCATTCAAATAAATCTTTTTCTTTCCATTTTAGCATAAACGCAATATAATGTTTATTTGTTATAAATCATAATCGTTGTCTACAAATTCTGGTAAACCATTTTCATTTATTGTAAAGCTAAAAGTTTCAAAACCTCTGTTTCTACTTCTTTTACATTCAACAGATATCCACCCTTGATTAACTCCATTTTTTTCTAACTTAATTTGTGTTTCTGCTTTCTTTTCTAAAAAACTACCAAGATGCCCAGTTGGTTTATCAGATCCGTAATTACTATGTATGATTGTAACAATATGACATTGCAGCTCATCTGTCCAACTCATTAACTTTTGTATAGCTTCATTACATTGTTCTAAATTATTAACGTCTCCAACTAAATCGGCAATTCCATCGAGAACGACTAAACCAATATCTTTACCTTCAAGTTTGTCATTTAAAATATAATCAATAAAATCAACTCTGTCTTTATAACTCATTGTTCTTAAAGCATAAGTATAATAATTATCATCATCTGGCATATTATTCATTAGTATTGGTCTACGAAATACTTTTTGACAATGAAACTTTCCTTGCTCTGTATCAAAATGAATTATCTTTCTACCTTTTCTATGTCCTTTTAATAAGCCACTATATTTATTTGAATCACTTTGATATGCTGATACAAGTAAACTAGAAAAAAAAGACTTCATTGATTTTGGTGGTGCTTGTATAAAGCTGAAATTTCCGTATGTACCAATTGGTATATGATATTCTACAACATCTCCATTATGATTTATATCATTGTAAGTGCCACAACTTATTGCAACTGGTGGATATTTAACATCTTCACTAATATCAACATAGGCATCATCCTCCATAAGTTGCATAAACATTCTCTTTGTTTCATCATCTTGTATTTTTGTTTTGTTCGTCATCTATATAATTTTGTATTTTTTTCTTGTAAAATTTACCAAGTATATTATCATTTAAGAATTTATCATTTTCTAAAACGTTTTCGGTAAATTGTAGTTTTGTTTCATAATAACTCATCATTGTCTTGTTATAACAAATATATATAATTTCCCTATAACAATTTTCTATTTCCCATTTTTTACTTTCTGAATTACTCCCAGTATATTTCATCCAGTTACTTTCAACGTAGTCAATTCTCTTTCTTTTATATCCCTTTAGAGGTGGTCTTGTACGTTTGTTAAGTAGTATCTTTTTACCAATGTAAACTTGTTCTGTTCGTCTATTAAGTATTCTGTAAACAAACCCAACTGCTTCTGCTGGTAGATCTTCTCTTGATTTTATTCTTTGTCCTTTATAGTTCCACATATAAAAAGTTTTAACTAAATGTATAACACATTAAAACGTGCCATACACAACTGTTGTAAACAATTAAAGGCAAAATTCTTTTTTGTACTCTTTGCAAAGTTGCTCTCTATCTTTATAAGTTCCTTCTTTTTTATAAACGTAGCTAAAAGTTATTTGTGTATATCCTAAGTCTTTTATC
>Ga0208793_1002135_pt1 | contig 10584 bp, 12 predicted proteins | sample 17_taG_FD_184092 | JGI IMG/M metagenome (GOLD analysis project Ga0208793, IMG submission 184092) | Marine viral communities from the Subarctic Pacific Ocean - 17_ETSP_OMZ_AT15314 metaG (SPAdes) (version 2) | ecosystem: Environmental > Aquatic > Marine > Oceanic | place: Pacific Ocean | collected...
ATGCTTTTTTATAACTATCTGAATCTTTGTCTTTTATTCTAGATAATTTAGTAGCTAAGGTATCTAAGTTTGTAAGAAGTTTTGAATCTACCGCACTTAAACCTTGGTCTTTTTTACCGCCGATAGTCTTAATTATTTCTTTAGCAATATTTATTTCAGCTTGAGCTGCTTTTTTCTCTGCATCACTATAACTTCCAGTTGTATCACTTACAATTCTCTGTAGTCTAGACAATTTGTTAAATTGTTTTTCACTAAAACCTTCTTTGCCTGCAGCAATTTTAGCTTTCTCTATTTCTTTAGTTGCAGTGTATGCTAACTTAGCAATGTCTTTTCTATCTTTTTTCTTACCTTGCATGATGCCTAGTAGCGATTTGTTTAGGACTGCAGCTTTGTCTGCAATAGTTCCAGGTGTGCCGATCGCTTCAGATAAAGCAATAGCTGCCATACCTCTATCATCATCGTCACCTAATAATTTTTCTAGTTTCTTTTTTTCTTCTTCATAGATACTATCGAATGTTTTTTCTTTAGGAGCGTCGTCATCTTTTTTATTAGGAATTACATCTTCAGCAATTGACGTAAAATCTACTGCTTCATAATTAGGAGTATCTGTCATTTTAATTCTTGCTTCTGCAAAAGAATCATCAGTTACATCCTTGCTAGGTAGTCCTGTTTCAGGATCTAAACCTTTGTCTTTAAAAAATTTATCTTTACCACCTCTTGGAAAAAATCCAGGTGCTACACCAATTTCATTAGCTTTTTTTATTTCATCTAAACCTTCTGCAAAATCTAAATTAGTTTCATCAAAATAGTAAGGTCTTTTACTTACTTCTTTTAATTTTTGATAAGCTAACGGTGTCTTAGTTGCTTTTTGATAAGCGTCCGCTAATAAAGCTATACCTGTTCCTGTACCAGCTCCTAAAGCTAATCCACCTCCATAAACAGCTTTTGGATATTGAGCTAATAAACGTCCTAAATTACTTGTAGGTGCTTTCATACTATAGTTAGGTTTTCCTCTGGCAAGTTCTTCAGCCATGGCTTCACTTATACCAAGTATTTCTTGAAACCCTGTTCTAGTACCTAAATTAGAACCCGTAAACAAACCACCACCGATGTTTCCACCGCCTCTAGCTTGTGTTCTAGGTGTAAGTTGTCCTATACCAGTTGATCCGCCTATTTTAAATGATGGTCTTTTAAAATTCATTAGCTTCTGCCTCCAAAGATGCTCCCTAAACCATAAGCACTTAATCCAGCAGATAACGCCTGCGATAAAGGTCCAACAGATCCACCGCCTAAAGTAGTTGTAGTTGTAGTTGTTGGTGCTCCACTTACTTGAGCAGCTATCCCTGATCCAAAAGCATTAAGTCTGCTTAAAGGTTCGTTGTAAGCTAATTGATTTCTTTGTTGTGCTGCATCTAGTTGCGCTTGTTGGAAAGCCAAGTTTCCTGTACCAGCTGCACCTAATTGTTGTACACCTGAAGCCGCCAATGACGGTTGTAATGACGCTAAGTTTCTTGAAAAGTCTCCTAAATTTTGTTGTTGTGCAAATGCATTTTGTGCTAATTGATTTGCCTGAGTAAATCCTTGACCTAATAATTGTGCTTGAAGTGCTGCTCTTTTTGCAGCAGCATCCGATGCATACTGAGCTTGAGCCACACCTTCTCTACCACCACCAAAAGCTCCAGCGTTAATAGCATTCGCTGCTAATTGTGGTACACCTTTTGCAGTTTGTGTATCAAACTCTGCAAGAGTTGTATCAATTACTTGTTGTTGATAAGGAGACATAAATTGTTGGTACGCTTGTGGACCACTTAATCCTGCAGCAGCTGTTTGATATTGTTGTGCTTGATCTAAGAATGGTTGATAGCCTGCAACACCTGTTCCAGCTCCCGCGCCGGTTACAGCTCCTGTTGTTGGATCAAAAGTTAATTGACCTAATCCTGCTTGAGTTGCTGCTTGTTGTTGAGCAGCTTGAGTTAAAACATTTTGACCTGCAACCTGTGGTCCAAGTTGTGCTAACGTTGGTACAGTGCCTATAACATTACCGTCAGCATCTGTAATTGTAGAGCCTGGAGCTCTACCAACTTGTTGCGTTAATAAATCTATATAATTTTCTTGAGCAGCTTCTATATAAGGGGCTCGTCTAGTATATGTAGTTGTATCTGCCATTATGCTTTACCTACTTTTTCTGCTTGTTTCATTGTGTTGTATAATTTCTTAGATCCTTCTTCAACGCTGCCATTACCAATACCACGTACAGCATCAGCAGTCATTACAAATTCATTTTTAGATAACATAGCTGGTACATCATCGGCTCTTTCTTTAATACCAACTGGTACAAAACCACCTTCATCTCTGTAGTCTCTTTCAACTACACCAGCATTATTTTTTCTCATTTTACCGGTAGGTATATCACTTATACCACCAACTGATTTAAATGTTTTACCTGTTAATTGGAATATCTCTGCTTCAATGTCAGATACATCTTCACCTTTACCAACTTTTTCATCTCTTAAAATTAATAGTTCTGATACTCTATTAGCACCGCTTTTGTAACCTATTCTTCCGCCGTCTTTAAAACCTTTTAGTTTTAAATATTGTTTTAACACTAATTCATCTTCTGGAAACATACCTGGATTTTTAAGAATGTTGTTTAAATTTTTAAATGATTTAGTTGTTTGTCTTATTTTAGGATCTCCTAAAGCTCTAAATAAAGCTGCTTTTTCTGGTCTGTTAAAGATTGCATCTGAATAGGCCATCATCATATCTTCTTCGTCTTCATCATCACCTGCTTCAACGTCAATAGTCATGATACCTACTTCGGACTCACCTTCTTTAGGTGAACCAAATTTTCTATCTACTCTTGTAATGTTAGTTCCAAATCCTGTACTAGTATCCATCATCATAGACTCAGGAGGTAGATCGGATTTTTTAACTTTTACTGGTCCATCTTCCGTCATTATAATTACAAAGTCTTCTGTGCTTGTGTCAGGCATAATTTCTTCTAGTAATTGTGTTTTTATCATTTCATTAGCACCAGACTCGAATCCTATTCTGCCACCATCTTTTTTACCCGCAAAAAAATTAGTTAAGTAACCTGCGTACTCTGCTTTTTTTTCGTCTTTTCTAGCTTCGTTATATTCTTCTTCAGTTAGATCCATACCTGCATCATTAGCTAACGCCAAAGCTTCTGCGTATGAAGTTGCAAAAGTTATTGCTCCCATTACTGCTGCTTTGTCAATAGAACCATCTTTATTTGTAAACATAGCTTTACCAAATTTTTTAGCTCCATCTCCAATTGTTTTAGCAACTTTACCGTAATCTTGATTACTTATTCCATCAAATAAATTTTTTAAAAATCCAGGATCATTTTGAGTTACTATAGATTTATCTACCACTGTATCTTGTATTATTCCAAAACCATCAGCTCCACCTGTAGCTAAATCAATTGATCCATCTCCTGCTTGTATGTTAAGAGGTTTTTTTAAAGGTTTAGAACTATCAATAGCTTGAACACCTTCAGTTCCTCGGTTCGAGAAGAATTTGCCAAGACCAGTGTCACTACCAAAAGGGGTACTAAATCCACTTTTAAATCCACTGCCTGTAAAAGCTCCACCATCTCCAAAAGGATTACCTTGAAAACCTGCTCCACCTAAATATCTAGCAGCTTGTCCACCACCATAAGTTAATGCACCTCTTTTAAGTGATGACCCTATTTTACCAGTTTGATCAAAACTGCCAAGACCCGCCATTGCTGCTGCAACTGCTGGGTTAAAGGGTGCAACAAAAGGAGCAGCTTTGACTGCTATATCTGCTACTTCATTAGGTATAATTTTTCTAACAAACTTTTTAAGCTTACTACCTAAGCCAAATTTTTCTCTGGGTGCAACTTGCATTATCCCACCGTCTGCTTGTAATTGTCTGTTCATTAAAGATCTAGATATCGCCATAATTTAAATATATTTATACTGTTAAGCAGGCGTAGAAATCCTGTAAATATGATACTTTATTTGATTTTTTTACTATCGTCAACCGATTTGACAGGTCTTCCTGCTTGCCATAAATCATCTCTAAATCGACCTTTATAACAATACTCTCCAACGTGAGTTATAGGAGCATCTATGTAAGCGTACACCTTACCACCTATATCCGTCCATCTTTGACAGAATCCAAAGTCTTCTCCAAAATATCTCTTCGTTTTAGTGTCATGTAAGGTGTCAAATAAATTGTACATATTATCTTTTTTAACCTCTTTACCATTAATATTGGTAGGCTGATATATTTCTAAATGAGGGTATTCTTTAATCATTTTCTCAAATACATTTCTTTTAATTAACATACATCCAGTTGGGGCATGAGTGAGCTCCATTAATCCTTTGTCCACGGTTATTGAATTAGGGTCCTCTACTTTAACGGGATAGGTAAATCCTGCCGTAGCCAAGTCTTTTTCATTACTGATAGCATCTTCTTTAGTGTTGAGTCTTCGCCATATTTTATCCCAACTTAAAAGTTTCATAGGATAGGGTAAGCTAATTATATCTTTATCAAACTCTAACATTTTAAAAATAGGCTCGTGATCAAAATCAATGTCAGAGTCTATAAACAATAAATGAGTATATTTATCTTCATGATTTAAAAATTCTGCTACACATAAGTTTCTACCTTGTGTAACTAAAGATGATTTAAGTAATGTAAAACTACATTGTATTCCTTCTTTGGAACACGCCATTTGAAACTTTAGCACAGCTTGACAGTAATGCATACTGACATCACTATGACAAGGAGTGCATACCATTATCTTGTGAGGTGAAGTACCTAAGTTTATTTCTACCATTTTATTTTCTACCTTATTAGTTTTAATTGTTTGATAGGTATCATCGTTTGCTGTTTCGGTTTTATCTACGTTAAACCATATTGGTTCATTTGGCTTTGGCATTAAGAGCTCCTTTTAAAAATGTTTTCCACGAAGCAGCTTGTTTAGGCCAAGAATAATATATCTGAGTGTAATTAGCTTGAGTGGTTAAATGACTATGTATCTGCGGCTCGTGTAAAGTTTCTGCAGCGGCAGAAATACCATAGGCAAACTTTTCTGCTAACGCTTTGTAATTACTGTCATAAGGAATATACATTGGAAACTCTGCTCCTGTTTCAAACAAAGCTCCATAATCGGTTACAATACTATATAGTCCCGCAGACATTGCTTCTAATAAAGAAATACAAGAAGTCTCTTCGAAGATACTAGGATAAACATACATATTATAATTTGGTAAATGTTCTCTAATATATTCATTTGGTTTATAACCAATGTAATTTACATTAGATAAAGACTCAGCTTGGTCATATAATGCTCTATAATTAAAATCATTTTGTTCATGAAACTCTTTACCGTATACCTCACAGGAAGAATAAACATCTAAAGTAATTAACGGGTTTTTAATTAATTGCATTGCACCAAGTAAAACAGATAATCCTCTCCAGGGTGTGTTCTGATGAATTATTTTAATAGGTTTACCCTTTTCATAATGTGGAGATTGTTTTATTTTCTCAACTCCATTTTTAATAACCACACATTTTTCAGTAGGGATACCAAACATCATTCTAAATTTTTCATAATTCCAATGAGAATTAAAAACATACCAATCATATTTGTGATGATTAGCTTTATCTTTAAACCACGGATATAAATTCGGTTGATCGTAAGAATTTTTTTGCCAAAGTATATTAAGTTTATTAGGATCAATGGGAACTTTACCCGGTACGCTAGTACAAATTTGTACTTGATCTAATAAATTTTTATCTACGTATTGATGTAAAAAACCTAGTTGTAATTCAGTTCCACCTTTAGGGCTTTGGTTTCTTATTTTCATTCATAACTTTCTGGAAAACATCCAATCCTTTCGGTGAGACGTGAACTGTAACATCGGTTACAATATCAGGACCCTCTACTTTCTCTTTAGACGTTTTGCCTGTTTTTGTGTTTCTATAAATTGTTATCGTTGTACAATCTATTTTATGTATATTATCCGTTTTCATTCTCTCTGTTTATAAGCGCATAACTAACTACTACTTCAAGTTTATTAGCGGTTTCTGCTTGAGCTTTTATAGCATCTCCTGCTTCTAAATTCAACCCCTGTTCTGTGGCATTGACTGTGCTTGTAGCAGGTATGTCTTTTCTAAAAAATTCTACATCTGTACTAGCAGATGAATCTCTTAGATCACAATTAACTAATACAGCTCCTGTGCTGTTATTGGATACATATACAGATTTTATAATAGCTATAGCGGACGTAGATATAGTTAAAAGAGTTGTCATAGCCGTTCCGTCTAATATTTTAGATGCGTTTTTATATTGTATTGTCATGATAAAAAATAATTAAAAGCGTCTTGTTCATTTTTTAAATCTTCTTGAAAAGAAAAATTAAGTTGTTGTTTCATTGTAGTCATTGACTCAATAATTTGTCTTTGATTTTCTGCGTCATATTCTTGTTTAGGTTCAGGTATATAGTTAGTTAGTTTAGCCATTACGCTCTATTTATTTTTCTTAATGTTTTAGCAAAACGAGCTCGTTGACCTAATTTACCTTTAGCTTTAGCTGCCTTATTTAGTTTGTCTAAAGGTATCTTTTCACCTTTTTTAATATTTAAAGCTTTTCTTAAAGAACCTGGTTTCTTAATTGCTTTTTTAATGTTTAATCTTTTTGTCATTATCTTCTCCCGTCTGGTTGAGCATCCATTCTAAAACTACCATAACGCCATGTTTCACCTGCAGCATCGTTTTCTATTTTTAAAGATAGTAATCTTCCTCTTGCTCTAGTGTCCACTTTATCAGTGGTAGAAGTTATTGTAAAGGGACCTAAAGGTGAGCTTGATTGAGCATCTGAAGGGTAATCCGATATAAATAAAGTTACTTTAGAATTACCTACTAAAAATTTATAATCTGGCATAAATCTTCTCATCGACATAAATATTTCTCCATCATCAATATCAAAATCTCCAGATCTAATAAAAGCATTAATTGAGCTTCTGCCTGAACTATTAACTTGATCATTTCCTACTTCATGAGCGTAGTAGATAGACGCTCCATATAAATTGGTAATACCTAAAATATCTGGAAACACTGGAGTGGTTGTAGATTCGTAATCTGTTGCATAAGGTTTGTCAAATACACCTTGATCAGCGTAAGTAGTTCTATCTAATGATGAAGTAGTCCAAACATTTTCTTGATAATTGTAAGTTACACATCTATCTATTTGTTCTGATCCATTTTTTGGATAAAACCAATTTACTTCAGTATATAAAGAATTTGGTGCAGAAAAAATTACATCAGAGGAATTAAAATTAAGACCTAAATTTCCATTTTGTGTTGTAAATACAAAGTCTTCTACTAAACAAGGTAAGGCTTTTACAGTACCATCATACATAAAAAACCCACCTTCATTAGACATCCAATATATAGCGCCATTGACATAAGAAGCTGCATGTTGTCCTATGCATCCACAGTTTGTACCAACTTGTCTAACACTAAAAGTAAAGGGAGGACCTACAAATTGAATTACATAAGCAGCGTTATCTGTTAAAACAAAAACATAATCTTTACCTTGAAGAGCGGCTCTAATTTCATTACCAGTATCAAGTCTAAATGTTCCTGCGGTGTTAGTAGCAGTTGGTAAATAAGTATTTAAATCTTCTTGATTAGAAAATCTTACAAACATAGGATCTTGAGTTGTTGTATCTCCAATAGTTGTTTCGGTTCCGAAATGAAATAAGTGTCTGTCTCGATCTGAGACTAATGTAAATCTGCTGGCTGTAGGATTGTTACCTGTTGCAAAACCTGATGTAGTTAATGATGCTCGAATACCTCGAGCTCCTGATGCTCCAGCATTCCACGTAAAAGTTTTACCATTAAATATAGTTGCAACTAATACTTGACCAAAATTATCAAGACTCCAATTTCCTGGATCTAATGTAACGGTGCTTGTAGTTCGTTCCGTTCCCCACGTAGAATCTCCCCATAAATAAGTTCCCCAACCATAACCCGTTGTTTGAGTAGTAGGTCCAACCTCAACATAAGGATTAACAGTTGCTGCACCTGCTGCAGTCATACCAGAACCGCCTTCATTTCTTACAGCTTGAACGGTAAATTTATCTACGTCAGGTACAGTTAAAATTTCATAAGCTACTTCTAATTCTGTTGGTGTATAATCTGATGCGCCTGTAACGGTTACACCAGATAAAGTTATATATCTGCCCACAGCTAAACTGTGAGATCCTTTATTAACAGTTAATACATTTGATCCATTAACTGTTGTTAATGTGCATCCTGTAATAGCTGTATCTAATGGAGTAATATCAAAAAAATCATTACCATAATATAAAAACAAACCTTGAGACGTTCCAATAGCAGCATAGCGTTCGCCTGATAATGAAGTCCAAGTTAATTGTGCTCTAGCAGCACCCGGTACTGTTTTAGATGCAGCGGTCAATTGTTCCCAACCACCTATTTTTTCAGGCGCGGTATACCTAAAACGTACAAAATCACCATCTACCCATTGTCCAGGAAGAGCCGAAGGTACGCTTTGTTTATTAAAACCAGGTGCAAAATTTACTTTTTTTAAGGCCATAATCGTGTTATATAATAGTTTTATAGAGAATGAAAGTCTCAATATTATAATGGATAAGACAGTAAATATAAATAATTTTATTGGAGTTTATGATAATTACATCACTAAAGAGGATTGTAATAAAGCAATTAAATTATATGAGGATCAGAATAAATTTAATAATACGATTAATAGAATAGGTTTTGAACAAGCATCTATATTACACAAACAAGATCAACAATATTTTGCTGAACCAAATAATATAGATTTTTGGTGGGAATGGTTAAAACCCATGATATTTAATTTTGAAATAGCTTGGAAACATTATATAGAAAATGTAGGTGCGAATGATGTTTATGGGGTTCCATTTTATTTTACTCAATTAAAAATTCAAAAAACATTACCAACAGAAGGTTATCATGTTTGGCATATAGAACATGGAAAAGGTTTTGATCTTGAAGCTAGGGCTTTTGTTTTTTCTATATATTTAAATGATGTTGAAGAAGGTGGAGAAACAGAATTTCTACATTTTTCAAAAAGAATTAAACCTAAAAGAGGTAGAATTGTTATTTGGCCAGCTGGTTTTCCTTATGTTCATAGAGGTAATTCACCCTTGTCTGGAGAAAAATATATTTTAACTTCTTGGATGATGTTGAGGTAAATGGATCATCTTGAAGCTATAGTAGAAATTAAAAAAATAATTAACCCTAATTTTATTAAAAAAATAATACCTTTAATAAAATTAAAATCTAAAAATTATCTTAAAGTTAACTCAGGAATTAAAAAACAAGTAAGAAATGTAAAAGGTTATCACTTAAATTTTGAAACCCCTACCAATATATTTTACTGGAATTATATAAAAACAGAAATAGAAAGATTGTACGATTATTACAAAATAAAATTTCCTAAAATGTCTAGTTATAAAATAAATCAAATAGATTTATTAAAATACTCTGTAGGAGGTAGATATGAAGTTCACACAGATCATTATACAAACTCTCCTAGACATTTAAGTATTATTATGAATCTAAATGATAATTATGAGGGTGGTGATTTAATTTTTACTGCTCAAAATAAAGAAGAAATAAAAAGATTAAAACTTAGTGAGGGTTCTATTGTGTTTTTTCCCAGTAATTTTATGTATCCTCATAGCATAGAACCTATTACAAAAGGCACAAGATATAGTATAGTTGCATGGTTACAGTAAATAATAAATTAATTAAAAATTTTTTTAATAAAGAAGAACTAACTGTTCTTCAAAAATATTGTTACAACAAATTAGATTTTAATAAAGATTATGTTCTAGATGGTCAATCATTTTCACCAGCCTGGTATCACGATGCTTTAATGAATTCAATGCTAGATACAAAGTTGTCTAAAGTTGAACAAGAATGTAATTTAAAATTATTTCCTACTTACAGCTATTGGAGATACTACGTATATGGAGGCACTTTATCTAAACATACTGACAGACCTGCATGTGAAATATCTGTTACCGCTTGTATTAAAAAACATGATAATTGGCCTATTATAGTTGAAGATAAATCATTTGAATTAGAAGAAGGGGATGCTGTTTTATATGCTGGATGTGAACAAGAACATTGGCGTCCTGGTACATATAAAGGTGAAGGAATAGCTCAAGTATTTTTTCATTACGTCAATCAAAACGGACCAAATAAAGATCACGCATACGATCAAATAAATAAAAATTTGTAAAATTATGAAGAGTAAGATGTCGGTCTAGCACCTAGTCTAGAAATTTTTTCAGCTTCTGTTTCATCTCTATACGTTTCTGAATCTGCAGGATCTTCTATTTTAATATTGTTTGTATCCCAATTTGATTGTAATTGAGTTAAATGTGCTGCATCCCATCTAGTAATAAATTGTGATATATCAATACCTTCATCAGCTAAAGAACAGTGTGCTGTTCCATCTTTATGTTCTACTTCATCAGAAGAATTAGAAGTGCCTGATTGAATAGCCCAAAT
>Ga0208793_1002136_pt1 | contig 10581 bp, 14 predicted proteins | sample 17_taG_FD_184092 | JGI IMG/M metagenome (GOLD analysis project Ga0208793, IMG submission 184092) | Marine viral communities from the Subarctic Pacific Ocean - 17_ETSP_OMZ_AT15314 metaG (SPAdes) (version 2) | ecosystem: Environmental > Aquatic > Marine > Oceanic | place: Pacific Ocean | collected...
TACTTTCGTATATTGTTCCCACTACTAGGTTTCTAATATCTTCTTTAGTTACTTTTGCTTTTTTAGTATTTTTCACGACTGTCTTTCCTTTACTACCTGCTTTCTTTTTCTTTGCTGCAGTAGCGGCTCTTTGGCCTTTAGTTAAACTTTGTGCTTTTGCTTTTGGTAAGCATCTGTCTGGGTTCTTTTTATTTTTAGAAGTTCCGCAATCACCAGCTATATTACCAGAAGAAGAGATGCGTACCCACTTCTCTTTTTTAAACCAGTCTCTTAAAGACTCCTTTATAAGCTCTCTCATAAAAGCTTTCATATCTGATGATATTTTCTTCTTTTTAGCCATTTTTAACTGCTTCTGATAGTAATTTTATAATTACGCCTGCAAGGCCTGTGAATAGAATCCATAGAGCTTTGGTGACTCCTTCTTTCCATCTTTTCAGCTCCTGCAGTTCCAGTAATTTAAGTTGGAAATCTTTATCTCCAGCTTGCATTGCCTCTCTAAATTCAGAGTTTTTATTAGTATTCACTATAACTCCGTTGTCTGGGTTGAGTAAAGTGTATTTGAGATCTGATATGTCGTCTTTGAGGTCTTCCATGTCTTTTTGCATTTGCTTTAGTTCTCCGTTAGGCATATGCTTTTTTATAGAACTTAACTCAATAAGTACGGACTCTAATAATTGCTTTTGTGTCATTATTAAATGTAGGTTATTTCTATATATAAATATACCTACTTTATATGTTCACTAAGGTGTGAGATATATTGACGTACATTTTTCAAAATATCCTTATCTTTCGCCTTATTAGACTGCCAATCTTCTATGTCTCCTGCTTCGGTAACAAAGGTATCTTGAGTATTGACCAGGTCCAAAGCCCACTGCTCTACATCGTTTGCAAAAGCTTTCATATTACCTTGCATCATACGTTCTTCGTACTTATCGTATAAACCTGCTTTTCTTAGATTAGCTTCCATCTCAACAGTACATGGATCAAAACAAAAGCCATGTACTTTATACATTTTTTTAGCTAGGTGATGCTTCATTGGACCTCCGCAATTTGGACATCTTAGTGGTATTCTTAAAGCTTTTTTAGCTGAGTCTAGTTTTGTTATGTTTTGTTTAATTCCATTTTTTATAGTCCATTGTCGACCTCCGTCTTCCCATATATCTCCTTCAACATACTTTTTTATAGATTTTTTATAACCAGATTGCTGTTTAGTACCTGCTGTAAAATCCTTATTTACTAGATTTCGTACTCTCTCTACATCTGATTTTTTAAACTCTTTTTTAAGTAGAGATTCATTACTCATATCCTAATTCTTTTAGTTTATTAATTACAGTAGTAACATCTCCGTCTTTACATCTTATTGCTATTCCACCACTGGCTGCCCATTCATCTATATTAGATGGTTTATCATCTATTAGTATACTGTTTTCATTAGCATAATTTTGCTTATTTTTAGAGTAAGCAAATATTACTTTAGGCTTAGGAGTTAGTTTATTCTTAACCCATATGTTCTTTCCTAATCTAGAATTATCATCTCTGGAAGGAGACGTTAATAGATCGGGGTTGTACGGAGATATAAAATTCCATAGTTTCTGTCCTTGTGGCATCCAGTCCATTCCAGCCCAAAATTTAACTCCTACCTCTACATCGATAAGGTTCCAAAAAGCAGGTTGACCGTTGGTCTTCTCATACTCTTTAGGACTCATTCCTGAGTAATGTTCAAATCTAGATTCAAAATTAGTTAGTACCCCATCCATATCACAGTATATTTTATACGGTGGTTTTTCTTTTTCTTCCGGTAGAGGGTATGCCTCTAATAAGTCTACTATACTATTGCTCATATCTTATTCCAATTTATTTCTTCTGATGTTGCTGCTAATTCGTAAGGATGGTTATCATACCTATATCCCATATTATAATACCTAGTCATCCAGCTTGGAGACTGAAGGTAATGTTGGTATTCGTGTATTAGTGTTTCAATTATATGTTTTCTGCTAGTCATTTGAGGGTAGTAGAAGATAATTGAATTATCTATACGATCGTACTCAGCATCAGGACATTCTTCTCCTAGTTCTCCATCGTCGTCTTCTCCTGCAAGTCTTGCGTAAATACTTTTTTCGTATTCAATATAAGGAGTACATTCAGCAAATTTACTATAACCGTACTTTTTAATTACCTTTGGTAATATTTCCTTAACTACTTCTTGTATTACTTGTATGTCCATAACCGTTTTTATATACTTAATATACGAATAATAATTCAATTAGGCAACTAATTTTTAACCGAATCTTCCCAATTTCTAAAAGTTATATTTCCTTCTAGGTATGCTTCTTTTTCTAGCTCCATTAAATTACTATCCTCATTTGTATTAGTAGTTCCTATTGCTCCTAGTCTACCTTCTAAATTTTGTTTGTGGTGAACCATTTCATGTGCAAAAGATCTCATTACATCTTTAGGGTGTCTTCCTTGAACGTATAAAACAACTTCTTTTTTATTAGGATCGTAGTATGCCGTTCTTCCGAAGAAATTAGAAGATTCTGCTATATCCTTTTTAATTTTTACTTCTGGTAGAGGAGTTATTTTCATACCTTCATCTATCATATATTCAAGTATAGAGCCCATAAAAGGAGTATAATCAAATCCTACTCTCTGGTCTTCGTCTTTATTTTTTATTATAATATGATCGTGATGAAACCCGATTTCGTAATACTGATCTCCAATAACGTTTCTCAGTCTATTATATAATGTAACTAATTTAGCTTTGTCTGCAGATCTCATAACGCTTTTAGGTGCTATAGCTGTTCCGGAAGAACCTTCTTGTAAAGCTCTATTTGCTGGTTCGTTATTATGTCCGCATTTATGGCACATATATAAATCATCACCTCCGCTTGATATATCCCAGCTCCAATCACAATTTTGGCATTTGATTTTCTCCTCTACTTTAAACATTTCATTTAACTTTTTATCTAAATCCTCCTGCATTATCTCTGCTATAATACTCGCTTTTAACATGTTCATTATTTTTAGTATCTCGTCTTTAGAGAGAGCTTGTGGAAAAAAGTCAAGTACATCGTCTAGGTTACCTGAAAGTATAGCGCTTCTAAAATCTGTTGCTCTTACGTTAGAATCTGTACCTGCTGGTATAACTAATCCTTCTACGTTCTCTCTATTTTTAAATGTAGTAACCCTTTTAAGATCCGGTAGATCTTCTTGTGCTCTAATGCCTGTGATAGCATAGAATTTTCCATTTGGATTAGCTTTTGCATAATCTTTAGCAGCAAACATTGGATTCTTTTGTCCATCCATTACAACTAATCCAGGAAGGTATTTAGCATATATGTTCCATACAGCCATTGATTCCTCCTTAGTTATTCCATTTCTAGTACCACCTCCTATGAAGACGTATACTTTATCTATTGAATCTAGTTCGTCACCTTTACCGTTTAAAACACTTATACCAGCGTCAGCGTATGAATCTATATCATATACCTTACCTCCGTGGCTACCGTCCAGAAGCCTTCTTACAACTTCAAAGTGTCCTCTATGTGGTGGCTTAAATGCTCCTGGGTATAGTGCTATCATTTTAGAAATGCTTGTATTTTTTTATCTATATCAGCTACATCTGAGTGTTTAAGTTCTTCTTGAAACTCCTTGTTTACTATCATGCTTGCTATGTTCTGTATTACTTCTACCTCTCTCTCTTTATTTCTTGCATTTCTATTTTGGATAGTATTAATTTTACTCTTCATTTTATCGTCACCAGGACCTGTTCCATTCTTATCGAAAAATTTAATCCAATATTTTTTAAGCTCTTTGACTATTGATTGATTTTCTCTATCAAACTCAATATCAGCCATTTCTTGTTGGAAAGCTTGAATAGCTTCTTCTGAGGGTAGTTCGTAATCAGATCTAAAAGTAGAGCCAAATGCTTCTCTACCTCCGTTAGCTTCTATGTATTTGTCTAAATACTCAGTTACTCCTTTTACTCCTCTCTCTGCTGCTTTATTAAATTCTACTATCTCTTTACCGAACTTATCCTGTCTCATATTAACAAACAGGGAAAAATTATCTCCAAGCATTTGCTTGTACTGGCCTATTAACTGGTATACATTTCTCCAAGTTGAAAATACTGCCGCTTTTGGAACTCTTCTTTTTCTGGAGAAATTACTAATAAAGGATACCATAGGATGAGTATATACCATAACCATGTATACATCGTACCCCTTATCTATTAAAGCATCGATTTTAGAAGGATTAGATGCTGTAGTATCCCATACTAGTGATTTACCTAATTCCGATGCTGCTTCAACGTCCTTGTTTACTTGGCCTGCGGCTGCTCCTAGGTTGTTGTGGAACGGATGTGCTGGGTCCTCTACGTACTTGTCTGGGTTGAATATTGGGAGTCCTGTTAGTCCTAATTGTTTGATTAGGAATGATTTGCCTGCTCCTGCTCCTCCCGCCATTACGACTGCTTTGGGTTTGGATGGGTCTTCTTTTAATAATTCTAACAGTTTTATCATTTTTACTTAGTCTTTGTTGTTTATTATAATTAGTAGTTCTTTTTGTATTCACAATACGGCTTGATGTTGTAACTCTTGGTGTATACCCTCTTCTACCGTATATATAAGAAGCATTACCTCTTCTCCAACTCTGTCCATAGTAGTTGTTCCAACCGTAGTAGTTATTCCATCCACTGTACCAATTATTCCAACCGTATCTATTAGGTCCCCACGGTGACCAGCGGTATGGCTGGAAATATGAAACTCCCCATACCCAGTCATTCCACATTTGAGTTCTATTCCAATAGTAATTATACCCTGAGTACGGGCTATAGTAATTATACCTATTACCTAGTAGTCTATTATTCCAATCAAAGTATGCTGGTTGACTTAGAGCATACTGTGCAATATCATATCTGAAGTTGAAGTCTGTTCTTAATTTCCATCTAAGTTCTGAAAATGTTAAGGTATCGATTTCTACTCCAAAATCAGGGATTGTTGAAAACTGTTGTGTTTGTGTAACGTGGTTAAGTGTTGTATATTTCCACTGTACTCCACAGCTAGTTAGTAATATAGCCGTAATTAATAACAATCCTTTTTTTAACATATCTTATAGTTTTAATGTTGTAGGGTAACTCTTATAAATAGGTTCCGTATTAGGGTTCTCTAATAAGTATAACTTGTATATCGTCTTAAATAAGTCAAAATTATAGTCTATTTCGTCAATTATTTTTATTTGCCAACCTTTACCTTGGTATGCTCCTTTCTTTTTAGAAGCAGATCTTGTACTAGATTTTAACCATATGATGCCTGTTCTATCAATTTTAATTCCTTTTGCTTCTTCGATTGCTTTTGCATAAGCAGCTAATTGTAAATTATAAGAACGATGTAGGTTATTAGAAGTTTTTATATCTAGTAACCATGTTTCGCCGTCCATCTTTACCAATAAATCAGCAGTTCCTGCATATTTAAACTCGTCAGAATATACAAATTCCTCTGCTGATATTAATTCTGGTTTATGAGTTGACCAGAAGTCGTAGAATTTTAATATCATCTCCCATACTAGTTGAGAATATTTAGCATTACCGTAATCATCCATCCAGTTCACCTCTTTCCCTAGTACTAGAGCTTCTGCTGCTTCATGAACTTGGGTTCCTTCTTTACCTGCTTTACGCATAATTAAATCAGCATTGTGTCCTACATCTTTTAGCCAATTATCAAAGAACTTATTTTTAGGCATATACTGTAAGATTGTAGTAACTGAAGGGTAAAATGTGTTTTCATCTCTTTTATATACTCTCCTATCTAAAAAATTAATTTGCTTTAATTCTGGTTTAAAGTCTAATCTGTTCTTTGCATTTTGTTTAAGGATATTCGTACCTTGTCTAATCATAAATTTAGTTTTTGCAACATTATCTTAGAAAAGTCTAATTCGGTTGCGTTCTGTACTAGTTCGGTAAATTGTTTGAAGCCCATCTCTGAAGGGTCTTTACCTAGTAGTTCAATTAAAAATACTCTAAAGCCAGCAGCTATTAGTTTTTCTGCTATTTCTAGAGCTTGTACTTGTGCATCAGTATCTAATGCGATGTATATATCTGTTAATTTACCTGTTAATAATCTTTTCCATAGAGCTGGAGATAAACTCTTACCTAATATTGGTACTGCATTTCTACGTATAGACATAGCATCAAAAGCTCCTTCACATAGAATTATCGGTTTATCCCAGTTAATTAAATTCTCAAAGAATACTATATCTTTAGAAGCTTCTGGATTTTTGTATTTAAAATAAGCTCCTTCGTAAGTTCTTCCAACAAAATAATTGAGCCTATTGGACTCAGAATAGCTTGGGATAATAATTCGTCCTCCATAATCTCCAGTTGTTGTGTATCCAATATTATATTTAATAAAATCATTGTGGCTAAGTCCTCGTTCATTTAAATACTTTCTAATTTTATTAGCTATTATTGATGTATTTGAAGCTGTTACTAATGATTGGAACTCTTTTGGTAGTTCTACAACATCATCATTTTTATATTCATACTTAATACCTTTCTTAACATACTTAAGTACTTCTTGTGCTTCGCTTTTTGGTAGTTTTAATTGTTTTACTAAAGAGTAGATGGATTGACCTCTGGATTTACATACCCAACATTCCCAGAAGTTCTTTCCTTCTTCGTTGGTGACCATGTTGATCTCAAGCTTAGGTTTACGGTGATTGCAGAAAGGACAGTGAAAAGCGTAGTTATCTCTAGCTCGTTTTTGACTTTTGCCCAGTACATTTTCTATTGAACCTAGTAAAAAAGTATAATCCATACATAACAATTAATATTATAAGATAAGAAAAATAAATGTAAATACCAACTATACGTCAGTCATTTTTAATTTACCTGATTTTGGATGTACCATAAAGTTGTCAGGTCTTAGGTCTAATTCGTCTGGGTCTATGCCTAAGTTTGAGGATTCCTTCTCTAATGCATCTATAAATTCATTAGTAATTTCCCCTTTGTATTCGCCCATAACCTCCATTGTGATGATACCTAATTTAGTATCTAGCTTCTTAACATCGTATATGAATACAAAGTTATTAGTTTTTTTACCTTTAAGAATCTCAGCATGTTCTATTTCTACTTCATCAGTAGTGACTTTAACTGCTTTACCGTTAAGAAGGTATACCGAACCGTAATCTCCGGAGCCAATATATTTACCTCCTTGGTCTTGTATCTTGTCTATTTCTCGACTAAAACCTGGATCATATTCTAGAGGGCCTTCTAATATGATTTTAGATAATTTCATAATTTTTTAATCTAATGAGCCATAATCTCCTCGGCTCATTGCTTTACCGAAATCATCGCCTTGTTTTGTTCTAAGATCTATGTATAAATTAGTTTCACTATAGTCAAATGAATTGAGAGTAAAAGTATGTACTTTCATTCCTTCTCCCTCGTATTCTCCTACTACCTTATCAATACTATCTTTCACTTCTTGTTTAAATCCAGGAGAAGCTGTTATGACCTTTTGATCAGCACTAGTTTTAAAGCTCTTAGTATTTAGAGGGACTTTTATACTTTCGACTGTATCTGGTAAGTTGTCTATATGTTTAAATAACTCTTCTTTACTATCCGTACTTCCAGCAACTTCTTTGTCTTTAGTTACTCCGTTAATTGTACTCGTATCTGGTGTCCAGTTTTCTAATATAATATTAATTAGTTTCATAATTTTATTACTTTCAATTTTAAGTCTCCTGTACCTTTAATTAACCTGTGGTACACTCCTCTTCTTATAAATAGACGTTTTAATGTCTCTGGTGTATTATTATCGTATTGGAATTTCCAATCTGTTTCTTGAAGAGGTTCTATTATACGATCTTCATAATCTCTATGCCATACTAGTTCCTTCTCATCTACATTATCTGTAAATGTTCTTATTTCTCCTTCTTCTATGTATGGTCTACCAGTATCCACTAAAATTCTTTGAACCTCCTAATGATTTCCAATATCTTCCTATATTACAAGACCAGTATCCTGCTTTAGTTTTATCTTTCTTTTGTGCACATTTATGTCTGGCTGCAAAAGATGCTCTTGCTCCTGGTTCTTTTATTTTTACAGATAAGTTACCGCTATCTCCGAAGTTCACTTTTTTTACGTTTCCTGTTTTAGGATTCTTTACGTAAACAAAGAACTTTTTAGGTCCTCCTCTTTTCGGTTTGTTTAGAGATACTTCTCTTCCTTTATATTCAGCTTCAAATAAATCATCTACACTAGCACCTTGAAGATATCGATTATATAAATATTTTGCGTCTTTTCTTACTCGTTCATCACTTGGGTATTCATCAGGTGCTGCTCCAGCCATCATATCATCTCTAACCATTTGAATAAAATCATTGTAGGTTAGTTTTTTTTCTTCACTTACCATTGGAAGATCTAGAGGTACTTTCTGTCCTTCAAACATGCCGTATAATCCGATATCTGTTGATTCTAGTAATTCTACATCTTCTTCATTGAGTTGAATATACCCGTCTCTCCAAGCGTCTCTTGCCTCATTAAATAGTTGTATAAAGCTGTCGCTAGAATAACGGTAGATATTCTCATGCAGTGTTAGGTCATTGTCTAAATGATACTGTAATGATGGAATTCCTACTAAGTCTTTAATTTTTATCATCTGAAAAGTCTTTTCTATAAAATTTACCGAGGATATTGTCGTTTATATAGTTGTTACGAGTTTCTAATACCTCTTTTATAAATAGGTGTTTTGTTTCAAAATAAGTTAATTGCTTCTTATTCTGTACATATCTAATTATATCTCTCTTGAATTGCTTTACTTCTCCGTTTCTCACTAATTCCAGTATTTCTTTTTGGGAGCCGTAGTATGTTTGCCAATCTGATTCTTTGATAACCTTCTTTTTAGCTGGTACTCTACCGCCTATTCCTTTGGCTTTTCGTTCTTCTCTTAAAGCAGCTAGTTCTCTTTTGCCTAGTTTTTTATTTCTTTCAAAAAAGAGTACTTTTTTACCTATATATTTTTTACCAGTTGGTATATGTGTCACTTCGTATATAAATCCATAGGTTCCTTCAGGCATATTTTTTATACCGAGGACAGGTAGTCCTTTATAATTCCAAGTTGGATCAGTCATTTGTCTAAAAGTTTAGTTAATTAAATATAAGAAATAATTTAAGTAATACCAACTTTTTTTACTGTAATGTTATTCCGGTACTATCATTACTGTAGAAGATACTGCTCTCCATTGCGTTCCGTTATAGAAACACAAGGTATTTAGAGATGTATTATACACGGTAAGTCCTGTTGCTGGAGAGGATATTGAAGCAATTTGATTAATTGTTAATCTAGGAAGTAAGACTCCATCTGTTGTCGATGATACGTCTAATTTAGCTTGAGGATTAGTTGTGCCTATCCCGACATCTCCTGCTGCATTAATCAAAAATTTTGTTGAACCCTGCCACTTGTATACTAGTCCTCCTGAGCTAGCTCCTGTTCTTATATTAGCTTCTAAAAATATTGTTCTGGATCCTGCTGCATAGTATATTCGTCCGTCGGTGGATGATCCGTTTTTAACCCTTATCCCTCCTGATGCATAATCATTCGAATTACCTATTATGTCAATGAATCCACCACCTCCGAATGCGCCTGAATCGGAATTTATAAAAGTAGCTACAGTGTCGCCACTGGCACCACTAGTTGATGTATTTCTCTTAACATACAAATTACCTTGTGCTGTTGTAGGGGTAGTTACTGGATAACCACCTACTGATATTTTACCGCCTTTTATTAAGGCCATTGATGCGTCTAATACTGCACTACTTAGTGTCATATAGTCGCTAGTTGTTCCATAAGGTGTACTTCCTTGAAAAAGAAAAGTACCCATATTAGTTCCGCCTGAACCTCTTGCTTTAAATAGGCTTACATTAGGAGTACCGCTATTATTGGTTATCTCTATCTCTCCACTTCCGGATTTAATTATACGTATTGATTCAGAAACGATCAATGTAGATCCTTCGTACTTTAAGTTACTAGATGCTCCAGTAGTTCCATTGTCGTTAAATTGTACTTCGTGGTCAGATCCAGCAGGTGATGCTGTTAAACCGGCTAAGCCTGCTCCATTTCCTACGAATGATCCAGAAAATACTGATCCTGATATTGCTATAGAGTCTGTAAAATCTACTACCGAGCTCGATACTGTTAAAGATCCATCTATTCTTGCATCACCGGTGTATGGAAAAGTATCTAATCCTGTTAATCCTGATCCATTACCAGTAAAACTACCTGAGTAGCTTCCTGTCAAGTTTACTCCTGTTGCAGTAACGTTATCTATATTTAGGCTAGTTAAATTACTTCCATCACCTTCATAAGACCCAGAAAAGGACCCACTTACTCCTGCTGTATCTAGGAAGTTTACTGTAGCAGTAGAACTAGACACTACTAAGGAACCGGTTATTTCTGCATCTCCATTATGAGTTCCATCCCAAACCGTTGTTGATGTTATTCCTGATAATCCTGATCCATCTCCTACAAACCCTGCGGTAGATTCTATACTGCCGGTAACTATTACCTTACTCTTAAAAATATG
>Ga0208793_1002138_pt1 | contig 10571 bp, 18 predicted proteins | sample 17_taG_FD_184092 | JGI IMG/M metagenome (GOLD analysis project Ga0208793, IMG submission 184092) | Marine viral communities from the Subarctic Pacific Ocean - 17_ETSP_OMZ_AT15314 metaG (SPAdes) (version 2) | ecosystem: Environmental > Aquatic > Marine > Oceanic | place: Pacific Ocean | collected...
GTCTGGCCTGCAAAATCCGCTGGGCTATTTGGTTCGGTCGGGCCTATTGATTCATATAGGGGAAGCCGCCACGCAATACACATGAGTTCCGATGAAATCGTCGCAGTTCTTGCCCTACTCGGCATCGTTGCCGCAGTCGCATACCGAGCCTACTTGAAACACAAGCCCGCCATTGACGAGATTCTTGAGGATGGGTTGTCGCTTGACGACTTGGACGACATCAAGGAACTCGCAGAGGACGCCAAGGAGGACATTGAGGAGGTCGTGAACCTCGTCTCGTCGCTCCCCAAGACCAAGACGGAACTCAAGGGACTCAAGAAGAACGAACTCGTGGCCCTCGCTGAGGAACACAACCTTGACATTGAAGGCACGAAGGCCGACCTCGTGGAACGCCTCCTCCCACTTCTCTGATTCAGACGCCCGTGTGATACGCCGAAAAGGCGGTCGGGTCAAAGACTCGGTATTCCTTGCGGTTCGTGTAGCCGACATTCCTTCCGAGCACGCCAGCCTCCTTGATGGATGCCGCTTTGACCAAGTGTTGAAGCGTGCGGACATGAGCATTGACGCCCATCCCACGCAGGATGTCGCACATCTCAGCGACCGTCAGCCAGCGGTCTTGAGGCAGTCGGTGGAACTGCCGTAGGATTTGCTGGTGGCGGGGCATTGACCCTCCTCACGGCGGCACGGTTGAAATAGGTGGTGGTGCCGTCCGAGTGCATGGCCAAGCGATATGACGACGACGAAGTGCCGATTGTGAAGAAGCACATCTGCATCGTGTGCAAGCGTTCGGGACGCACGGGGACAAAGAGCCTCGTGGCTGATGGATGGCTTGACACCGCTAAGGGGCTGGTCTGCCCTGCTTGCCCCGAACCCGAGGCGTGAGCATGACCCAAGGACTCCGCAAGCCCAAGAGGGAGTGTGAGAACACATTCTGCCGACGGCTCATCAGCAACCAATATCCACTTTGTCGCATCTGCGGCACTTGCGCTCGCCTTCGTAGGGAAGGCAATTCCATTAAGCGCTGATTGAGCGACATTTACCGCAACCGTGAAAAACGATAGGCGAGTGTGGGTGTAGCATGGATGTGGATGACGACGAGTGGAACGACGGCCCCGAGGCGGAAGTGCTTGACATTGACACATGGGGCAAGGGAGGCCAGACGGAAGGGCTGGACGACGCTCTGATACGCTGGGTGGCGCTTCTGATGGTGCAGGGCTACAAAGAACACGAGGTCATGCGTCGTCTCGGAGAAGCCGATTTGGATAGGCGACTCACCCGAGGTGAACAAACCCGCCTTATGCGACTTGCGAGGATGGAATCAGAGGACCTTCGCCACCTCTCCATAGCCAAAGCCGAAATGGGCGACACCGATTGGCTAAGGTTGGACTCATACGCACGACGAAAGCGAATGCTGACGCTCACGGAGGGACTCGTTCACCAAGCACACGCCATGGCTGACAATGTGAGCAAACTGAACAATGTCTCCTTCATGGCGGCGAACCTCGTCAAGCAACAGGACCAACTGGATAAGATGAGTGGCGCTCAAGACGCCAAGCCACAGGTCGTGGTGAACATTGGCTACGACCCAATAGAGCAGTTCCGTTCCGTGGTGCAGGAAGAACTGCGAACCATAGACGATGCGGTGAGGATTATTCCAGCCGATAGGGACGATTCAGAGGCCGACGAAACCGACGACGAGAATTGATTCATAACCGATGGGGATTGAACCGATACCTGCGGAACTTGCCGTTGATTTAGCCGATACTTGCGACACTCGGCATGGATTTAGCCGATACTTGCGAGGTCGGAGGTTGATTTAGCCGATACCTTCGGCAGGACGCGTTGTTTTGGTCTCGTGTTGGCTTCGCCCGCTCGGTCGGGCTGACGCTCAAGGGGTTATAAACCTTTAGGTGTAGCGTTCTCTTTAGGTCAAAGGAGAATGTAGGGGAGGAAAGATTATATACCCCCTGCGGCGGGGGTCGGCGTGGCGGGTGCTTTGGCCGCTTGCGCTTCATCTGCCCCATGTTGGGACCTAAAGCATTTGACCCTATAAAGGTTTGGGTGTGGCGTTCTCCCGTCGGCGAAACGGCCCCGCCGCCCGTAGGTTGATGGGCTGGGGGTATATAGTCTTTCCGTTCTGATAGTCTCCCGAGGTCGGACCCTATCATGAACGGGCCGCCCCTCTGGCCTTCGGAGGGCCTCGGAGGACCCCCGAAAAAGCCGAAAATGCAGGCCGACCTATATCCCCCTATAAACCTATCGCAATTCTGCGCCGAAACCTTTAAGGTGGGAGGCGGTATAGGACAACCATGGCGCAACAAGCGAACCAAACCCCAGCCCGAACTGAGACCACCCTCGTTGTGGAGGAAACCACCTCCCTCGTTGGCCTTCAAGCCATCGCCAAGGCGATGGATAAGGTCCACACCACCAACAACAAGGCAACCGTCCAAGCCCTTGGCGAGGACTCCGCCACCCCCTTCATGCTCACGGGCGTTTTGACCGTCGGCGAAGAGACCGCACTCATTGACGAGAGCGGCATGATTGAAGTCGGTGCCTCCTTCCAGCGTGCTCAAACCTCAGCGTTCAAGACCACGAACGCCATTCGCGACGCTCTCGCCGTCATGGGCATGCACGCCCCCAAAATGGCCGAAGCCATCATGGCTTCCATGCTCGCTTCCAAAGACGGTGGAGACTCCGCCGCCGCACTTGAGGCCAACGGCTTCAACATTTCCGAAGCCGCCCTTGACCGAGCCAACGCCTTCATGGCCTCCCTCGCCACCAAGAGCACCCGCACCGTTTCCGCCGCTGTCAAGGTCAGCCTTGACGACTGAGACCGACAGACACGCCCAGACACGCCGCCCCTGCCCCTTCGGGGGTGGGGACCCTGCGAGGTCCCTCCCAGCGGGAGCAAGGCCCACAGGGACGCCCACAGGGCCACGCATGACCCCCAGCGGGAGCGAGGCCCCCAAGGAGCGCCCGAGTGCACGCAAGGTCCGCCCGAAAGGCCCGCCGCCCATATCCGATGGGCTGACGGCCTATAAAGGTTTTGGACCTACACTTTCCTTTTCTCAAGAGAACGCCACGCCGAAAGGTTTATAGGGTGTCAGCGCCCGTGTTCAAGTGGAGAGACGACTTCCAACGGGGCGCGTTGGAGACGGCATCTCCCCGAGTGCCCTCGCCCCTGCCCCGACCCCCACGGGTCCTCGCATCAATCTAAGGGAACGGCTGACACCCTATAAAGGTTTCGTTCACCGATAGGTTTAATAGGGGGGACCCCCTACGATAAAACATGCGAGACCTAACCCGCCTAACCCAAGCCGAGACCCGCCGAATACCTGCCCTATACGCTACCGACGGCGTGCCCATGAGCGAGAAGGTCGCTCAAGCCCGCTACTTCTTCGGCGGCCGCTCTGCCTTCTATGTCCTTGAGCGAGACCCCAGCACGGGCGAGATGTTCGGCTTCTGGATTTCCGAGCACGGCAACGACATGAACGAACTCACCTACGCCGACGCTGAGACCATGCGGTGTGTGCGAGCCGAGAAGGACCGCTTCTTCTCCCCGAAAAACCTCATTGAGGCCGTCAAGAGCCGAGAGGGTGCGAACGCCGTCCCATCATGGTGGAGTGAGTGAAACATGACCTACCGCCCATCATTCCGAGCACAGACCTACGCCAAGGGCCGCCTTGAACTCGGCTTCAAAATGCACTACGACGAATCCTACACCGTTTCCATGATGGTTGAGGTCGCACTTGAAGAGGACTTCTATTTCGGCGTTCGTGGCTCACCAGACACCGCCGACGAGGATGCCGTCAAGGCATGGGCTACCGACCTGTATCGTGGCCGCCTCAACCCTAACAAGTATTGAGTGGGGGGCATCTTCTATACCCCGCCCATGACGGGCGGGGCTACGCTGAGCAATAGCCCCAGCGGGAGCGAGGATTTCAATTCCTGAGATTTTCAGTCGCCCCGAATCCGTCAAAATTGACAGACCCAGCGGGGCGCGTTGGCCCGTTGCCTATAACCGATGGGCTGACAGCCTATAAAGGTTTCTAACACCGAAAGTTTTAATATAGGGGACCTCCTACGATTGAACATGACGGACACCCCGACACCCGCCCACCGCTTTGCCCTCGGACAGACCTACACCACGCTCAACGCCACATGGCCTCTGAGAGACTACGATAGGAAGTTCAACACCACGGTTGCGGGTCATGCCCGCATCATGAGCATGGAAGTGTTCACGACCTCCACAGGCCGTGAAATCCACCGTGCTCATTTCTCCATCACCTACACCCGAGCCGACGGCTCCACGAGTGCGGGCGGCCTCTTCTCCCGTGAAATTGAGGTCGTGCCCTTCCGCAAGGCTGAAGCGCTCATCCTTGACACCATCCACGACGGTTGGTGGTGGTCCGCCGACATGACGGCTGAGGAGTCCCCTCGGGTCGCTGAGTTCACGGATTGGCTCGCCGAGCAATAGGCCGCCCGTCTTTGTAGCAACGGCCCCGAGCGGGGCGCGTTAATGTTGGGGGCTTTTCGCCCGTTTGTCGGGTCCAGCCACCGCAGTTCAAACCCCGTGGCCACCGTTCAAACCCCACGCCAACAGGACAAACCGCCCGAAAGCCTGCAACATTGTTTGGCCTCGCCGTGCCCCGTTTGGTTATAATGGAAAATAATTCAGAGGAGACCCCCTTCCCCATTTCACACACACACCTTGTCATGTGTGTGTGTCATAGTGCATTCTATTCATTTAATTTAATTGAAAATAAGATAATATAGATAAGAAAAGACTATATACTCCCATCTCATGGTCTATCGGTATGCGGAGCCTACAAGCGGGCGGGACCGATACCTTTAAGGTGGGAGACCCCGTGGCTTAGAACAGAGGGAACAAACATGACCTGCCTAACCCGAACCGAAAGCCAAGCCTACAACACGACCCGCGCCAAGAAGCACATTCGCGCCGTGCACTATCACGCCGCATTCTATGACGCTCCCAGTCAATATGTTGGCGACGACGGCATAAGCCAAGACTCCGCCAACATTCTTCTTCGCCACGGCGACGCCAGCCTCCACATCACCGCCGACGGCCGAGCCTACCTCTCCGCCACCAAGACGGGTTCACGGAACTACGGCGGGAACTCCTGCTTGCGAGACGGCGACCGCAAGGGCGACGACGGCCGCTATGTGGTCATTCACGAGGTCCCACGCTACAACCGCACCGCTGGCCCCGTGGACGCCCACGCCGCACTCATGGCCGTCATTGACTCCATGGTCATGAAGGGACACCGCTTCTCCATCAGCAAGATGTTTTGAGGCCCACGGCCGCACCGATTCCAGCACCTTTGAGCGAAAGTCTTTAATAGGGGATTCCCCTACGATAGACCAGAGCGCACCTGTCCCCTCAGCGGGGGTGGGGGTGCCGACCCGAGATTGAGAACCTCGCCGTCCCGCACAGGGATAAGCGGCGAGCGGCCAACCGTCGCTTCTGGTGGCGGGGACTCCGAGAGTTCTAAGGTGCAGGGAGAAGGCTTAGCGGCCAAACCCTCAACCTCGGCAGGGAAGCCACGGCGGCCCTGTCGGCAAAGCCTCGCTTCAACGATGAGGGCGAGAGACGGCACCAATCCCGCACGGGAACCAATGGCCAAAACAGGAACCTCGGGGGACTACTCCTCCCCAGAGAGCCACGCCCAATAGGCAGGCGTGGACCCGTGCCTACTGCGGAGGAAGGGGGTCGGCGCTGGCGCTCACATTGAGCCGATACTTTAGCCGATACCCGTTGTTTGGCGCGTTGTTTGTGGATGCGGAGTCTCCCCCCGTGCCCGCTCCTCTCGGGGTCCGCCCCCGCTCCTCGCAATATGAACAGGGAGCCGACAGCCTATAAAGGTTTGCTTGACCGATACCTTTAAGGGGGCAAGCCCCGTGGAGCAAACATGGAGAACCAAACCTTCACCCAACACGCCCGCCGAGAAGCCACCAGCACCCTCGTTCATTACTTGGACCAAGGAGAGACCAACAAGGCCCTTCTAATTGGAATCACGGCCGCTCGCCTCTTTGAGTGCTACCTTCAAGACACGGCGGAGCCTTGCCCCTACGCATTCATTGACGCCCGCCGCTGGGCCATGGCCGAAGTGTCAGAAGCCACCGCCAAGCCTTGGGCCGTCCTTCAATGAGTCGGCAGGCTCAAAGAGGTGGCCTGCACGGGTCGCCTCATGATGCCCGAGCAACCCAAGCGCCGACAGTCCCGACGAGAGCGGCGAGAGTCCAAGCGAGCGACCCGACGCCTTCGGCGGTTCCGTGCTGGCGAGGTTCTGCGACTCCGAAAGGATGCCGTTCGCTTCACGCTCTCTGAGGCCATCGTCATGGCCTCCCTGCGCCGTGAGGCCGCCGCCATCGCCGAACCTACCGACGAGACGGGGAAGCCTGCACAGCGCACCGTTCAACGCTTCCATGCGTGGGCGGGCCAACTGAGGGCGGTTGATTCGTCTCGGTGGCGGTGGTTCGTGGACGGCGACAGAATCGCCGCATTTGAGAACCTTTGACCGAACTCTTTATGTAGGGGCACTTTCTGGCCGTAGCATGAACCAAGTCCCCTACCAGTCCAGCGAGGCGAGCGCCGACATTATCAACGCCTACGCCAGCCAATACCGAACATATGCCCGTCAAGGTCCGAGCCGCTTGGTCCGAGCCATGAAGTTCATTGGACCCATCGCCGTTTTGGTGTTCCCGCCGCTTACTCTCATCGCTTTGATTATCGTTCACCGCTGAGCGGTTCGCCCGATACATCAGAGCGCCGCCGTTGATTTTGCCGAGGGCAAAACCGACGGACTGAGGGGCCGCCGCCCTATGAGTCGTCGTCGTCCACTTGAACACGGGCGACGAAAGCACATAAAGGTTTTGTTCACCGATACCTTTAAGGTGGGACGCCTCGTGGTTTGAAACATGGGAGACACCCGAACACCAAAGAACGCCCGATGGGCCACAGGCCAGCAAAAAGTCCACCTCGCACACCCCTTAACGGGTTGTTGCCTTGGATGCAAAAAGAAGGTCGCCGCATGGCCAAACGCTCAAGATAAGACCGTTGAAGAAGTCAAGAACTCGGACTTTGGCCTCTGTTCCTTCGTCAGCGACTTTTGGCTTGACCGTTTCACCAAATGAAGCCGCCCGTCCGCCCAGAAACTCCGCCCCTCGGGGCGCGCTGGGTCTCGCAGGCCGATTTTGGCCGATAGGCTCGCAGTCATGCGTTTAGGCCCGAACGGGTCCAGAACCTTTGAGCGAACCTTTGATATAGGGGAGCCTCCCGTATTCACATCATGCGAAACAACACACACGCCCGAGACCGAATGATGAGCCGCCTCACCGAGAGCGAGCGTTCAGAGGTCAAAGCCACCGTGGCCGCCGTCCGAGAGGCTGGCCTCATCACCCCCACCGAGGACCTCGCCATTTACGCCGCTCGCCTCTCCCGCTCCCGTGCGGCTGAGTGCGGTTCAAACGGTCAAAATGTCGTGGTCATGGTCCGCCGTGGAAAAGTCGCCACCGTCATGCTCCGCCGAGACAACCAACCACCCACCCGCTCCGCTCTCCGAGTGGACCGAGTGCTTCGCATGAACGGGGGCGTTTGAGATGGCCAAGGCCCAAGGACGACCCAACAAGAAGCACGCCAACCGCAAGGCTGGCCACCACTACAAGCGCACGCAGGGCGGCCCACGCCGCACGGGCGTTCATCGCCTTGAGAACTGCCGCCTTCACGGCCGCTGAGGTCTGGACGGGGCGCTCTCGGGCGCGAGCCGCCGACAGCGAAAAACGCACGACTGAGGGGCCGCCGACCCCCCGCTCATCATCATCCACTTGAACATAAGGCTGACAGTCTATAAAGGTTTTGATGACCGATAGTTTTATAGTGGGAAGCCTCGTGGATTGAATCATGGGAACACAAACCATGACCGAGCAAGCAAGCGGATTCTCCACGGAGTCCTTCACCGACCAAGGCCAACACGGAGCCGTTAATATCGTGGTCCGCCGTGGTGCATACGGTGGCGGGAACTCCGTCGGCGTGCACATCAGCAACGGCAAAGGCGCCAGCGTTTCCGCTCACATGAACCGAGCCGAAGCCATCGCCATGGCTCAAGCCATCATAGCCGCCACGACCGACCAAGCGACCGAGGACGCCTACACCTTCCCCCACCGCTCCGAGGTGAACGAATGAGCGCCGCCGCCGCTTGGAACTACCTCGCCACCGCTGACACGGGCGAGATAACCCACATCTGCGTTGTCTTGGCCTTCGTCGTGTTCCCCTTCGTTCAAGGCGTCTGGGAGTCCGTGTCGTCCCTTGTGGAGCGTGTGCGCTGATGCTGGCGGACATTGTGCTCATTCTCTCCTTCCTGCTCATGTGGGCGGCTGTGTGCGCTGAGGACGGCGACCTCTGAACGGGTTCACGCCAGAACCTTTGAGCGAATCCTTTATGTAGGGGATGCCTCCCATCTTGTATTATGAGCAACCTCGCCTTCCACCGCACCACCGAAAACGGAGCCGCCCAAATCCTCGCCCACGGCATCAAGTCCATGGCTTCTCAAGGCTGGGACCTTCCCGACTACAAAGAGGACGCTGAGGGCTACGAGAACGCCCGCCAATTCATCGCCAGCGCTGGCTTCAAGTTCCAAATCCGCCCGCTCTCGTGGATTAAAATGTATGAGGCCGCTGAACCCAACTGCTGGATGATGCGCCGAGACTTCCGAGAAGTCCAGAGCCGCCTTAATTCCGTCTTTGTCCGCACGGGCGGCGTTGAGACCTGCTGGGCGCCCGAGGGATGCACCATCGCTATTGACCTTGACAAAGTGGACGCTGAGCGCACCACGGACGGCTATGGCCAATCTGACAACGGGACAGGCGTTGAGGACTTGCAGGTGTTCGGAGACATCCCAGCCAGCGCCGTCCTTGGTATCGTGTGCGATGACTGGATGACCGCCCACGGCTTCACCGTTGAGAGCGGCGGCCTTGAGTGAGCCGCTCGGCGTGCTCGGCGACGCCCTCGGGCGAGTGCTGGCGCTGGCGCTGTCTCTGATGCGGAAAAACGCATGACTGCGAGGCGGTGGCCCCTTCGGGTCATCATCATCCACTTGAACATAAGGCTGACAGCCTATAAATGTTTCGTGCCTATACTTTCAGAACCTTTGAGCGAATCCTTTATGTAGGGGTGGCTTCCATGAGGAACCATGGCGAACACCACCCTAACCCTAACCTTCCCTAAGCGAGTCGGCGGCGCCGCCGTCCGTGCTGATGTGGCCGACCTCATCCACCGAGTCATTGACTCCGTGGCCGCTGACCTTGACTTGAGCGAAAACACCCTTGAAGTTCACTTCACGAACGACCGCAACACCCACCGACCCGCACACCTTGCGACCTCCATGAAGGTCCTTCAAGACGAGCGCCAAGGACGCTATGTGAACATTGAGGCCATTAGCACCCTCGGCGTTGGCTTTGATGGCTCCCTTCCTCACATGAAGGTCAATCTCCAAGGCGTCAAGGCCGCAGACTATGACGGCTTGACACCCTACACGGCGAACCATGTTATTCATGAGACGCTCCACTACCTTCAAACCGCCCTCGGCGTCATGTCCTCAACGCAGACCGTCAAGGGCTACGGACGAAGCGTGAGCCGCCGCACAACGACCACATGGAACCATGGCCCAGCCTTCGCCCTCAACCACGCCATCCGCACGGCCGCAGGTCGCAACATGATGAACGAGCCTCAAGAGAGCGACGAGAGCACCACCTACGACCGCCGAAGCATCACCTACGATGAAATGCCGTGGGAGCACCAAGCATGGCGAGGAGCCTACATTCTCGGCCGTGCGCTTGGCTTCGCACCCTGCGAGGAAACCCGAGCGACCTACCGACGATTCATGAAGAAGGCGGGTCGCCGCTGAGGCCGTCCGTCGCCGTGGTCTCATCGCTTGATTGGACCCTATCATAATAGGTCTGGGGACCCCCCCCTATGATTCTCAGTAGCATAATTTTTTCCGATTCGCCCACATACCTCTCTCGGACGCTGAGTCAAAAATCGTCTTATGTTTTTATAGGAGATACCTTAATATAGGTGTGGCCCCTACGGTATAACATGGACGAAACACCGACCACCGAGATTGGAGAAATCATCGCATACCGAGACTGTTGTGGAATGCCCCACCGAAACGGAGAGGGCGATTGTTGCTCTTGGTGTGGAACTTGGGCGTGAGCCGCCACCGTTAAGAGCCATGCTGGCCAGAGGGTCAAGTCATGAGCACCGTCAGCACGCTAACAGCCACAGGAGTGGCCACAGGCAAACACGCCATACTTTACGGCATAACGGTCAGCACGGTCGTCCCAACTCCTCCTCCAACAGGGGACCTCATCATAGACATACGAGACTCAGCGGCCGCTGATGGGACAGGCGACCTAATCGCCCGCATGGTTCTCGGGGGCGTTCAGCCACCAACCTCGCAAATGAACAGTATCACCTTTGACGGCGTTCGCTGTGCAAACGGCATCGCCGTGAACATCACAAACTCCGCACCCGATGCACATGACGACATCGT
>Ga0208793_1002139_pt1 | contig 10568 bp, 15 predicted proteins | sample 17_taG_FD_184092 | JGI IMG/M metagenome (GOLD analysis project Ga0208793, IMG submission 184092) | Marine viral communities from the Subarctic Pacific Ocean - 17_ETSP_OMZ_AT15314 metaG (SPAdes) (version 2) | ecosystem: Environmental > Aquatic > Marine > Oceanic | place: Pacific Ocean | collected...
CATTATTCTTCCTCATCTTTTTTCTCTGTTACTTCTTTCAAGAACTCCTCTACACTTTTAGAGAACTCCTCTTGGTTGAAACTAGAAACTTGGAAGTTAGCCAATACATTAGGATTACCAATCACAATAACGTCTGGTTGCACACCAAACAGATTAGATATAAACTTCATATGGAAGTCCTCATCTGCTAACATTCCAATCATTCTATCTAATACTTCTGTATCACTCTTAGCACTCTCCTCTCTAACTTCATCAATAAATCTGCTCATAGCACCTAATCCAGCACTAATACTTTGATGGAACAAAGATTGCCAGACATCAACCATCACGTGTAATGGAGATGGTGCAGTAGTGTAGGCTTTGATATTGTTTATATCAGGGTCGTTCTCATTTTCCTGATTAATGTCAGTTACTACAACGCCATAGTGAGCTTGTCCATTAAATAGTTGGAAACCATCTAATTGTTTAAAGCCAAGTTCCTTTTCTATTCTCTCTCCTTCTTTAATAAAGTTTTCTTCGTCATCTGTTATATCAGGCATATAGCCCTCCTCTCTTTACGTTTATTCTTTTTACTACTTGATAGCCACACAACCAACAAACCATTCTGTAATATACAGATGACTTGACGTTGCTTTCTATCATTAATTTACTTAGGTTACTCTTTCGACACATGTCGCATAACATATATCTATCTCTCTTTCTTTGTCGTACTGCTATATAAATAGCTAGATACCCACACGAATGGATTAACATTTATTTTTAGGGAGAACACCACGTTTGGTGCAGGTATCTAGTTACCTACATAGATAGCTTGTAGCACACAGATTAACTAAAACAAGAGAACAATACGTACTCTATTCTATGTACTACAAGCTACCCACAGAGTAGTGAAAAGTGGGGAACTATGAAAACCCCATAAGTTTCTACTCCATGAATAGCTATTACCCACTACTGCTACGGATATGTTGTATCAATTTAGCTATAAGTTGATAAACAGTAGTGGATAATAGTTACTAAAGAGTACATAACTCCGTAAACAAAGGGCAATCTACTTCCGTTGTTACGTACTCTAACTAACTACTAATCTTTACGGCAACTCTCACATAGTCTTTTGCGACCATAAGATAATGGTAAGACTATATAGCATGAGCTACACACTTTGTTAGTTTCTTTACCTCTATCAAAGGATATCTTATCCCATTGATTAGGTTGCCAGCCTGCATGTTTTACTCCGAGAATACCTGTGTCCTTTTCTGGAACGATACCCTCTCTTGATAAACGTGCAAGTCTAGTCATCTTGTTCTCTAGTTCTTCATCTAGAGTCCGACATTCAAAGCACCTCTTGTACTCTATGTCAGTATCTAATCCGAATTTAACACCACATGATACACATTCTCTATCAGTGTATTTAACAGGGGCTTCTTGTATAAACTCAGACTGTGTTGTGATTACAGGCAATCTAGTATCCTCATAGATAATATTACCTGTATCCTCATCTACCCCTACTATAACTTTTTTAGTAGAAGGTACAGTCGGCTTTCTATAACTCTTACTCATACATATCCTTTCATATATACCTTTATAATATATATATTTACTGTCGGTTTCGGCGACATCATCAAGTTAGCAGTCGACAAAAAGTCTGCAAGTCGCCTCTATATAGAGAGAAGATTTGACAACCTCTAAGCATTATGTACTCTATGTACTCTTTACACATATGCTAAGGAGAAATTTTTTTTTTGACTTTCCCTACATTATGTTGCGTACGCATATAAGCCCTGAATATACCAGCGTAGTCTGTGGTTCTCTACATTATAAGGGGGGTGGGTAGGCTGTGGTTGAATACATATCAGTCGGCTAACGTGTCAATAAAAAAAAGGCTGAAGTGGGGACGAAAAATCCCCACAACAACCAACTTGACTACTCGTGAAATGAATGCAACATATTGAATTCACACAAGTAAATATCTGAAGTAAGTACAGAAACTACACTAGATACTTTCTGCTCACATTCACACATTATTTACTCCAAGATTTCATCTCAGCCTTAGTCTCTTTAATGCTAGGCACACCATCTAACTTAGCGATTGTATCAGTCCCTAACGCCTTGATAAGAGCCTTAGAGAGCGTACCATCTGCATTTAGCTTATAAGTACCTTTCTTAAGAGCTTGAGGGTTATTAAGCACCAAACTCTTAAACTGCATGTAAGCATTGTAATTAGTAAGAGGCTCTTTATGTAATACTTTTCTATTACCAAAACCATCTACAATTTTACAAATGTAGAATGCACTCTTACCATCACGTGATAACTTACCCGTAACTCTCTTAATACCCATGTAATCGGTTTCCCCAATCCCATTGATATCATAGTCTTTATCATTATTTTTGTAACCAGCCATAATTTTTTATCCTTTCTTTATAACTAATTTTACAACACCTGCTAGAGCATGCTTGTCAAGTCTTGCTAACCCTTTTCTCTGCGTAAGCAGATATACGTGTGTTACAACAATTTACTAGTATGCTAGAAAGCTATGTTGAAATTGAACATATCCACATTCTAAAGAGCTTGAGCTACGTTACTTGCCTGCCCTAAGAACTAAAAGAATGTTTAACGTACTGTGTATGGTATTGACTTAAAGCAGTCCGTATATCCTACAATGTTCTACAAATCCTAACAAAGACGCTAAGAGCTACGCATAATATATTATAACCTACAACTACCCTGCACTGTGCGCGTACGGATATGCGTGCAGTGTCAATCTGGGGTAGGGGTAGTATATATACGTAAGTCGTGTGGTGTCAATGTGGGGTAGGGGTAGTATATATACGTAAGTATCTCGGAATATTTTGGTAATTCTTGTGGAATAAAAAAGGGGGAAACTGGTAATTGTTTAAGTAATAAATCACTTGCGTGATTCAAGTTACAGGTTACATTACAGGTTTACCAAACAGGATACACCAGCTTCCCTAGTGTAGTATTTTAGCAGAATACTGCTATAAAACAAAGAAAAGAAACCTTTATTTTATAGCTGAATTGCGTTAGTGCTTGTAGGGTAACAACGGAATATAGCGGACATATAGGGAGACCTATTGAAAATTTTGAATTTTTTTCTTTTTAAGGTCCTTGGGTACATCTTTTGTGGTAATCCCAGTCCATACTTGACAAGAGTATGCAAGATGCTTTTTGCCGTCCGATAGCTCTTACCTGTAACCTTATAGTCAAAAAAAACTATTTGTTATAACTACCATAACACTATACTAAATTAAAACAAGTTACAATTTACAGGAGAGGATTATGTTTACATTTGATACACAAAATGAAGTAGGGAAGGTCGGAGAAACCCTAGTTAGAAAATACTATGAATCACAAACTACTAAAGAAGGTAAAGCTATATTTATCTGCCGACCAGCTAAGTATGACGAGCAGATGAAGGGTGCAGACCTCTTTGTCATAAACAACGAATTAGGCTATAAGTACATAGAGGTAAAAACAGACACACAATCCCATGACACAGGGAATGTAGCCCTAGAGTTCCAGATAGTACATAACTCAGGAAAACTTACTATAGGGTGTCAGCTTAAGACCTTTGCAGATTACATGTTTTATTGGCAACATCCAACAGATACAATTTATTACTGGAAACCTGATGACCTCATACCCTTTATTGTAAACTGGTTGATGGAGGACAAGCACAAGATAGTAGATGCTAAAAATAAAAATTTTTTTTCACGGAACTTGCTTATACCTGTGGGGGAACTGCTCGACACTGGTGTAGTCAAAACAATTAGAGTAGATGGAGGAATACTAAATAATGTCTTACAGACCGCTTCCTAGTTATTTAATGTTGCAACCTAGCAAAATAGACGGTCTAGGTTTATTTACTTTGGAAGACTTAGAGCCTAACGAAGTGCTTGGGGTCACCCACGTATCTGACGCTGTAACAACACAATTGTTTCGTACACCACTAGGTGGGTTTATAAATCATAGCGAAAACCCTAATTGTAAATTGTATGAAGTAGGTAGGTTTAAATATTTAAGAACGGAACAAGAAATACCTATGGGTGCTGAATTAACACTTAAGTATACTATGTATGACCCTACCGAGTCATAGGACGTATATTACCCCAACGGTCTACACGGACAATAGTTTTTCTTTCTGTATCAGAAATACAAGGTAAACCATCTATGTGATGTCGATATTGTTCTTTGCAGACTAAACAAGGTTGATGTCTGTTGTATTGAAAATCTACTTTAGCCATAAGCTGTTCTATGTTAAGAGCAACTTCTCTAGCTTTTTCTTGAATCTTTTTATCCTGCATGGGTATGTTATGATATCATAATGATAAGAATATGCAACTCTTGTAATTTGCCTCTAAAATTCTTTAGGAAGTTTAAGGCTTGCAAGAATTTAGGTTGCACGAAGTATAATATAAAATTGAGGAGATATGATGCCGTACAGCAAAACAGGAAAAAAAACAGCTTACAAATCCAAGAGGAAGAGTAAGAAAGGCATGAAGTAACATGTCTAAAAAAGGTGGAATTAAAAAAAAGCCTAATATTTTTACTAGCGATTTACTTCTTAAAGAATGGGCTATGGATTTATCTGATGCTTGTGGAAGCAGGTTAGTAAATAAAAAACTTAACATAAGTAAGATAGATGCTTTGATAGAATCTTTTGTAGATGACTATAATGAAAACATGCATGCAATGATTGAACTTAAGAAAAGTGAGGAAGAGTAATGGCTAAGAAACCAGCAAGAAAACCTATTAATGCAAGTACAAAAAAAACTTTACAAAGTAAAGCTAGCAAATCTAAATACACATATGGACAGTTAGCAAAAGTCTACAGACGTGGACAAGGTGCTTATTTGTCATCAGGTTCTAAATCTGCATCTATGCAAGCATGGGCTATGGGTAGAGTAAATAGTTTTATTAAAGGTGGACATTCACAAGATAACGATATAAAGAAGAAAAAAAGTGCCAAAAAGAAAAAAAAGTAAACGTAAAGTACCTTACGAAAAAGGTGTACCTTCTAAGTATTTAAAAAATAAAAAGAACCCTAAATCTAAAGTAGCGTCTGAAATAAAAAGAACTGCTAAACTTTATAAGGAAGGTAAGCGTATTGACCTAAAAAAAGTACAGAAATCTAGGGCAGTAAGGAAGAAGAAGTGAAAGTATATACAAAAGCAGGCAAAGAGTACAAAGGCAAACATCACAAAATGCCTAATGGACAAATTCACACTGGTGCTAAACATACTAAAAATAGTAAACGTTTGTATAAAACCCCACCAAAAAAGAAGAAGAAGTAATGGCTATAGTATATAGAGGCGAGAGATTCGCAGGTTATAATAAACCTAAACGTACACCAAAAGCTAGCAAGTCACATGCTGTATTAGCTAAAGAAGGCGACAAAGTCAAACTTATTAGATTTGGTCAACAAGGTGTATCTGGTGCAGGTAAAAAAACTGATGCTAAATCTAAAGCTAGAAGAAAGTCTTTTAAAGCAAGACACGCTAAGAACATTAAAAAAGGAAAAATGTCTGCAGCCTACTGGGCTGATAAAGTTAAATGGTAAATGTAGTTTGCATCTCAGAAGGTTGCAACGAAACATTACCAGAGAACTCTACTAAATATTGTTCTAAAACGTGTTACAAAAGAGAATCACAAAGAGCTTATAGAGCTAAAAAAGATGGTAAAGATTATGAGTTACCTGTAAAAGAGTTAAATCAACCTAAGTCAGCAACAGTACGTAGAGGTAGTCTATATAAAAAGTTTATAGACGAAAGCTATGCGTTAGATGTTGTAAACGAAAATATAACATCTAAAGAAGCAGCAGAAGCATTAGGTTGCTCTACTGCACAGATTTCTAGAATGTTAGCTGCTTATAGGGAAGACATACAAACACAAGTAGAATCATCTAACTGGGAGGTATCACAAGATGCTAAACAGTCCTTAGAAGACTTTAAACAGTTTAGAGATAGGTACTTCTTAACAGAACTTAATGTAAAGTTTGAGACAGCAGATTTTCACCACAACTGGATTACTTCAATTAATAAAGCATTATCTAAAGGTGGACAACAAATGATACTAAGCCCTCCACGTCATGGTAAAACAGAACTTCTTATACATTTTGTTATTTGGCTTATCTGTAGAAATCCTAACATAAGAATCTTATGGGTAGGTGGTAACGAAGACATTGCAAGAAATGCTATATCTTCTGTTATGGATACATTAGATGCTAATGAAAAACTTATAGAAGATTTTTGTGGACCAGGTGGTACATTTAAACCTTCATCAAGAACTGGTAAATCTTGGTCACAAAATGGATTTACAGTAGCTACAAGAACTGTATCAGGTATAAAGTCACCAACAATGGTTGGTATTGGACGTGGTGGTAAGATTTTGTCCAGAGACTGTGACATTATTATTGCTGATGACATTGAAGATTTCTCATCTACTATGCAACCTGCATCAAGAAGAAACACAAAAAACTGGTGGACTACCACATTAGGTTCTAGAAAAGAGGAACATACAGCAATGGTTGTAATTGGTTCAAGACAACACCCTGATGATTTATATTCTGCATTATTAGAGAACGAAGCATGGGAGACAATAGTAGAAGAAGCACATGACTCAATGTGTACTATTGCAGAGTACGAAGAAAAAGACCATCAAGATTGTATGTTATGGGCTGATAAACGTACTTTTAAATGGCTTATGGATAGAAAACGTGATGCACAAACAACAGGTGGTTTACAGAGATTTGAAATGGTGTATCTGAATAAAGCACAAGCACAAGGTCTGTCTTTATTTAATCCTGAAGTAATTAAATTATGTTATGACCCAAACTGGGATATAGGAGAAATACCAGAAGGTGCATACTTAGTTGCAGGATTAGACCCTGCTGCTACAGGTTATCAAGCTGGATTCTTATGGGCTGTAGAAACTACTAACTCTGAAATTAAATTAACAATGGTAGATATGGAGAATCATCAAGGTGGTGGACTAGAAGAAGCTAGAGCCTTAATAAAAAAATGGTTTGAACAATACAACTGTTATCACTGGGTTATAGAAGAAAACGGTTTCCAAAAAGCTATTAGACAAGATGAAAAGACTAGAGAATACGCAAACTTACATGGTATTAAGTTAGAGGGACACGAAACACATAAGAATAAATGGGATGAAAGATTTGGTGTTACAGCACTAGCTCCTATGTTTCAAGAAAAGAATATTAAATTACCTTTTGCAAGTATTGATGCTCAAACTAAGAGTATTACCTATACCAAACAATTAAGTTATTTTGCTTCAAAAGGCAATAAAAATTCGTATAAAAGTGATATAGTTATGGCAAGTTGGTTTCCCATGAAAGTAATCAGGAACTTGCAGAAGTTAACCTACGCAGAGATAGGTTTAGACTACACTCCTAGTTATGAAGGATATAGTATGCTAGACTTAAACGATATACCATGGAGTTAAATTGACACCAGACCAGATTATAGATAGAGCTACGTTCTTAAAAAAGTCACATGATAGTGTTCTAATAGATAGAGCAAGATTCCGTGCAATACTTAATGGTGGTGAAGATGGTATACGACAATTACTAGGACCAGGAATGGACCAGTTAGACTCTGCTTCGTTACCAGCTCCTAACTTAATGTTATCTGCATTAGATAGACTTGCACAAAAAATAGGTAAAGTTCCATCATTAGATGTTTCTATTACCAATGCTAGAGATTCTCAAAGAAACAAAATCAAAAAAGATAAGTTAGAGAGAATTATTACATCATACGATAAGATGCAAGGACTTAAAATGCAATTGCCACAAGTAGCTAGATGGCTACCTGGTTATGGATTTGCAGTATGGGTCATCACAACAAAGCAAGATGGCGAAGGTAATGTCTATCCTTATGCTGAACTAAGAAATCCTTATGATTGTTTCCCTGGATATATGGGTAACAACCAGTCACCTGATGAATTGGCAATAGTACAGAAAGTACCTATAAAGCAATTATTGGAAATGTATCCTGAACTTAAATCGTGGTTTGAGTCACAAGATGATGAGACTAGAGATATGTACTTAAATACATCATCTGATACTTCTTGGGAAAACCTTTCTGAATCTGGAGACGTAATACTCGAATATATGAACATAGAAGGTACTTATGTATTACACATGGCTTCTAGAAGAATTATAGATTTTGTACCTAACCCACTTAAATCTGGTCCAGCTTTCGTTGTAGCTAAAAGATATTCTTTTGACAAGTTACAAGGACAGTTTGACCAAGTAGTAGGTTTGATGTCATCTATGGCAAAGATAAACATTTTGTCTGTTATAGCTATGGAAGACGCAGTCTTTACAGAAACAAACGTTGTTGGAGAAATAGAATCAGGACAATACAGAAAAGGTAGAAACTCTATTAACTATTTGTCACCAGGTTCACAAGTTATAAAACCTGTTACTAACTTACCATATCAGTTATTTGAAGCTGTAGGTAGATTAGAAAGACAATTACGTGTTGTTGCTGGGTATCCAGTTCAAGACGACTCTATATCACCCAACTCATTTGTAACTGGTAGAGGTCTGGAAGAACTGGAATCTGGCGTTGGTGCTATGGTCACTGAGTACCACACCATAATTGAACATGCTTTACAAGAAGTAGATAGCAAAAGATTAGAATTAGACGAAGCGTTATTTAGTAAACAAAGAAAACCTATAAGCGGTACATACAAAGGTGCATCATTCTCTGAAGAATATACTCCTGGTACTGATATAAATAAGAATTACACAACACAACGTAAGTTTGGAGCTATGGCTTCATTTGATGCTCCTAATAAAATAATTACTGGATTACAACTTTTACAAGCAGGAATAATTGACAAGGAAACTTTCCAACAAGAGATGGATGGTTTAGAAAACTTGACGCAAATTAATGAACGCATAGTAAAAGAAAAGACAGAAGATATCTTATATCAGACTTTGTTACAGCAATCTCAATCAGGAGATAAAGCTGCAATGATGGCTGTTGTAGAGATATATAATAATCCAAAAGATATTGGTATTATTCTAGAGAAGTACTTTACAGCACAAGGTGAAGAACCTACTCCTGAAGAACAAGCTGTCTTACAACAACAGGGTGTACCACAACAAGCAGGTCCACCAAATTTAGCAGCTTTGTTAGGAGGAGCAATTGGCGGATAACCCTACCAATTTAGAATTTGCAAAAATAGTAGCAGCAAACTACACCGTAGAAGAACAGCCTATGTGGGAAATGACTTCAGAGGCTTTAAAAGAAGAAGAAAACGGAGATATCATTGATATCTTAACTGTTGCTTATATACCAAACTTAGGAAGAATAGATATACTTATTGTTCCAGAAAACTTTAAATACGGAGATGGATTTGGAGTTGATGATGGGTCGTTTTAATCCTAAAACAAATAAAGCTGTATATGAATCAGAATCTTATGGACAAGGTGTAGAACTAGATAACTTGCAAGATAGTGCAGAAATGTTTAAAAAAGAGGTTGCTGAGACACAAGGTGTACCTAGAGTACAAGCTCCTGCAACACAAAACTTTTTAAATGCACAACAAGGTATTTATACACAGACAAATAATCCTGGAGAAGATGTAGCTACAAGTCAATATAAAACTGAAAGTGGTTTACCGCAAGTTGATGCAGATATGGCTTTAAGGAAGCTGTACACAGTATTACAAAGCAAAGACATATTAGCTCTGATGAATGACCAGTCAGCAGCACCAGAAAGAAATTAACCATGGCATGGCAGTGGAACTTCTCTGCTCCTTGGGAAGATGGACAAGACGAAGATTTTAGAAATGAGACTTTAGCTCAATCAGAACAACTTAATAACTTTTTTGCTAACAATCCAGCTATACCACAAAACATGGCTGAGATATCTAGAAGATTTGGTTACTTACCTAAAGACGTACAAGTAGCAGGTGCATTGAGTGGACTTACAGCTGACTCTCCAGAGTTTACAGCTATTGTTGAAAGATTTATGGAGAAAGAATCTTCATGGTGGGAATCAACAAAAGCAGCAACAAGAGGTGTAGTTAGGTCTGCAGTTGTTGGTATGGAGTCTGCATCACAGTTTGTTAAGAAGTATGGAACTGCCAATATGAAATATTACAGTAAAAGACAAATGAATCCATTGTTAGCTTTCTCAGGTATAGGAACATTGATGCCTTTACTTGACCCAGAAGGTAGAGATGAGATAGCACAATCTTTTAAAGACCAAGGTCCTACTCTTGCAACTAGAGCTATAAACCAAATACGTGAAGGTAAAAGAGTTAACTTAGGTGAAGGTTACTTTGGTAATTCTACAGTCGCAGAAGATACAGATATATACAAAGAACTTGTTGGTAGAGGTGCTAACCCTGACCAAGTAAAAGATATTATACAAGAGTATTACGGTACACCTATCTCACAACAAGAGATGTCATCTAGAGAAGGTAGCTCAGGAACATACAGAGGTAGAAAAGGTGTAGTCAAGTTATCTCCAGGTAGAGTTGCAGCAGTAGAAGTCTTTGAGCCAGGTACAAGAAGTTT
>Ga0208793_1002141_pt1 | contig 10563 bp, 10 predicted proteins | sample 17_taG_FD_184092 | JGI IMG/M metagenome (GOLD analysis project Ga0208793, IMG submission 184092) | Marine viral communities from the Subarctic Pacific Ocean - 17_ETSP_OMZ_AT15314 metaG (SPAdes) (version 2) | ecosystem: Environmental > Aquatic > Marine > Oceanic | place: Pacific Ocean | collected...
TCGCGGCACCGACCTTGAGCGTGAGCCGCTGATGACGACGCCTTATGTCTGTGTTGTGTCGAAAGACCATCCGCTCTCGGGCCGCCAGATGACGTTTGAAGCCTTTTTGGAGTTGCGCCATGTCGTCGTCTCCAGCCGCCGCGAAGGACGTTCTTATGTCGAGGAAGTCGCCCGGTCGCATGGCGCGCGCATCACGCCGGTCATGCGACTGCCGACCTATATGCCAGCGCTGGAAATTGTGAAGTACACGGACCTTGCGCTCACCGCACCTGTCTTGCTCGCGCAATCACCGGGACTGGTCTCACATGACCTGCCCGGCGTCTTTCCCGCGCTCGACAGCGAGCTTTACTGGCGGCGGGAAAATTCTGAGGATGCTGCCCTGACCTGGCTGCGGGCTCTGATCCTTGATGCTGTGACAGAATTGGCGGGATGAGACTTGCGCCGGCAGGAGTGTGCCTATAACAGACGCGGGTCACTTGGGGAGTAGCCAGTCGGTCGATAGACCGGGCCTCCGCGTCAACATACTCGGCCTGCAGGTCGTGGCGCGAAGGGAACGGGACACCGTTCGGGCGAGACCAATGACGCCGCATTCCTGCTCGGGCCGGGCACGGAATGATGGTGTCATTGCGTCAGTTTTGCCCGGCCTGGAGACTGTCTCTCATGGAAGCCCTGTTCACCTCCACACTCGTGGTCGCCCTTGCCGAGATCGGCGACAAGACCCAGCTATTGGCTGTCTTGCTCGCGGTACAGTTCCGCAAGCCACTGACCATCATCACCGGCATATTGGCCGCAACCCTCGCCAACCATTTTCTGGCCGCACTGGTCGGCTCTCAGGCCGCCACGTTCCTCCAGGGGGACTGGTTTCGCTATCTGATCGCCGTATCGTTCATCCTGATGGCCGCCTGGACCCTCATCCCGGACAAGCTGGACGAGGATGAACGCCCCCGCATGCGAAATGGCGCTTTCCTGACAACGCTCATCACATTCTTTCTCGTCGAAATGGGCGACAAGACTCAGGTTGCGACGATTGCTCTGGGGGCACAATTCGAGCAAGTGATGCTGGTCACGCTCGGCACGACACTGGGCATGATGCTGGCCAATGTTCCCGCAGTCTATTTCGGAGAAGCCTTGATCCGGCGCGTGCCGCTCAGCCTCGTGCGACGGTTGGCGGCTCTGTTGTTCCTGGCAATCGGGCTATGGCTGCTGGCAGAAACGGCGGGGTGGCTCTGACGCAGCCATCAGATGGCAGCGCGCTCGTATTCCTCGTCGCGTTCGGCGGCCAGCCGGTCACGGATGGTTTCTTCATTGTATCCGAACTCATGAAGCGTACGTCCGGCCATTTGCAGGCCGGATTCAATGGCATCCGGGATCACTGACCGGGCCCCGGCATCGATGAGGCGCCGGGCGTGTTCATGGTCGCGGGCCCTGGCGATAATCGGCGCGTCAGGGCGCAATTTGTGAAAGGCTGACACCATCGCTTCTGCGGCGGTAACGTCATCCACCGTAACGACAAACATCATGGCACCGTCGACGCCTGCGCTATGCAGGATTTCCGGTCGCGCGGCGTCCCCCAGATAGGCGCGCCAACCAGCATTGCGGGCACGCGAAACATTGAAGGTACTGCGTTCCAGCGCGACGACTTCGGCGTCTTCCGCCGCGAGGATACGCGCGACGGCATGTCCGACCCGACCAAACCCGGCAATGATGACGTGGCCCTGAAGGTTTGAGAAATCTTCTTCCAGCGTATGCGCCGGTTCGGGCCCGGCCAACTTGTCTGACAAGAAGCCCCCGACCTTTCCGAGCACCGGAATGAGCAACATGGAGAGGCCTGCGATCGCGGCCATGAGCCCGGCAGGCTCCGGGGCGAGTACGCCTATGGCCGTGGCCGCGGCGATCACGACAAAGGCAAACTCTCCGGCAGGCGCGAGCAGGAAGGCGGCCTCGATGGACATCGGGGTCGGCCCGGCAAACAGACGCAGGGCCCCGAAACCGATGACCAGTTTCAGGATGAGCAGTGCACCAAGGCCGGACAGGATCACCCAAGGCTGAGACAGGATCGATGGCAGGTCGAGCCCCATGCCCACCGTCATGAAGAACAGGCCCAGCAAGATGCCTTTGAAGGGTTCTAGATCGACCTCTGTCTGATGCTTGAACTCGGTTTCGCCCAATAGCAGGCCCGCCAGGAACGCGCCGAGCGCAAGTGAAAGGCCCGCCGTTGCCGTGATGGCGGCCGCGCCCACGACGGTCAGCAGGGTCAGCGCCATCAGGAAATCCCGTCCGCCTGCCGCCGCCGCAAGGCGGAACATGTGCCGCAGACCAAAGCGGCCAATGATCACGATCACGATGATTGCAATGACACCGTTGAACAGGGCTTCGAGCAGAATTTTCGTGACGTCCTGACCGGCCTCTATGTTGGCAAATCCGACAAAGATCAGGATGGGGGCAACGAGGATGTCCTGAAACAATAGCACGCTGAGCGCGGCGCGCCCGACCGGTTGAGCGGCCTGCTTCTGCTCGATCAGCAGCTGCATGACGATAGCGGTCGACGACAGTGCAAGCGCCAGCCCGGCGATGATGGCGGCCTCTGCCGGCAGGCCGATCTGCCATCCGATGAGACCGATGGCGAGCGCGCTGATCCCTGCCTGAAGCCCCCCTGCGCCGAACACGGCCCGCCGCAGGGCCCACAGCTTTTCAAACGAAAACTCGAGCCCCAGCAGGAACAGGAGGAACAGCACGCCCAGTTCGGCAAAGGGCGCGGCGGCTTCCGGTTCCGAGATCGAGACAAATTCGAGTATGGGATAATTGTGGGAAAGCGAACCCAACGCGTAAGGGCCAAGCGCGATGCCGGACAACATGAATCCGACCACGGCGGGCAGTTTCAGATACCGGAAGACCGGAACCGCCACACCCGCCGCAAACAGGAAGACGATTGCGTCCTTGATCAGAATCTCGTGTCCTGGTTCTGCCATGCCTCGCTATGATTACCTTGTCTGGTTTGCCTCAGCTGCGCCGGGCCTTGAAGAAATCCTTGAGCAGCGCGCTCGCTGTCTCGCCCGCTGTCTCGTCCTGCTCGACCTCCGGCCGCCAGTGGCAGGTCGGTTGCTCGAAAAAGCGTGCGCCATGAATCACCGCACCGCCCTTCGGATCGCACGCCGCGAAGACGACCTTCCCGATCCGCGCAAGGCTGATCGCGCCTGCGCACATCGCGCAGGGTTCCAGTGTCACATAGAGGTGCAGGCCGGTCAGCCGGTAATTTCCCCTAGACGCCGCCGCAGCGCGCAGGGCGATAATTTCGGCATGGGCGGTCGGGTCATGCCCGGCAATAGGGCGGTTTGCACCCTCGGCCACGATCTCGCCTGTCTCCGGATCCACCACCACGGCGCCAACCGGCACTTCGCCCGCCTCGGCCGCCTCTCGCGCCAGTTCCAGCGCGCGGGTCATGGGATCAGCGAGAATTGTCATATGGATGGGATCGCCTTACACGGGCGCAAAGTAAAGGGATTGCCTGTCGAATGCGCATCATTGCCGGAGAGCACAAGGGGCGCGCCATTGCTGCGCCGAAGGGACAGGGCACGCGACCGACGGGAGACCGTGCGCGCGAGTCGATCTTCAACATGCTGGCCCATGCGGACTGGGCGCCCGAGATCGACGGCGCGCGGGTGATTGATCTGTTCGCGGGTTCCGGCGCGCTGGGCCTGGAAGCCATGAGCCGGGGCGCCGCCTTCTGCCTTTTCGTCGAGACCGATCATGGCGCGCGCGGCGCTATCCGCGACAATATCGAAACACTGGGACTGTTCGGAAACACGCGGCTTCACCGGCGGTCGGCGACCGATCTGGGCGAGAAGCCCGCCAGCGCCGGCGTCCCCTTCACGCTCGCCTTCCTCGACCCGCCCTATAGTAAGGGCCTCGTCGAACCCGCACTGGCCGGCCTGGTATCTGGAAAATGGCTGGCCGAGAATGCGCTTGCCGTGGTCGAGACCGGATCGGACGAAACGATCACGCCAGACGGATGGGAGCCGGTCGAGACACGCGACTATGGCGCAGCGCGGATCTGGTTCCTGAAGCGGGTCTAGCCCTCGAAAAATTCCCGGCGCAAATCGAGGTGGGTCTGGTTGGTGCCGATCAGTTCTCCGCATTCGCCAAGCCAACCTTCCGCCGCCGCCCGGCCAATGTCCCTCAGCTTGGTCAGGAAGTCCCAGCTCGTATCGTATTTGGTCCTTAGGCTGAACTCCATGAGGTCTTGCCCACCCTTGATGGCATGGATGTTCAGACGGCGGTATTTTTTGAGCATTGGCTCTTTCAACATGCCATCATCAAGCAATCGCTGGACAAAGGCGATGGCACGCAGCTCTCCGATCAGGGCGGCATTAAAACTGATCTCGTTCATCCGGTCTTGAATCTCCCCGGCACGTTTCGGAACACCGTCGCGGCGGATCGGGTTGAGCATGACCAGCAATACGTCACGCGGGGCGCCGGAATAGATCAGGGGAAAGAGGCTGGGATTGCCCATGAAGCCTCCGTCCCAATAAGCCTGCCCATCAATTTCCACGGCCTTGAAGGTTTGCGGCAGGCATGCCGAGGCGAGCACTGCGTCGAGGGAGATGTCCCCATCACTGAACACGGTGACATGGCCGGATTCGACATTCGTCGCCGACAGGAACAGTTGGATGCCCGACTCATCCACTTTCGAAAAGTCGATTACCTGCTCCACCACATCGCGGAGCGGGTTGATGTTGAATGGGTTGAGGTCGTAAGGGCTCGCCAGGCTCGACATGGCACTGGCATAGGCGAACACAATCGGACTGAGCGCGCCATAAGGCGTGACATTGCGGGAAGATTTGGAGATCCCCTGCCAGAGGGCTTCCAGCGTATCCTTCGCACCCTGCACGCCGTTTTCAGCCATGCCCGCCGAGAATGCGACGGCATTCATCGCCCCGGCGGACGTCGCGGAGATCGCCTTGATTTCAAGATCATCTTCCTCGATCAGCCGATCGAGCACACCCCAAGTATAGGCGCCATGCGCACCGCCACCCTGGAGCGCGAGGCTGATCTGCCGCTGCTTCTGTTTTGCCATGGCGGTGTTCCTGTCACTTGAACCGAGATACTACTTTGCCGGTGCGGTCTTAATGAGACCTGACCACAGGCGTAGGATGCCTGTCCGGTCGGCGCCACGTCCGCAAAACAGGAATGTGGGTATTCATGTCGATTTTGGTCGATATTGGCACAGGCCTTGCGATAAAAGCGGGGTAACCAAGCAGGATGAACAGGTGGGCCGCCGTGGCGTATGAGATTCCGCAAAAACCCGTGATATCAGTCATCATGGCGAACTATAATTGCGAGGCATTTCTTGCCAGCGCTATAAGATCCGTCCTGAATCAGACCAATACGGCGCTGGAACTGATCCTTGTGGATGACGGGTCCAGCGACCGGAGCGTCGAGATTGCCCAGGAAATCGCGAAACAGGATGCGCGACTGAGCGTCTTCAGCGGCACGCGTTATGGCGGACCTGCCCCGGTTCGCAACCACGCACTCGAGCAGGCCAAAGGCGACTGGGTCGCCATCGTGGACAGCGATGACTTGATCCGTCCCGACCGGTTGGAGCGCATGCTGACCGCCGCCGAAGACACCGGCGCAGATATCCTGATCGACAATCTTGCCGTGTTCCAGTCCGACGGTCCCGCCAATATCTTCACGATGTTCGAGGGGGATTTGCGGGATCGCCCGGCCAGGATCATGGAGAGCGAATACATCAAGGCGAACATGCTTTATGGACGGGGCAGCAAGCTCGGTTATGCCAAGCCACTGATCCGCCGCAGCGCGCTGGAAGCCAATTCGCTTCGCTATAATGAGACGATGCGGATTGGCGAAGATTACGATCTGATCGTGCGGCTGTTATCGACCGGAGCGCGGATGATGAGCGTGCCGGACGTGATGTATTTCTATCGCAAGCATGGCAATTCCATATCTCACCGGCTTGATGCCGTGGCTCTGGACGCGCTCGAACAGACGGCCGGCGAAGCGCTCCGCCAGCCGACCCCACACGCGGAAGTCACCGCCGCCCATGCCGCTCGCCTGAAGTCGATCCGGCGCGCCGTGATATTCGATCAGATCCTGACCGCACTCAAGCGCAAGAATGTGTTGGGCGCGGCCAAGCTCGTCGGGACAGAGCCATCTGTCATTCCACTGCTGAGGATGCCGCTAATCCATCGAATCCAGCAGCGCACGGGTAACCCGCTCGCACGCTCGGATCAGCATCTCGAGGCCGAATTGGTGAAACTGCGCGCCCTTTGCGAAGCTTGAGCGTGGCAAACGCCAGTTCCAGAAGCGTGGTCCCGGCGGTCGGCACGGTCTGCTTTCGGGGAGACGATGTTCTTCTGATCCAGCGGGGCACCAAACCCTTGCAAGGCGAATGGTCCCTGCCCGGCGGCCGGGTCGAAGTGGGCGAGCGCGCGCCGCTTGCGGCGTTGCGCGAGCTCGCCGAAGAGACCGGGATTACCGCACGGCTCGTGGGCTTGGTAGATGTCGTGGACGCGATCTTCACCTCGCGCCAGACCGGCGACGTGACCCGTCACTACCTGTTGTTCGACTATGCTGCGGTTTGGGTATCCGGAAACCCGGTGGCCGGGGACGACGCAGCCCATGCCGAGTGGATCAGTCCTGACAGGCTGTCCACCTTGCCGCTATGGGACGAAACCCGTCGCATCATCGATTCCGCGCGCCATATCGTTCACAGCTCAAACGAAGCTTGACCGCCCCTACGTCACCCGCTTGATCTGCTGCCCAAGCAAAAAAGTCGCGGAGGACACAATATGACATACGCCCCATTCAACTTGGCCGGAAAGGTCTGCGTCATCACTGGCGGCAACAAAGGCATTGGCCTCGGCATGGCCGAAGCGCTCGCTGCCTCCAACGCGGATGTCGTGATCTGGGGACGCAAGGAAGATGACAACGCTGCGGCCCTCAAAAAGCTCGAAGGTCTCGGAACTGGCAAAGCGTCTTCAAAGAAGGTCGACGTGGCCGAGGAAGACCAAATCGTGAAGGCCATGGCCGAAACCGAAGAAGAGTACGGTCGAATCGATACCTGTATCGCCAATGCCGGGATTGGGCGCGGCGCGGCCAATTTCCATGAAATGACTTTGGAAACGTGGCAGTTCAATCAACGCATCAACTCGGAAGGCGCCTTCCTGACCTTGCGCGAGGCCGCCAAATCCATGGTCAAGCGTGCCAAGGCTGGCGATCCAGGTGGCTCCCTGATCGGAACAGCCTCGCTCGCAGCGCTGTCGGGTGCAGCGCGCAATCAGGCATATGGCCATACCAAGGGCGGACTCATCGCCATGATGAATGCCATCGCCGTCGAATATGGCCGCTATCAAATCCGCGCAAATTCCATTCTGCCGGGCTGGATCGCGACTGACATGACGGATGGCGCGCAGGACAGCGACGTTTTCAACAGCAAGGTCATTGCGCGCGTTCCAATCCGTCGTTGGGGCAAGCCGGAGGATTTCGGCGGAATTGCCGTCTATCTGGCGTCTGACGCTTCGAGCTTCCACTCGGGCGACACGCTGCTGGTAGATGGCGCGTACCAGAAATTCTGATCGGCCGCCTGGTCTCACAAAAAAAGGGCTGCCCGAGGGCAGCCCTTTTCAATTCTGGTAGGACCAGACCGATTACTCGGTTGGCTCTTCTTCAAGTTCGTCCGCAGCGTCGTCGACAGCTTCTTCAGCGTCATCCATTGCTTCGTCCATTGCATCGCCTGCATCTTCCGCAGCCGCTTCAATGTCGTCGCCAGCTTCGCTGAGCGCGTCGCCTGCATCGGCAGCAGCTTCGTCCATTGCATCAGCAGCATCATCTGCAGCTTCTTCGATGGATTCAGCAGCCGTCGTATCTTCAGGAGCCGTTGTTTCTTCTGCAGCGCATGCAGCCAGTACGAGCGCAGCGGCACCGATAATCAGGAGTTGTTTCATGCTTTATTCCCCTACTTCAGGTCAAAGATGACCGGGCAGAGGTTTAACATCTGCCGACCACGACGCAAAGATGGTTTCAGCTGAAGGTCTGATGCAGCGCTTTTTGCGCGAACTGCGCCCAAAACAGCGAATTCGCGCTCGAACGGCGCGGATTTGGGCCGATTCGGGCACTTCTTCATCACCTTCCCCCCTAAATATCACCGTCTCCGATTCGCAAGCGAATGGTCTTTCAACCCGCCAATCGCGTTGAAACAGGGTCCGGTTCCACTTTGCGCCCGAATCACGTGGATAGGTTTGGAGCCAATCAGCGCCCCACACCCTGCCAAGAACGGCGCTTGGTCAAACAGCCTTGCGTTGACGCAAGGACGGCAAATTACGGTCTTTTCAGAAGAGTTCATAAAGTCAGGGAGACGCCGTCATGGCCATAAAAACCGCACTCACAGAAATGTTGAATACCGAACACCCCATCATGCTCGCGGGCATGGGCGGTGTGTCCTACGCCGAAGTTTGTGCGGCCATGTGCAATGCGGGCGGATACGGCGTGCTCGGCATGGCGGGGACGACCCCGGACTTCATTGAAGGCCAGATGAAGCGCGTGCGCGAACTGACCGACCGGCCCTTCGGCGTGGACTTGCTGGCCGCCAGCCCGGAAAGCCTTGAAGAAAGCGTGGACGTCATCATCAACAATGGTGCCGACAGTTTCATAGCCGGTCTCGGCGTTCCGATGCCGATCATGGAGCGCTTGCAAAAGGCGAATGTGAAAGTCATGGTCGTTGGCGGCGCGGTGAAGCATGCCATCAAGGCCGAACAGGCTGGCTGCGATGCGGTCATCCTGCAGGGCGGCGAAGGCGGCGGGCATACCGGTCTGGTGGGGACGATGCCGTTGGTGGCACAAGCCGTGGAAGCCGTGAACATTCCGGTCATCGCGGCAGGCGGCATTTATGATGGCCGCGGCCTCGCAGCAGCGCTCGCTCTGGGAGCCTGCGGCGTCTGGATGGGTACGCGATTCATCGCCTCGACCGAGGCCCATGCCGCGCAGATGTACAAGGACACGGTCGTCGGCGCGGGCGATACTGATACAACACGCACGCGGTGCTATTCCGGTAAGCCGATGCGTTGCCGCACGAATGACTATATCAATGACTGGGAAACGCGCCCGCAGGACATTCAGCCCTTCCCGCACCAGGCCATCCACTCTACCCGGACAGGCGTAATTGGCGGCATCGGGGGGATTACGGACGAAGCCAAACTCGATGCGGACACCTCCTGCTTCGCCATGGGCCAGTCGGCTGGCGGCGTGAGAGAGGTCAAGCCCGTCGCGGAGATCGTGGAGGACATCATGCGCGATGCCGAATCAGCCATCGACCGGATGGCCAGCCTGCGGACCAAAGCGACCGCATAGAAATCATCACGCCGGAAACATATACAGCCGGGCCCCCAGGCCCGGCTGTAATCGTTTTACTGCGCGGCGGCCGGTGTCAGCTTGATCAGGCGGCCACCTTCCTTGTCTTCCAGAACATAGAGCGCGCCGTCTGGTCCTTGCTCGACTTCGCGAATGCGTTTTCCCCATTCATAGCGCTCGGCTTCCCTGGCAACCGGCTCGGTTTGACCATCCTTGGGCGGTTGTCCGAGATTGTCAGTCGGCTCAGTCTCGAAGGAAACGCGGATCAACGCTTGCGAAGACAGCCCTCCGATGAATGCATTGCCCTGCCAATCGGCAAACATCTCTCCATCATAGAATACCAAACCGGCCGGGCTGATGGCTGGGACCCAAGCGATCGCCGGGTCCTCGAAAATCGGATTGCTTTCATGAGTCGGGATCGGCTTGCCGCTATAATGATCGCCCTCAGAAACTTCGGGATAACCGTAATTCTCGGACCGTACGATCAGGTTCAATTCGTCCCCGCCTTTCGGACCCATTTCAACCACCCAGAGGCGCTCTTGCCCGTCAAATGCAATGCCCAGCGGATTGCGATGACCAAGCGTCCATACCTGGTCCGCAACCGCGCCGTTTCCAAAGAAGGGGTTGTCCTCCGGAACAGACCCGTCCTGATTGACACGAACGACCTTGCCCAGATTCATGACCATATTTTGCGCCGGAGTGAATTTCTGGCGCTCTCCTGAGGCGATGAAGAGATGACCATCCGGTGCGATGGCAAGACGATGGCCGTAATGGCCGTTGCCTTTCACTTTTGGTGTCTGGCGCCAAATCACGTCGCGCCCCTCCAATGTGCCGCCCGTGGCGGTAAGGGTCAGCGTTGCCCGCTCAACGGCTGCTCCGCTCAAACTCTCATCCGTCTCATCGCGTTCAACGTAGGAAATGAAGACGGTGCCGTTCTCAGCGAAGTCCGGGTGGACGATGATGTCCCCCAGACCTCCCTGCCCCATTGCCGTGACCGAAGGGACATTGGCGATTTCGCCCAGTTTCTTGCCCGCGGTATCCAGCAGCCAGAGATCACCATCCTTTTCTGAAACAAGTGCGCGGCCATCCGGCAGGAAGGTCATCGCCCAGGCGCTGTCAAAGGTTTCGAGCGGGGTAGCGGTGAGCTGCGTGCCGCTTGTGCCAGTGACCGTCATGGCGTCGGGTGCAGTGGCCTCA
>Ga0208793_1002144_pt1 | contig 10554 bp, 18 predicted proteins | sample 17_taG_FD_184092 | JGI IMG/M metagenome (GOLD analysis project Ga0208793, IMG submission 184092) | Marine viral communities from the Subarctic Pacific Ocean - 17_ETSP_OMZ_AT15314 metaG (SPAdes) (version 2) | ecosystem: Environmental > Aquatic > Marine > Oceanic | place: Pacific Ocean | collected...
AGAAATATTATTTCTGCAAAAGTATTTAAAGGCAAACCTAAACTAGCTAAAAAAGGCTGGAAGTAATGGTTTCAATTTTTGGAATAGCAAAAAAAGGTTTTGGAATGCTTGGCAAAAAGAAAGTAAGCAAAACTATATCTAGTGTTAAACCTGCAAAAAATTTAGCAGAAAAGTTTAAGGCTAAGCAAGAGATGTTTAAAGTTGTAGACAAGGGAGGGTATAATTTAACCCCTGTTCAAAAAGGTAAAATTAAACGAGAAGGCGCTGCAGAAGTCGATAAAATTATGAAAAAGCACGGCAAATAATGGCTAAGAACTGGATTCAGAAAGTTAATAAATCTATTAAAAAAAGAGGCACTAAAGGAAAGTGTACTCCAATTACAAAACCTGGATGTACAGGCAGAGCAAAAGCTCTTGCTAAAACATTTAAGAAGATGGCTAACAAAAGAAAAGGTATGGCTCAAGGTGGTGTAACGGAACCTTACATTGGAAGTTATGTGCATGGGAACTTAGGAGGAGTTAACGTAGGAAACAAGAGCTTACAAAAGTTCTATAGTAATCCTGGCTATAAAATGCCAAAAATATAAACCAACTAAAGAAAGCAGTATGGATACAGAATCATTAGTATATAAATTAAGACGAGCACTCGAGAGAAGAATTCAATCTCTTTCTCTGTCAATTACCTCGGGAGGGGTTGACAATATGGAGACTTATAAGTATATAATAGGTCAAATTAATGCACTGGAGTCAGTGCGTCAGGAAATCTCTAACCTGCTAGATGATAAGGAGCCAAATGCAAAAAGAAACATTGTCGACATCGCCAACAAACCAAAAACCTAAAATAGAATTACCAGATAAAACTTTAGTAGGCGTTAAACCGTCTGAACCTAAAGAACCAAAAAAATTAGAAAAAGAACAGATTCCAAAACCGACAGGTTGGAGAATGATCGTTTTACCATTCAAAATGGATGAGAAAACGGCAGGGGGAGTGTTAGTAACTGAAACAACTTTGGAACGTCAACAAGTGGCGTCTCAATGTGGTTTAGTATTAGCAATGGGACCACAATGTTATAACGACAAAGAGCGTTATCCAGAAGGTCCATGGTGCAAGGTCAACGATTGGGTTGTCTTCGCACGATACGCGGGATCGCGTTTACAAATCGAAGGTGGGGAAATTCGTCTTCTTAACGATGACGAAATATTGGCGACCGTGAAAGACCCTAAAAGTCTAATTCACGCATATTAACCATAGGAGGATAACTATGCCAACAGAAAACGCTAAGGAACAACCTATAGCAGAGAAAGAACAGAAGACTGTTGATATTGATACGTCTGGACCAGGAGCTGAAGTAAATGTTCCTGAAGAAAAAGATGAATCAGTTGTTGAGACTCAAGAGAAAGAGTCTGACGTAAAGATAGTCGAAGATGTTCAACAAGACGAACCAGAAACCAAAGAACCAATTAAAGAAGAAACAAAAGAAGACGACAGTAAACTTGAAGAGTACAGCAAAGGTGTTCAATCAAGAATAGCTAAGCTAACTCGGAAAATGCGTGAAGCAGAGAGGCAGAGGGATTCAGCCACTGAATACGCAAGAGCTGTTGAACAGCAAAGACAAGTTGAACAGAAGAAATTTTTCAAAATGGATTCTGATTATCAAAAGAGATTTGAAGAAAACGTCAAGACAGGTATGGACGCGGCGCAACGAGAATTGGCCGCAGCTATTGAGTCTGGTGATGCTAAAGCTCAAGTCGATGCAAACAAGAGAATTGCTACATTGGCGTTCGAGAATGCGAAAATGCAGCAAATAAAAGAAGGTAGAGAAGACGTCAAATTATCTGACGGTGGTAAATTACCGGCACAAACTCCGAGAGATTTACCTTCTCGAGAACCCAGTGATCCAAGAGCGGAAGGCTGGGCAGCTAAGAACTCATGGTTTGGACAAGATAGAGCCATGACATTCACGGCTTTTGAAATCCATAAGGATTTAGTAGAGAAGGAAGGGTACGACCCTCAATCTAACGAGTACTATGAAGAAGTTGATAAACGAATAAGAGTTGACTTTCCGCATAGGTTTGGTAATACTGAACAACAGAAAACGACTAGACCCGTACAGTCGGTGGCTTCAGCAAATAGAAGCGTAAAACCTGGTCGCAAAACTGTGAAACTCACATCTTCACAAGTCGCAATAGCGAAAAAATTAGGTGTGCCACTCGAAGATTACGCAAAACAACTAAAACTCACGAAGGAGGTATAGCGTATGAAAAAACAAGAAAACAAAACTTCTCGTGCGAACCAAACACGGTCAAAGACTGAAAGACCAAAAGTGTGGGTTCCTCCATCTTCTCTAGATGCACCCCCTGCTCCTGATGGATTCAGGTACAGATGGATCAGAGCTGAATCGATGGGATTCGACGATTCTAAGAACATACAAGGTCGTTTACGATCTGGTTATGAATTAGTAAGAGCCGAAGAAATCGAAAATGCTTCTGACTACCCAGTCATAGACTCGGGAAAATACAAGGGGATGATCGGCGTTGGTGGCCTTTTGCTTGCGAAGGTAACTGAAGAGATCGCACAAGCTAGAACTGATTACGTTAAAAAACGTGCTGATGGTCTAGACGAAGCAGTAACACACGATCTCATGAGAGAGCAGCATAAGAGTATGCCGATCAATGTTGATCGACAATCTCGTGTAACATTCGGTGGTACAAAGAAGTCCTAATTAGGAATTCGTGGGTTAATCCCTACTATCGATTTTAATAATAACCGTTCATAGGTGATACTATGAACATTTAGGAGAACGACAAACTATGGCTAACACTAGTACAACAGGGTATGGTTTTAGAGCTATTGAGACGCTTGGTAATGTACCAGCAACTCAAGGGCAATCTAAATATCAGATCCTTTCAGGTTTGGGCGTGAGAATCCTTAAGAACGAACCAATTGGACCACAAGACAGTTCAGGTGACGACGGCTACATGCAAAGTTTAGCCCCGGCTACTATGGACGATGGTGGAACAGGTGGAGCTTCTTGGGATGCTGACACAACTACTCCAGAAGTATGTGTAGGAGTTTCAAACGGCGTATTTTACGTTGATGGAACTACAAGTAAACCTACATGGTCAAATTCTGTAGCAGCGAGTCAGACTTTCGCAACAAACCCAAATACAGGTAACAGCAATGGTTGGGTATTCGTTAATGATAACCCGTTTCAAGAGTATATGTGTAGAACCGATGCAACAATGACATCATTGGCAACGTTTCAGGCTGACTGCTTAGTAGTTAGAATGAATCAGAACAATGGTGGAGCTGGTGTATCAGGTCAGTCTACTGCTACTCTAAACTACGCGGCAACAGACACTGACGGCCACATGTGGAGAATGATTCGTACTGCAGAAGTACCAAATCAGGAAGACGTGACGGCTGCCGGTTGTGATGTTGTAGTAGTTATGAACAACAGGGCTAATCAATTCCTAAGAGACGTATAAGGAGAATAACACATGGCAATATCACGAGCACAATTAGTAAAAGAGCTTGAGCCAGGTTTGAATGCCTTATTCGGACTGGAATACAAGCGATACGAAAACCAACACGCTGAAATCTACAACGTAGAATCTTCTGACAGAGCTTTCGAAGAGGAAGTAATGTTATCAGGATTCGGAAACGCACAAGTAAAGGGCGAAGGTCAAGGCATATCATTTGATGATGCACAAGAGACTTTCACAGCTCGTTACACGCATGAGACAGTAGCATTAGCATTTGCTATAACTGAAGAAGCTATCGAAGATAACCTCTACGACAGACTTGCTTCTAGATATACAAAAGCTTTAGCTAGATCTATGGCGAACGCTAAACAAGTTAAAGCAGCAGCTCCATTAATCAATGGTCTTCCTTCAACGGATGCCTTTGATTCTGGTGATGGTGTTTCTTTGTTTAACACTTCGCACACTACATTAGGTGGCTCATTTGCGAACACATTGGCAACGCAAGCTGACTTAAATGAAACTTCATTAGAACAATCTCTAATCGACATTGGAGAAATGACTGATGAACGTGGACTTTTAATCGCAGCTAAAGGCGTTAAAATGATTGTTCCGCCTGAAAACCAATTTAATGCAGAGAGATTAATGAAGTCTCAAGGCAGAACTGGTACAGCTGATAATGATATCAACGCTGTCAACTCAATGGGTATGATTCCTCAAGGATACAGAGTGAACAACTACCTAACTGACGCTGACTCTTGGTACATCATCACTGATGTTCCTAACGGCATGAAAATGTTCGTTAGATCTCCATTGTCTACAGCAATGGAAGGCGATTTCGATACTGGAAACGTTAGATACAAAGCTAGAGAAAGATACTCATTTGGAGTATCTGACCCTAGAGGTATCTTTGGCGTAGAAGGTGCGTAATTAATTAAAGTGTGGCGGCCTAAAAACCGCCACATTTTCTACATAAAGTAAGAAATTAGACTATGAGAGACTTCAAAGTAATCATTATTGCCTACGGCTACAGAGCTACCTTCGTTATTAAAGCTGAAGATAGTGCCCAATCTATAGAGAATGCTATAGTTGACAAATTGGGAGAAAATAGTGTAAAGTGGGACACAACGGGATTTTATGACAAAAGTCGTAAATGGATAACCTATGAGGAGGTTATAAATGATCGAGGACCTATACAAACAAAAAAAGTCCTTGGAGTTGAGCTGGGAGCAGGAACACCTTAACGAAGGTAAATATACTCTCAACATGGTCAGAATTGATGACAAAATTAGAGAAGTCATCACTTTGATTAAGCTGGAAGAAGCTAGAATTGCAGATAGAGAAAATGCAATTATTAATTCAGCTCCAGAAGTGTCAGTAGCCACTTAATAAAACGCTACATTTCCGAAACAATCTTTCGACGACAGTATCGCTTGCACTATGCGTAAATCTACGCTATATTTAAATCAGTATACAATTATTAACCGAATCTAGACGCGTATACTCGACGGCCTAGAGACTAGATTCACAAACTAGGAGAATTAATTATGGCACAAACACTATTTAGAGGACCCGTCTTAGTTGGTAAGAAAAACGAAGCAGGCGTAACTGGATATAATATTACACCAAAAGAATCCGCTTACACTGTCGTTATTACTACTGATTCAGGACAAACCTTTACATCAAAAACTGATGGTACTGTGTTCACTCTTCCAGCAATTGCAATTGGAAATGTATTTACATTTGTTAATACTGCAACTGATGGAGCTAACACTTTTACTATTAGTCCTAATGCTAGTGATGGTATTTTGTATGCAGGATCTTTAACAGACAATAAAGATTTAATTAATACAAAAGCAACATCAAAAGTTGGGGATTTTGTAAAAATAGCGTCTTTAAATTCTACTGCCCATTGGACAGTAGTTGAGGCTCAAGGTACTTGGGCTAAAGAATCGTAAGATTCATAATTGTGGGCTCCTTCGGGAGCTCACAGAATAAGGAAAAAATATGGCAATAACATCAAATGTTAAACAAACTATACCTTTAACCGGAGATGGTTTAGCTCAGAAATATGTGGGCGCAAGCGCCACTACTATTACTAAAGCTAGAATCATGAATGTCTATGGTCAAGCAAGTGCAGCTGACGCTGAAATAAAAATTTATAATGAAGCTGATAGTTCAAAAACAGCTAAAGCATTAGTATTTCACGTTAAGTTTTCAAATGCGGATAACCATGGTCAAAGTTTTACAATTCCTGGAGAAGGAATTTATTGTAATGCAGGAATGTACGTTGATTTAACAAACTGCGATTTCTGTACGATTATTGGTACATTTACATAAGAGGTAGCCAATGGCGAACACTACTTCTGGTACATATGTTTTTGATAAGAACTATGCGATCGATGATGTAATCATGGAAGCATACGAAAGAATAGGTCTTGTCGGAACTGCTGGAAATCAAATCCGATCAGCTAAAAGATCTTTAAATGTTTTATTCTCTGAATGGGGAAATAGAGGACTTCATTATTGGGAAGTAGGAACTACAAACGTTACTTTAGTTGAAGGTCAAGCCGAATATAAATTTTACAGATCAACAGGAGATGGAACAAGTGCTCCTTCTGTAGATGATACAGGAACAGCTGATACTTCTATTTATGGAATTACTGACATTTTGCAATGTTCTTTTCGTCAATACAATAATAACAGCGGTGGAACTCAAGCAGATACTACCATGACTAAAATAGATAGATCTACTTATTCTGGTTATGGAAACAAAACAGTGAAAAGTACTCCATCTAATTTCTGGGTTCAAAGATTTATAGCCCACACTACATTAACTATTTATCCTACAGCTAATGCATCTGCTGCAGGATCAGCAAACAAATTAAAAATTTTTTATCAAAAAAGAATTCAAGACGTGGGGGCATTTACAAATGCAACTCAAGTCCCTTATAGATTTGTTCCTTGTATGACTGCTGGATTAGCTTTTTATTTATCACAAAAGTTTTCTCCACAAAGAACACAAGAAATGAAATTATTATACGAAGATGAGTTAGCTAGAGCTTTAGCAGAGGACGGGTCAGCTTCTAGCACGTACATAACTCCTAAAAACTATTACCCAGCAATAACATAATGGCATCTTTTTCATCAGGCAAACATGCATTAATGATTTCAGATCGTTCAGGTGTGGCATTTCCTTATAGAGAAATGGTACAAGAGTGGACTGGAATGTGGGTACATACTTCTGAATTTGAACCTAAACAACCTCAATTAGAACCAAGACCTATTGTTGGAGATCCTCAAGGACTGCCTCATATTAGACCATCAAGAAAAGCTTTTGCAACTCCAGTGGTTTTAAATAACAATCCGTTTACTACAACTGCAAGTAACACAAGTGTTACGGTTAAATGTGAAAATCAACCTTGGTCTACAAATGATTATATTAGATTTACAAATGTTGAAAGAGCTGTAGGTGGCGTTGCTAAATCTACTTTAGAATTAACAACTACTTTAAATGGAGCCATAAGCTCAAGTGCAACAAGTTTAGTATTAGCAGATTCTTCACAATTTGTAGCTCCTGGTTATATTTGTATTCAATTATTTGATAGCGATGGAAATGATGTAAGTGAAACAATTTACTATACAACAAATACTACAGGATCAAATACTTTATCCGGGCTAACTCGGGGAACGGCCGCTACTATTAATGGAGTCACTCCTGAGTCAACTACGGCAGCTGCTCATAGCAGTGGAGCTAAAGTTTATGGCTCTTATAAAATTACAAGACAAACTACAACGGAAAAAATAGCTTCCCCTCCAAGCACTCTTACTGTAAGTAATAGTTTTACGTTTAGTTTAAAAAACAATGCGTCTAGTGCAGAAACAGGTGGAGGATTTTTCTGCTTTGGTGGACCAGTAAACATGAGACCTTAATATGATTAAATATATAAAAGATTTATGGCATAAATGGTTTGGTAAAAAAGAATTTGTAGTAGAAGCTGCATCTGCTCCTAAACCAGAACACTGCAGTGCTCATAATAGATTTAAAAAAAGTTGTCCCGTTTGTGTGGAGGTGGTTAAATAATGCCAGGATTAAGCGCATCAGGATTAATTACACAAATTAGAAGTTACACTGAAGTAAGTGATACAGTTCTTACAAGCGCTGTTTTAGAGAATATTATTTTAAATGCTCAACAAAGAATCATGTATGATGTTCCTATTGATGCAGATAGAAGAACTCAAACTGGAAGTTTAGTAGCTGGTCAACAACAAATTAATGCTCCAGCAGGAGCTCTATTTATTAGGGGTGTTCAAGTTTATGATTCTACATCAGCAACCACTGGAGATAACAGATGGTTATTAAGAAGAGATTTAACGTTTTTACAGGAATATATACCTTCTACAGCTAGTTCTAAAAGAGGATGGCCTAAATATTATGCAGTATCAGACATAGATCCTCCTACAGGATATAGTGATACTACGTCTGGAAGGATACATTTTGCGCCAGTTCCTGATTCAGCTTATACTTTTCAGGTCCATTTTAATAAGGCACCTGACCTATTAGAAGGAAGTGGGACTAATTATATTAGCTTGAATTTCCCTCAAGGTTTATTATACTGCTGTTTAGCTGAGACTTATGGCTTTTTAAAAGGTCCAGCAGACATGTTGACTTTATACGAACAAAAGTATAAAGAAGAAGTACAGAAGTTTGCTTCACAGCAAATTGGAAGAAGACGAAGAGACGATTACACGGATGGTACAGTGAGAATTCCAATCGAGTCACCGCCTCAGTAATTAGGAGATTAAATTATGGCAAATACATCGGCAATGTGCACAAGTTTCAAACAAGAGATCTTGGTTGCAACACACAATTTTACAGCATCAACTGGTAACACTTTTAAAATTGCATTGTATGACAGCTCAGCGACTTTAGGAGCTTCTTCAACTGCTTATTCTTCTTCAGAAGAAATTACAAATACCTCAGGTACAGCTTACACAGCTGGAGGTGCTACACTAACAAGCGTAACTCCAACAACTTCAGGAACCACAGCATTTTGTGATTTTGCTCCTGACATTTCTTGGACATCAGCTTCATTTACTGCGAACGCAGCTTTAATCTACAACTCAAGTGCATCCAACAAAGCGGTTGCTGCAATTGCGTTTGGTGGAGACAAAACTGTTACTAACGGTACATTTACAATTCAATTTCCGACAGCGGACGCTAGCGACGCGATAATCAGAATCGCATAAGGAGGTAGATCCTTATGGCCGATCAAATCTTTTCGGTTGACGGTGTTCAGGGTATAGTTAACCCTACACGTTGGAATGCTCAAAATACACCCTATGGAGAAGGCGCTTGGAATACAGGTGGCTTTACAGCTCAAGATGTTATTCAAGGATGGGGTCATTTATCATGGGGCAGAGCTAACTGGGGTGATCTCGATATTTACGAAGAAGGTTGGGGAAGAAGTACTTGGGGCAATGAGCCTTGGGGCGGTACTCATAATAAAAACGTTTTACTTACAGGTTTATCTGCAACAGCATCCGTTGGTTCTATAACACCAGTAGATCAAGTAATGGGATTAACAGGTCAGTCAGCAACTGGCTCTGTTGGAACTATTGCTCCTGCAGATGTAATGGGATTAACCGGTGTAAGCGCAACTGGTTCTGTTGGATCTATTGCACCAGCAGAAATGTCTGTTGGATTAACGGGAGTTAGTGCAAGTGGCTCTGTTGGATCTATTGCTCCTGCAGATGTAATGGGCTTAACAGGTGTAGAAGGAACTGGCGGAATTGGTAGTGTAATAATTCCAAACGTTGGAGTTCCATTAACCGGGGTTAGTGCAACAGGAGACGTTGGTGCACCAACTGTTATTTCATTCCCAGTTATTGAACCAGCAGGATTCCAGGCTACAGCTTCTTTAGGAACAGTTATTATACCTAATGATGCAGCATTAATTAGTGGGGTATCAGCTACAGGATCAGTTGGAGATATTGCTCCAGCAGATGTCATGGGCTTAACAGGAGTATCTTCTACTGGTGGAGTAGGCAGTGTAATCTGTGAATCTAAATATAGTTTATCTGGAGTAACTGGAACAGGCGCTGTAGGCACACTTTCGCCTACAGAACAAACAGTAGGACTAACTGGTCAAGAAGGTACAGGAGCAGTTGGAACACCTGGAATTCTTCATTATGCGGATATTGACACAGGTTCAAATACATCATATAGTAATGTTTCAACGGGTTCGAATAGTTCATATTCGAATGTTGCATCAGGATCAAATACCAGCTATACAGATGTAGAAGAAGCTGCTTAATAAAATTTTAGGAGATTAATTTATGGCATCAACATACACCCCTCTCGGTATAGAGAAAATGGCAACTGGCGAAAATGCCGGTACATGGGGAACAAAAACAAATACTAACTTAGAGATTTTCGAACAGATATCGGGTGGTTATACTACTCAAGCTGTTTCAGATTCCGGCGATACTACTTTATCAGTGTCTGATGGATCAACAGGTGCAACACTTGCACATAGAATTATAGAATTTACAGGATCACTTACAGGATCAAGAAACGTAACGATCCCTTTAGACGTACAAGACTTTTACATTTTAAAAAATGCAACATCAGGTTCTCAAAACGTTGTATTTAAATATGTAACAGGTTCTGGGGACAGCGCTACTATTGCAAGCGGTAAGACAATTATTGCTTATGCAAAAGCAGATGATGGAACAAACCCAGACATCGCAACAGTATCTTTAGCTAGTGATCTAGTTGATGACACTTCTCCTCAATTAGGTGGAGATTTAGATTGTAATAGTTATGATATTTTATTTGATGACAATACTGGAATTAGAGATGATTCTGATAATGAACAATTAACTTTCCAAAAAACATCTTCAGCAGTTAACAACTTTGAAATGACTAACCAAGCTACTGGCACAAGTCCAACACTTGCTGCAGTAGGTGGTGATTCTAACATTGACATGGTTTTAGTTCCAAAAGGAACTGGAGAAACTAAAGTTGGAACTGGAGCAGCGACCGCTACTGTTACATCAAGCGGTGCTT
>Ga0208793_1002146_pt1 | contig 10552 bp, 25 predicted proteins | sample 17_taG_FD_184092 | JGI IMG/M metagenome (GOLD analysis project Ga0208793, IMG submission 184092) | Marine viral communities from the Subarctic Pacific Ocean - 17_ETSP_OMZ_AT15314 metaG (SPAdes) (version 2) | ecosystem: Environmental > Aquatic > Marine > Oceanic | place: Pacific Ocean | collected...
GCCGTGGATCCTTGGCAGCATCGAGCCAGCAGTCAGCGCATACTCTCGCGGTTTCAGGCGCTGGACGCTGTCGCGTTGGCTTCGTCCTGATGGTGTATCGAGCTCGTAGCCCTGACTGGCACCCTGGAACGTGGCACGCGGAGACGGCGTATCGGTAAGAGAGGGTCATGGCGACACCTCCACCGGCGGGCCGACGGCGGACCCTGCCGCAATTAGGCCGACCGTCACCATTCCGCCCAAGATGCCCGCGATCACTCCCAGCAGGAGCACCCCGAACATGTGGTGGAGTACCACCGCGATGGCACGCTCTGACAGGCTGTTGCTGACCAGCCAGCCGCTGTACTGCTGCTGCTTTTCGGCGTTGTTGTTGTTGCTCATTACTACTCCGCTGTTGAAAGGTGCCCGAGCGTGACGCCGCTGGAGTGACGGGCGCGCCGCCACGCCGGGCAAGATGGGAAGCCCTCCCCCGGCATCAGCCCCGTGTTCTGCGGATGGCTGCTGCTGCTGGGCTGATCTCGGGTGGCCCCAAGGTGACCGGGAAAGGGCAGGGGAATCACTTGCCGGTCAAGTTCGGAGCCTTGGACCAGTCGATACGACCGGCGCAAGCGTCCGCGATGAAGTGGCGGATCTGCCCCTCGTCCTCCCACGTGGACAGACGACCACCACAATGGCGCTCAGTGTACGGACCCACGACGCCTTCGTAGTCGATCCCGGCTTCCTTCAACTGCGCGAACACGAAGCCCTGGCACGCCTTGAAAGCGGCGGACGGGCCCTGCTGCCTTCCGGCCTGCCCATGCCCGTGTGCATCCGGGTCATCGCCGGTCGGGATGAGAAACAGCTGGCGAAGGGCGTACTTCAGCGCAGCGGTCTGCGCCTTCAGGACGCCCTTGTCCTCGCCGTCGATGCCACTACCGAGCGCCATCACGTCGAGGCTCTCGCCGCTGGTGTGAACGAGTCGGTAGGTCGTGACGACGGTCGAGCGGATCTCCGCCTTGCCACGTGCAGACGTGCGGCCCTCTTCTCGAAGGTCCACCGAAAGCGGGAACAGGGCGAGCCCTGCGCTGGCCATCGCCGGCTGAACAGCGCGCAGTAGGTCGGCCTCGCTCGCGTAGTCGTACTTGTGGAAGTCGTTGCGCCCCGTCTTCTCGACGTTCTTCACGACCGACATGACAGTGCAGATCGCCTTGGCGATTTCTCCGGTACTCACAGGTGTCTCCAGGTTCGGCGAGTGCGGACCGCGTAGATGCAGCCTTCAGACACGCCGTAGTGTGTTGCGAGCGCCTTGGTGCTCAAGGCACTGGCGCGGATCTCGCCGACGATGGCGGCGGTCAGACGAGCGTGGTGATGGCGCTCTCCAAGGTGTCGCGTCCCGTGGCGAGCCTTGTCGGCCTCGTTCTCGGCGCGCGTGCCCCAACGCAGGTTGTCGGCCCGGTTGTTGAGCGAGTCGCCGTCCATGTGGCGTGCGACGTGTCCGGGCTTGGGGCTACCGTGGAAGGCCAGCAGGACGACCTTGTGAAGTCGGGTGGTGGTGATGATGCCCTGACGGCAAAGCTGAACAGACCAGTAGTTGGCGGTCACACTGCCCCGGAGGCGCCGCCCCTTGTGGATGTGCTTCCGTCCGTTGGAGTAGATGACTTCACGGTCGAGGCTGCGAACGGTGCCGTGACTGGACGCTTCGTACAGTCCTTTGTACCCCGGAACGGGGCGCCACTCTTCGGGCGTGGTATCTTGAGCAAGCATCAGGTCCTCCTTAGACCAGGTGTTGGCGGGTTGAGTCGGCCGGCATGCTGACTCCCCGCCATCTTACTACATCGCGCCGGTCAGCATGGAGTCGATCCACGCGCCAACGTCAAGCCAGCCGAGGACGATCACCACGGCGAACGTGGTCAGGATGCCAATAGCCAGGACGAGCTCGTCCTCTCGGTGTTCGTTGGTCATCGTCCGTCCTCCTCGACGACGTAAATCATGCCTGCCCATCGTCCCGGCTTGATCATCTCCGGGCGCCCGTAGTCCAGCCACTCGTAGCGTCCCAGTCGGAGCGCCGGATCGGTCGCCGAGGGCGCGCCGTTACAGACGGCGTCCACGTAGGACTCGGTCGAACTCGGACGACGACGCCAGGACGTGGGCATCGCGTCCACAAGGGCACGGTGCAGGCAGTCCACCCCGCCCATGACGTACTCCGTTCCCGCGTCCTTCACGAGCACGAGGGCCTTCCGTCCGTCGTGCGTCATCACGCTGGGGGCGGCGTAGCCGTACTCCCCGACGAGGTTGTCCGGGTCATCGAAGACAAAGAGCAGAAGGCTATGGGGTTCGTTGGTCATTGGTTCGCCTCCAAGGCGTAGCGGAGCTCAGCCAAGAGCCGCTCGAGGTGTCGCACGGTGTCAGGGTGAACGGTTCGGAAGTCCTGCTCCGCGCTTCGTCCGATGTCGAACGCCACGCTCTGAGCAACGGCAAGCAGTGACCTCGGGTCAGCGCTCGACTCGATGGACAGCGGCGGGAGGCCCAGCCAGTCCGTCGGCTCGTCACCTTCGGCGATCTGCTCGTCGAGGGCTTTGCGGTCCTCGTAGGACATCGCCAGCAGTTCGAGGGCGGTCATCGCGTCAGATTCTCGGGCGTGTCCAGACCAGGCGGCTCCATGACGTGGGCAGACCAGAACAGCGCGTCCACCAGATGCTCGACTGGGTCCGCGATGTCGTGGCTCACCCGGTACTCGACGCAGTAGCCGCTAAGGTCGTCGAGCAGTTCACGAAGCAACACCGCCGCCTCGTGCTGCTGTGCAGGCGATGCCGTCGGCCGCGCCCCGATGGCGGCGATCTGCTTCATCTTGCGAAGGGTCAAGTCGCTGGCCGTCATGCTGACACCGCTACCCATCCGAACCGCTCGGACGCGGTCGTGATGGTGTCCGTGTTCAGGATGCTGTCGACGAGGTCCGAGGCCAAGACCGGCCGATACCGATCCGCGCCGTGGTTCCTGCGGTACGCCCGGTCCTGTCCGAAGCCGATCCAGGCGTTAGCGCCGATGTCCTCGTGCGTCACGCACTCCCAGCCACGCAGCCACAGCAGGAAGCCGATCGCGCCCCACACCTGATGGTCCGAGTGCCGCGTGATGTCGAAGCCCTGAATGCCGCCGAGGAGCTCGCACACCTCGTGGGCGCTGGTACCGCTCGGCCACTTGATTACCTTCGGTCCGGTGTCCTGTCGCCAGGCGTCAAGCGCTGGCTCGAGGGCGTCAGGGGCGGGGGTAAATGTCTTCCACTGCATCAGGACCTCCCGGTGATCTTGGCCATCTTGGCCTGCTGGTCGCGGTAGCCGCGCCGGAAGTCGGCGAGGCGCTGGCCCTGCCACGGGCAGTCTTCGATGCGGTGGCCCGCGATGAAGGCCCAAACGCCGAGGCGGTATGAGTGGGAAGGCTGCATGGGTGTCACTCCGGTTTGGTGTCTGGACACTACACCGATTCGGAAAGAATGCGCAAGGACTGTTGTGAAACTTTTCTTGCGCAGGTAGCCCGCAGCCACTACTCTCATGGCAGGAGGTGCCCCATGAGCACTGGTGATTTCGCGGTCCGTCTGAAGGCCGCCCGGAAGCTGAGTGGCCTGAGCCGTGAGAAGTTGAGCCGCGCTGTCGAGTGCAGCGCACGAACGATCGAGGGCTACGAGGCCGGAACGTCTGAGCCGAACGTGACCCGACTGAAGGCGCTCGCCAAGGCGCTGGACGTGCCTGCGTCCAAGTTGCTGGGTGACGCATGACGTACACCATCTACGAACTCAAGTGCTCAGCATCTGACAAGCGGTACGTCGGGATGACGAAGGACTTCGCTGCCCGTCAGCGCAACCACATGTGGACGGTCAAGAGCGGTCACAAGAACCCCAATGTCCGCAAGTTGTCCGAGGACAACCCCGACGGGGTGTGGACTGCGTCCCCGCTCCACGTCGTCGAGAGCAGGCACCTCGCGGAGCGCGTCGAGCGTCAGACGGTCGTAGCCGACCACATCGCGGGCCGGAGCCTGAACGTGATGTTCGCGCACGGGGAGGACGGAACGCTGGGCAGTCGCCTGCGCGTGCTCCGCCTGCTGGTCGGCTGGACGCCGACTGATCTGGCTGATGCGGCGAAGTGCTGCGTTCGGTCGATCCACTTGTACGAGTTGAGCAAGAGGACGCCGAGCATCGCCGCCCTCCAGCGGCTCGCTCACGCGCTGGACGTGGACATCGCTGAACTCGCCAGCCTCAAGGTCCCGAAGCCGGGTGCAGCATGACCCTCGACGAACGCCGAGACCATCACGCCGAGCTCACGCAGGAAGCCGTGTCCCGTCTCTCCCGCATGATGGTCGGCCAGACCATCGAGATCGGTGGCCGGAAGATCCGGCGCGTCAGCGAAAGCGACTACTCAGCGGGTGGCCCCTCGCTGTCGCTTGCCTCGATGGCTGGCTGGATGGTGATCTACCAGCGGACGCAGGAGACGAGATGAGCCGTCCAGAACCGAAAGACCTGAGCACGCTGGTGCATGAGGAACGGCGGAGCGCCACGTTCTTCCGGTCTGCCATCTGTAAGCACTGCGGAGAGCACGACCCCACTGGCCTGTGCCTTGGCCGAATCGAGCAGGAGCGCCGCGCTGCGTTCGAGGCTGGGTACGACTGGGGCTATGGCAACGGGCACGTGGACGGCTTGGAGGAAGGCCGCTTCGATGACCCGGAGTTCAACGCGGCACCGGGCGAGTCATACGACCTGTGGCTTGGCGCTGACGAACTGCCTCAGGGGCGAGAAGAATGACCGTCACCATCCCCATCCGCACCGTCAACACCCTGAACCGTCGAGAGCACCACTTTGCACGGGCGAGCCGCGTAAAGAAGGAGAAGCGCACCACCGCGTGGATGCTCGCCAGCATCGACCGGCCTGATCTGCCTTGCACCGTCACTATGACGCGCATTGCTCCGCAAAACCGGATGGACTCGGACGGCATCGTGTCTGGGATGAAGGCCATCCGCGATGCCATCGCCGAGTGGCTGGGCGTTGACGACAGCCAAGCCAGCCCGATCACCTGGGTCGTGACCCCGTACTCGGAGAAGGGGCAGAAAGGCGAGTATGCCGTCCGGGTGGAGTTCTCATGAGCAGCGCACCCAAGGGCGAGCGCCGAGCGCTCGACGCGTACTACACGCCTGACGATCTGGCCCGAGTCCTCGTCGAGCAGCTACCCATCGGGCCGGCTGACTACGTCCTCGAGCCGAACGTCGGCGGGGGTGCCTTCGCTCGGGCGTGCGGGGTCCGGCCGGGACCCGTTGTGGTCGGCGTGGATATCGACCCGAACGCCGCTGGCTTTGCGGACTGTCACGCGTTCGAGTGTCACGACTTCCTCGACACGCCAGCCCCTAAGCCGGACCTCAATTGGGTCATCGGGAACCCTCCGTTCAGCCTGGCCCGCGAGCACGTCGAGCACGCGCTAACGCTGGCGCCGAACGTCGCGTTCCTGCTGCGGCTCGCCTTCCTCGAGTCCGCTGACCGCCTGCCCTTCTGGCAAGGCGATGGGTCGTGTCTCCGTAAGGTCTGGGTTCTGGCTGAGCGTCCATCGTTCACGGGTGGAGCGACGGACAGCGCGGCCTATGGCTTCTTCTGGTGGTCCCGTCACTGGCAAGGCGCATCCGAGATCGAGGTGCTGTCGTGGAAGAACCGCAAGCAGGTGGGGTTGTTCTCATGAGAGTCGTTGAACTCTTTGGCGGTGGTGGTGGTGCCTGGCAAGGCTTGACCGCCGCTGGTGTCGATGTCGTCCGCTCCATCGAGTACGACGAGGCAGCGCACAACGTGGCCAAGGCTGCGGGCTGTCCGTCTGTCCTGGGTGACGTGCGGGACCTGTCGTTGCTGGACGGCGTTGGCGCTGTGGACCTGTTGTGGTCGTCTTTCCCCTGTCAGGCGTTCAGTAGCGCAGGAAAGCGCAAGGGAGCCGAGGACGAGCGCAACGGCTGGCCCTGGACCGTGGCAGCGATCGACCACCTGGACCCGACTTGGCTGATGGCTGAGAACGTGCAAGGCTTGCTGACGCACTCAGCGGAGCACTGCGGCGATCCGGTCAAGTGCCCCGGCTGCTACTTCCACCGGGTCATCCTGCCCGAGTTGCGGGAGCGGTTCGCATGGGTCGGCTACAGCGTGAGTAATGCGGCCGACTTCGGGACCCCGCAGCACCGTCGCCGTGTCTGCATCGTGGCCGGTCCTCGAGCCGTCCGATGGCCTGAGACGACGCACGCAAAGCCCGAGGACTGCATGGACCTGTTCTCGCGTCGTAAGCCGTGGACGACCGTTTGTGAGGCGTTGGGTCTGGATGCTTACGTCCAGTCGGGCGTGGCAGCCTCCGACCCTGGAACACATGGGGCTGCTTGCTTGGTAGACGGCCCCGCACCATGCGTTCCGGTCAGCAGTCAGATCTATCACCATCCGGCTGTCGGCCCGGTGCGGGCGCTCTCGCTCCGCGAGACCCGGATCCTGATGGGCTGGCACGAGCGATATGACGCCATCTTGGCTACCCAGACGAAGACGGCGGCCTATCGCGTCCTCGGCAATGGCTGCGTTCCCGCATGGGTCGAAGCGCACGCCCGTGCTGTGGTGGAAGCATGATCCCGCCTGACCTTTGGCGCGAGCTCACCCGCATCCTCGGCGACGAGGCTGCGCACTGGCTCGAGGAGCGCGCTGCAATCGCTGAGTACCACGGAGGACTGACCCGCGAAGCTGCTGAGAAGGTGGCTATCGAGTGCGGGTGGGACCTCGTAGCCCTTGCAGCCCCGCCCGTACCTAAGTAGATTGACCACGCCCCACGGGCATCACATCGCGTCTGTCCGGCGCAGGAGCCCGCAAGGTTCCGCCTCCCCCGGTCGCTCCGGGGGAGGGTTCTGGACTGGCGCAGAACACGGACAGAACATGACTGAGAAGAACACCCAGACGGGTGAAGTGCGCGCATGAGGCGCCTTTACGCCATTCAGTCGGGCGAAGGTCCGATCAAACTTGGCATCAGCAACAATCCGACCACTCGCCTGGCGCAGTTACAGACGGCTACCCACGACGATCTGTACCTTCTCGCGACGACGCCCGGAACTGAGCAGGACGAGCGCAACCTGCACGAACTCTTCAATCAGTCGCGACTTCGTGGTGAGTGGTTCAAAGACTCGCCCAGTCTTCGGCAGGTGTTGAGCACGTGGGAGAAGCCGCCCGCCGGGGAGTTCCACGACGAGTGGTCATCGATCACGTCGTTTCTCGCCCAAAGCCAGCAGTCTCGGACCGAGATGTTTCTGGCCTGGTTCGGGGATGCGTGGGACGGTACCGAGGTGCAGTCCGATGTCGTTCGGGCGTTTGTGGACACGGCATCGGCCGACGAGTTCCACTCGTATGGCGACAGGCTGCTCTCGCCCAATGGTGACCCCTTCGTTCTCCTGAAGAACGGCTACATGCGGACGCTTCACCTGCTCGAAGACCCGAACATCGTGGCCCGCTTGGTCGCCACATTCGAGGGCGCGCGCCCCGCTGAGGTGGTCTTCGTTCGCCGGACGCCAACCGAGGCGCTGACAGGGACCACGCTGCGGCTCGTCGTACACGCGAGGAACCGCAGACGAATCCTGCAGAAGATGCAGACCGCCCGCCAGTTCCTGTCAGCAGTGGTGCCAGGACCATGAGCCTGCCGTGGTCCAAGGTAGACAACGAGTGGATCCTTGCCCAGCGTGACGAGCGCATGAGGCAGCCCGCCAGAGCGTGCAGCGAGATCGAGGTGATGGCCGAGGTGGCCGCCATGTACTCGACCGGACGGCTCGCCAAGACGAAGCGCGCCACGCTTGCCCGGTCGTTCGGGTGGAGCCCGAGCCGGCTGACGCGGGCCCTTGACCGGTGGGCGGCGATGGATGCCGTGCCTTGGGTCGGCGAACAGCAGGCGGATTCACTACCCCTCTGGTGGCGACCAGCAACAATTGAGGGATCCCGCAAGGTTGCGGCGAACGGCGAACAGCAAGCGAACAGCAAGCGAACAGCAAGCGATCCCCTCACGCGCGCGCTTCCTTCTGAGAGTAAGAAGGAGACGGAGAGTGAGAAGAACAACACGCCGGCTAAGCCGGCTGTGGATCCGGTTGTCTCGGATGTCTGGTCAAAGCTGGAAGCCATCCGAAAGCAGCACGAGCCGAAGGCCCGCACCTGGCCGAAGACTGGCGAGACGGCGAACAAGCGACGGAAGGCCATCAAGGCTCGCCTCAAGGCGCTGAATTCGGACGGACACGAAGACCCGATCCAGACCATGCTCGACACGGCTTCGTGGCTGTACGGTCCGACGGACTCCTTCAAGGCGAAGGGGTGCAGGAAGGGCGGCATCGACAGCATGTTGCGCCCGTCCAACATGCTGGAGCTCACGAACATTCGGATCGACGAGCAGGCGAACCCCAACAAGACCAACGGCGACACCCGCAGCGCAGGAGCGGCCAGCACCGGAGCAGACATGCGAACCATGTTCGACAACATGCGCGAGCCTGAACGCGTCGTGATCGACGCACCACTTCGACTGGAGACGACCTGATGGCATCCCTGAACGCGATCGAGCAGGTTTTCACCCTGCTGGCTGACGCTGGCTACCCCGCCCCGACTGCTGTGCAGTTGCCCGGACGTGTCCGAGCGTGGAGCCTCATCACCGAGCACGTATCCGACGCTGAACTGATGACCGCTGCCGCTGCGTGGCTCCGTCAGGACAAGTACCGACAGTGGCCTGTCCCTGGGTCGCTGCTGTCGATGGTCGAAGAACTCACCGAGTCGGCTGGCATGAACGGCGACCAGGCTTGGGCGTACTGCCTGAACCTGATCTCACGGCATGGCACGCGATGGTCTAAGCCCTGTCTCACCCGAGAGCAGGCAGCCGCAACCGAAGGCGGCTTCGTCATCCACGACGACCCGGACATCGGCGCGGCGCTCATGGCTGGCCTTGGTGCCGTTGGTGGCTGGCGTGGCCTGGGCATGATCCAGGAAGGCGATGCAGCGGCTCGAGCATCGTTCCGAAGCGTCTGGAACGCTGGACGCAAGAGCGCAACCCATCGGGCACGGCTGGGCATTGGTCAGCGTGAACGACTCAAGATCGGCCCGTCCGATGGCTGATGGCTGCAAGTCCTGCAAGTGGACTGGCAAGGTCCCGTTCCTGTGGCACGGGGTCACCAGGTCAGACGAGGCGCCCGACTCGCACCGGATGCGGTCCTGTGTCGCTGCCTGTCGCTGTGACCTCGGGAGCAAGTTCGGGCGCGCGGCTGGGTCCGAGAGGAAGGACGCAGACTCGATGGTGCGTTGGCTGTCCGAAGGCGCCAGCATGGGCCTCGTGCTTGAATGGTGGGCCGGCTACGACACGCCACCACGGACGGAGCGGGACATCGGGGTGAGGGTTCGGCAGTGCAACGCTGAGGCGCGTAAGAGCACGTGACACTCTTACATTTAGGCGACCACCCCAAAATACCTGCCCCGGGTTTGGAGTGGTCCGTTAATGTAGGTACATCAACAGGGAGCAAGACATGACGAACACCGCGAACATGACGAACACCGCCCTCCTCACCGCCATCTTTTGCGCCCTTCAGGAAGGCGACTTCCAGGGCATCCTTCCCGGTGCGCTTCTTCAGGATGCGCGGATCCGCACCATGTCGGCCGAGGATGCCGAGTGGCTGCGACTCCTCGATCGCGCATGGTCTACCCAGAACGGGTACGCGCGGTGCTCCTCGTGAGTGCCGCGCTGGACATCTTCGCGCCGATCCCAGCCAAGTACCTGCTGGGAATCAAAAGCGAGATCGTCGCCGAGCGGATGCCCAATGGATGCCGCAGGCTCGTTCTGCGGCCGTCTGGAAAGCCTGCTGGCGCCGAGTCTGACGACCTGTGGACCGAGGTACTCGGTGAAGGGTGTGGATCGCTGCGGCAGTTCGCGATCCAGACCGCAAACCCCGCATGCCGTCAGGCTCACCGCATCCTTTGGGACCTTGGACTCGTCGAGTACACAGGCGAGCGGTCCGTTCAGGGTTTGCCGATCTGGTATGTCCGATTCCCTCGACCGTCGTGCGAAGCATGACCGAACGTCCGCGCCGAGGCCGCCCGCCCATCGGCGACGCTCGCCGAGACCAGCGCGTCATCGTCCGGTTCTCGGTCGCCGAACTGGCGGCGCTCGACGCTGAGCGTGGCCAGGTGTCGCGGGCTGAGTGGCTGCGTCGTGGCCGTGCTAAGGTTGGCAGCGAGGAGCCCGGACAGGGGCTCGACTCGCCGCCGGCACAACACTGAGAAGGAGATCAGCGCCATGCAAGAGCATCGTAACACCGACCGTATCCGAGGCCGTGACGGCACCTTCAAGCGGGGACTCACGCCTCTCGATCGACGCATTCAGGAAGCCGAAGCCAGGAAGGCAGCCGTGAGAGTCGAGGAGCAGAAGGCCAAGGGGCGAGACTTCATCGAGCTCCACGACTGGATCGACCGGTGGGCCGTACTGCTGGAGGTGTCACCACTCGCCGACGACGGGCGCGGGGGCGCATGACACCGCCGAGTGTGGAAAGCAAAGGCATGGGGGGGACGCTGAAGACT
>Ga0208793_1002147_pt1 | contig 10552 bp, 13 predicted proteins | sample 17_taG_FD_184092 | JGI IMG/M metagenome (GOLD analysis project Ga0208793, IMG submission 184092) | Marine viral communities from the Subarctic Pacific Ocean - 17_ETSP_OMZ_AT15314 metaG (SPAdes) (version 2) | ecosystem: Environmental > Aquatic > Marine > Oceanic | place: Pacific Ocean | collected...
TAGACTTTGGAGTAAAGCATCTACTTTAGGAAAAATTGGAATTGGTGCAGCAGCACTAGCTCCTAAAGCTATTTTAATAGGTGCTGGCTATTTAGGTGCTAAAGCAGGATCTAAAAAAGAAAAAAAACAGCAACCTAAGAAATACATGGCAGGATAATGTCTAAAAGATCTATAGAAAAACTAGCAGATAAAATTATAAGACTAACTCCAGAAGAATCGCAACAGCTGGGTTTAATTATAAAAGCTAAGCTATTGCCAGAAATGGCGAAGAAACAAGCTGGATTATTAGAACAACAAGCGAACAATCCTAAGATGGCACAAATGGGTCAAAGACCTGGAGGCAATATGCCTATGCCAACTTCGCAACAAGCTGCGATAAGAGGATTATTAAGATAGGGAGATAGAAAGGTAAATATGCCACAAGTTGGAAAAAAGAAATTTAGCTACACGAAAAAAGGAAAAGCTGCAGCTAAACGATATGCTAAAAAGAAAAAGAAGAAAGTAAGATACTAATATGACAAATGTTAATGGTAACTGGAAAAAAAGAAAACCTATACAAAGAAATTTATCTTTAAAAAAGATACCAGGACAAGGTGTAAAAACACACGATGTCATGAAAGGTATTAGCTTTAAAGATAAGGCTTATAAATGGGGAGCTAGTACAAGAGCTGGTGCTCAAAAAGTATATGGTAATATTGCTAAAAACTACAAAACATATGCAGGACCAACAACTAAAATGTTTCAAAAAACTGGAGCTGCGGCTTTAGGAACTGGAAAATTTCTTGTAAAAAGAGGTTTATTTGGATTTCCTGGCTTAGCTGCAGGAGCAGCCTATTATGGTGGTAAGGCTCTTGTCAAAAAAGGCGAAAGAGTTGCTAGAAGATCCGCAACAAAACAATGGCAAAAAAGAGATCGATTCGGAAGAACAAGGTGGTATTTGTAATGAGTAACGAAGAACAGAAAACATATGAAAACGAAACTTCTACTAAAAAAGAAGAAGGTCCTTTAGACAAACCTAATTATTGGGGAGTCTTAGGAAGTAAAAAACCTTCTAATAAAGGTGGAAAACGTGAAGGAGCTGGAAGACCATTAGGTTCTAAAAGTCTTAAACCTAAATGGAAATCTATGGAAGAAATGTCTGTGAAATACCAACATTCCCCTTTAGATTATATGTTAGCTGTGTTAAATAATCCTATGAGCTCACCTGAGAGAAAGATGTATGCTGCTGAAAAATCAGCTCCTTACATTCATCCTCGGTTAGCTTCTTCAACTTCAAAAATAGGATCAGATGAACCAATCGAAATCAAAGTCCAATGGCAAAAAGATTAAGCGAATTGAAATTCCTTATAAGCCAAGACCTTATCAATTAGAAGTTCACGATAATAAAAAACGATTTAACGTATTAGTCTGTCATAGACGTTTCGGAAAATCAGTATTATCAATAAACGAATTAATTAAAACCGCAGCAGCAAAACCCAGAGCTCTGCTGGCTTTCATAGCTCCTACCTATAGACAAGGTAAATCTATAGCTTGGGAGTATTTAAAATTTTACACGAAACCTCTAATGTATTTTGGAGGAAGTAGGAACGAGACTGAGTTAAGAATCGATTTATTTAACGGAAGTCGTATTCAAATATTTGGTGCAGATAATCCAGACAGCATCCGTGGAATGGGATTTGACGGAGTGGTTATGGATGAATATGCAATTATGTCACCTAGGGTTTGGACAGAGATTGTTCGACCTGCGGTATCTGATAAATTAGGATGGGTAATGTTTATCGGAACACCCATGGGACATAATCAATTCTGGGAAGTATACGATTACGCCCAACGAGGTCATAAAGACTGGACTGGGAAAATCTATAGAGCTTCAGAAACCAAGGTGATTCCAGACGAGGAGCTGGCTCAGGCACGTTCCATAATGACCGAAGAGCAGTATGAACAAGAGTTCGAATGCTCTTTTACTGCAGCGGTCTCAGGAAGTTATTACGGAAGATTAATAACGAAAGCTGACAATGATGGAAGAATCAGCTCCGTGCCTGTGGACGATAATGTAGGTGTAGAGACGTGGTGGGATTTAGGTATAGGTGACTCAACAGCAATTTGGTTTGCTCAACGAGTGGGAAAAGAAATACACCTCATTGACTATTACGAAACTTCAGGAGAATCTTTAGCACATTACGCAGATAAACTTGAAGAAAAAGGATATGCTTATTCTAATCATATAGCTCCACACGATATAATGGCTAGAGAATTAGGAACAGGTAAATCTAGATTAGAAGTCGCTAATGATTTAGGAATTGACTTTGAAGTAGCTCCTAAGTTAGAAGTAGATCACGGAATTGAATCTGTGAGAAATATTTTACCACATTGTTATTTTGATAGAGAAAAATGTAAAGTAGGTTTAGATGCATTAAGACAATATCGAAAACAATGGGATGATAAAAACCAAGTGTTTAAAAATAAACCTTTACACGATTGGTGTTCACACGCAGCTGACGCATTTAGATATGGCTGTGTTGCAGAACCCATCGATATGACAGAATGGAATAAGCCAATTAACGTAGATACGAAATATATAGTATGAAGAAAACAGAACGAGAGATATTAGAAGTTTTAAATAGGGAAATACATAACGCCTCTGGATTTATTGGAGGCGAATTAGTTGCTCGAAGGAAAAAATCCTTAGAGTATTACCTAGGGATGCCATTAGGAAACGAACAAGAAGGTCGTTCCCAAGTGGTATCTAATGATGTATTAGACACAGTTGAAAGTCTCATGCCATCTTTAATGAGAATTTTCACAGCAGGTGATAATGTATTTAATTGTGAGGGGACTGGACCTGAAGACGATGAAATGGCACGTCAATGTTCAGACTACCTAAATTATATTTTTTATAAAGAGAACGAAGGATTCCTAGCTCTTTATTCTGCATTTAAAGATGCATTGATACAAAAGAATGGAATCTTAAAAGTTTATTGGGATGATGCTCAAAAGACTGAAAGAGAAGAGTATACAAGATTAACCGATGATGAGTTTAATGATCTTGTTGCAGATCCTCAAGTTAAAGTTTCAAATCATTCCGAATACGAAGAACCAATAACAGATGATCGTGGTAAAGAAATTGATAAAGTTGCTTTACATGATGTAGTCATTCATAGAACTAAATTATATGGGCAGGTAAGAATTGAGCCAGTTCCTCCAGAAGAATTTTTAATTGAACGTAGATGTAAATCTATCAATTCATCTAACTTTGTTTGTCATAGAACAACTAAAACAAGATCAGAACTTGTTGAGATGGGATATGATAAAGATATAGTAGATGGTTTGCCATCAGGGCAATCTGATTATTTTACAGAAGATAAATTTATAAGACATCAGAATATAGACTTTTCACACGGACTTTCCGATGGTGATAAAAGTACAACTGATATTTCAGTTCATGAATGCTACATTAGACTCGATGCTGACGGAGATGGCAAAGCTGAGTTATTAAAAATTACTACAGCTGGAAGTGCTAATGGAAAAATTTTAGATATGATCGAAGTTGATACAATGCCTTTCATATCCATGACTCCCGTTATTATGCCACACAGATTTCATGGCAGATCTGTGTCAGAATTAGTGGAAGACATTCAACTTATTAAGTCTACTGTTATGAGACAAATGTTAGATAATATGTATCTAACAAATAATAACAGAGTTGCAGTACAAGATGGTCAAGTTGCAATGGATGATCTTCTTACTAATAGACCTGGTGGAATTGTTAGAACAAAACAACCACCACAAAATGTTATGATGCCTATTCAGGCACAACCGATTACAGATCAAGCTAGTGGAATGTTAGCTTATCTAGATTCTGTTAAAGAAACTAGAACAGGGGTTACAAGACAATCCCAAGGGCTAGATTCAAATACCTTAAATAAAACAGCAACTGGACAAAACCAAATTCTTACACAATCACAAATGAGAATGGAGTTAATTGCCAGAATCTTTGCTGAAACAGGTGTTAAGGATCTAGCTTTAAAAATATTTGAATTGGTATGCAAGTACCAACAGAAAGAAAAAATCGTAAGAATCAGAGGAAAGTATATTCCAATGAGACCTTACGAGTGGAAAGATAGAGTTAATGTTACTGTTCAAGTAGGTTTAGGTACAGGTTCTAAAGAACAACAGTTAATTTTATTAAATGCAATCTTAGAAAGACAAATGCAGGCAATAAACTTACAACAAAATGTCTATGGACCTATGGTAAACCTTAGAAATGTATACAATAGCTTAAAAAAATTAATAGAAAATGCTGGACTAAACGGAATTGAGCCATATTTTATGGATCCTGACGTAGGTGCAGCACAAATGCCACAACTTCCACCTAAACCACCTACAGAATTTGAGAAAGTTACATTAGCTCAGGTTCAAGGTGAGAATCAGCGAGAACAATTGAAAGCTGAAGTAAGATTAAAAGAAGTTGAAGGTCGTATGAGACAACAATTGCTTGATTTTGAGATAAAAATTAAAGAATTAGAACTTAAATACGGATCTAAAATAGATGAGCTTGAACTTAAACGTAGAAGTATGTTAGAAAAGGCTGATCTTGAAAAATCTGGAGATCTAATGAAAGAAATAGTGAAAGGACAACAACAATTCTTTAACGATGGACAAGCTAGAGACACAAATACGCCAGGCAAAGAGAGCCGAGGTTCTGCTAAACGATCCCCTATTAAAACAGGCATTTAAAGATCTTTTAGAAACCTATAGGCAAGAAATATTTAATACGAATTTTGCTGACGATGAGAAACGTAGATCCCTTTGGATGGCATTTAATATGCTAGAAAAAATTAGAGGGCATTTACAGACAATCATGGAAAGCGGAAAACTAGCTCAACAAGATCTTGAGCTTTTAAACAAGAGCTAACCTATTCTAGGAGCTCATCACACGTCAACCAAAGGAGGAACGTTACATGGCAGAAGAACAAACAGTTAAAGGTGCAGCTGAAAAAATATCTGGACTACTGAATCCTAATAAAGGACAATCAGAACCAGAGAAAAAAGAAGCAGCTCCTTCAGAGCAACCTGAAAAGATCGAACAGGAAACTTCACAAGAGAGTCAATCAAAGTCTGAAGAAACTCCCAAAGAAGTCGCTACTGAAAAAACCGAAATCGAAGAAGAAACGCAAACAGCTACAGAGGAACCTGATCTCCACCGAGTTAAAGTTAGTGGTCAAGAGTTAGAGGTTACCCTCGATGAGTTGAAGGCAGGATATTCACGAGATTCGGATTATAGACAAAAAACTCATACTTTAGGCTTAGAGAAAAAAGATCTCGAAGCTCAAAAGCAGAGTTTGCGTCAATCTTATGATACTCGTTTATCAGAACTAAACGAAATGATTGGAACTGCTGACAGTTTCGTCAGACAACAACAAGGTAGTAAGGATCTCCAGAAACTTTATGATGAAGATCCCACGTCTGCAGCACGACTGGATTACCAGTTAAGAGAACAAAACAGGCAGATAGAGGACATGAAATCTAAAGCCCAGGAGGCTTATACTAAACAGTATAATGAATACCTTGAAACTCAAAAATCGTTAGCAGCAGCTAAAATTCCAGAATACAGCGATCCTAATAAAGCAGATCAGTTCAGAACTAATATGCGTACAACATTACGTGGATATGGTTTTTCTGATCCAGAGATTGGGAATCTGGCAGATCACCGTTTTTTAATGGTGATTAAAGATGCGATGAGTTATAAATCTGTAAAAGATAAAAGACCTATCGCCCAGAAGAAGGTAGCAAATGCACCTAAAGTCGTTAAAGCTGGAGTAGCTAAATCAGGACCAAGTTCAGGTAGAGAGCAAATAAGAAGTAAGATCAATCGATTGAGCAAAACAGGGCACATACGAGATGCCCAAAATGCTATAATGGATATGATCAATCTTAAATCTCAACAAAAAAGGAAATAACAACAATGGCACAACCAACAAATACGTTTGATACGTATGATTCCATTGGAGAAAGAGAAGACCTGTCGGATGTTATTTATAACATCGCACCAACTGACACTCCATTCTTAAGCTCAGCTGCTAAAACAAAAGCAACTGCAGTTTTACACGAATGGCAAACTGACACGTTGGCGGCAGCTTCATCATCCAATGCTGTAATCGAAGGTGACGAAGCCACTTTAGACGCTATAGTTGCTACAACTAGATTATCTAACTCTTGCCAAATTATGGACAAGACTATCGTAATCACAGGTACGCAAGAAGCAGTCGACAAAGCTGGTAGAGCATCTGAAATTGCATACCAAGTTGCTAAGAGAGCTAAGGAGCTTAAAAGAGACTTGGAAACAATGTTAACAACAAACAACGCTGAAGTAACAGGTTCAGCAACAGCAGCAAGAGAAATGGGTTCATTAAGAGCATGGGTTGCTACTAATGACGTAATGGGAACTTCTGGAACATCTGGTTCTGTAGGTAATACTGCAGCAACTGATGGAACTCAAAGAGTTTTCACAGAAAGTCTTTTGAAAACTGTAATTAAATCAGTATGGGAAGCTGGTGGAAATCCAACTATGGTTATGGTTGGTCCTTTCAACAAGCAAAAATTATCAGGATTTACTGGTAATAGTACTAGATTCGATGCAGGTGCTGATGCTACTTTATACACATCAGTAGATGTTTACGCTTCTGACTTTGGTCAATTACAAGTAGTACCTAACAGGTTCTCTAGAGATAGAGATGCTTGGGTATTAGACATGGATTTTTGGGGAGTTGCGTTCTTACGTGATTTCACAATGCATGAATTGTCAAAAACTGGAGACTCAGAAAAAAGACAACTGCTTTTAGAGGCAACTCTAGAATCAAGAAACGAAGCTGCAAGCGGCTGTGTTGCCGACTTAACAACTTCATAATAATATAAATGCGTAGGCGGGTAACCTCAAATCTGCTCGCCTACCATCTTAATAACATTGAAGTCTTGAGAGGGGTTAAAGGCGGAACAATGAAGGAACAAAATGAGAACATTAAACGACTATTTTATAACATCTACAATAGCAGACATTAGTACAGCATCTAGTACATTCGTACCTGTACCTGATGGAGGTAAAGTAATAAAAATTTTTACTGCTCTTCAAGGAGCAATTGGAACAGCTAATGGCGGAATTACTTTCGAAATTGGTGGAACAGCAATAACTGGTGGCGGGATTACAGTAACACAATCTGGATCTGCTGCTGGAGACGTTGATACAGCAGAACCAACAGCAGCTAACGATGTTGCTGAAGGCGGATCTATCGAAATGATAACTGATGGAGCTTCTAGTAATACAATAAAACTTGTAGTAACATTTGTAATAAGAAGATAATTAATTCAGGGGATGGAAACATCCCCTAAACAAAAGGAGAACAAAATATGAACGCATTAAGATTTAGCACACAGCAAGTTTTAGATGCAGGTAGTTCATCAAGTGCTAGTTCAGCATTTGGAGCTAATACTCAATACATAAGAGTAGTAAGTACTATTGCGACTTACATTCAAATTGCAGTATCACCAACAGCAGCAGCAAGTACAGCATATCTTCCAGCAGATGATATAGAATACATTAAAGTATCTGAAGGCGAAAAGATTGCAGTTTTACGTGTTGGCGGTTCTGATGGTAAAGTAAGTGTTACAGAACTAACTGAATAATGACAAAGGTAAGAGCAACCGAATGGAATGCTGATGCTACTAAGACTCGTTACATACAAGAGTCTGATGGCAAATTAACAATTAACAATCAGCAAAACCTAAATCCTTTATTGGAAAGAAATAAAAAACTTTATACTCAAAATGATGGCTATACAGCCTCAAGAGATATGAGACGGATTGCTAGTGTACCTCCAATTATACTACAGATTTGGACTAAAGAATATAATGGTACTCGTAATTGGTGGGCTTTACCTAAAGATACACAAAAGAAAATATTAAGAGTTAAACTTAATAGTAATGAGTTTAGATACTTCAAAACTTCTGAAGGAAGATTATAATGGCAATAACAACATATACAGAATTAAAAGCATCTATCGCTAATTGGTTAAATCGATCTGATTTATCAGATGAGATAGCTGATGACTTTATTAAACTGACTGAAGCAGATTTTAATGCGAAGTTAAGAATACGACAGATGGAACAGATTGATACAATTACTATTGATTCAGAAACTGAAACTGTACCTACAGGTTTTATATCTGTAAGGTCATTTTATATTTTATCATCTAGCACAAAATATCCATTAGAATATATAACACCCCATAACTTATTTGAAATAAGAGGAGGTTCCAGATCTGGTAGACCTCGTTCTTACACAATTGAGGCAGATAATGAAACTGAACAATTCAGATTTGGTCCTAGCCCTGATACTACTTATACTGGTTACTTATCATATTATAAAAATTTTGAAGCTCTTGGGAGTTCTAACACTTCCAATTATATTTTAGATAAACATCCTGGTATTTATTTGTATGGTAGTCTTTATCATGCAACTAACTTCTTAGGTGGAATGGATCCAGATCAAAAACAAAATTGGTTACAAATGTATATCGCAGCTATGGAAAGATGCGAACAAAACGACAAACAAGATTCATATGGTGGAGCACCTGTTACACAAAGAACAGATGTGCAAACAGATCTATCATTTTATAGGAACAGATAATGCAAATACCTTTTGGAGAATGGCTACCTGATCAACCTGATCATAAACAACAGGGAGCTACAGTAGCTACCAATGTTTATCATACAGCTAATACTTATAAAAGATTTCCATCTTTAGTAGAATATAGTTCTAATACTACAAGTACAGATTCTAAAGGAGCAGGATCTTTTAGAGATAACTCCAATACAGTTTATAACTTTGTAGGAACTAGAACTAATCTTTACCAATTAACTTCAGGAGCATTTACATCTCGTAAAGCTAGTTTAACTGGAGACCATGATGACTTTTGGACATTCACACAATTTGGTGAATATATTATTGCAAGCAATGGCGTTGATGCAGTTCAATATTATTTAATGGGAACATCAACTAACTTTGCAGCTCTTACAGCAATTCAAACTGCTGGTACAGCACCTGTCTTTAGAGTTTCAGGAGTTGTTCGAGACTTCTTAGTAGCTGGTAATATAGTAGGTGCAACAAACAGAATACAATGGTCTGGTATTAATGATATTACTGTGTGGTCAGGTAAACAATCTGACTCACAAGATTTACCAGGATCTGGTGGTCAAGTCGTAGCCATAACATCAGGTGAGGTTGGTTATGTATTTAGACAAAATCAAATCATTCGTATGGACTATGTGGGTGGAGCTGTAGTATTTAGACTTTCAGTAATTTCACCTAATAGAGGAGCTGTGTATGGAAGAACAGTTTGTCAAGACAATAGACAAATCTTCTTCTATGCAGATGACGGATTTTATCAAATCAATGGAGATCAAGTAATCCCTATTGGTGTTGAAAAGGTTAATAGATTTTTTGATCTTAATTTAAACAAAGCCTATGCAGATAGAATTTGTGCAGCAGTCGATCCATTTAATCAGTTAGCTATGTGGTTATTTCCAAGTACAGCAAATACTAGCAATACAACAGGTATTTGTGATAAAATTATAATTTATAATTATGCTACTAAGAAATGGTCATTAGCTGAAGCAAGTGCTAGTACAATATTCTCACAGTTTGTAGGAGCATTTACTGTAGAATTAATGGATATTATATCTGAAAACTTAGAAAATATTAATGCTGCATTAGATACAGATTATTGGTCTGGTGGACAACAGCTTCTAGGAGCTATTGATTCAGATTATAAAGCAGCAATCTTTTCAGGAACTTCTAATGAATGCGAAGTAGAAACTGCAGAATTAGAGTTGTTTCCAGGACTAAGATCGAATATAACAGGAGTAAGACCAGTTGTAGATGCAACTGCAACAGTAACTGTAAAAGCTAGAGAACGATTAGCTGATACAGAATCTGAAACCAGTTCATCTTCTATGGTATCAAGTGGTATTAATCCAGTTAGAAAATCTGGAAGATATATAAGAGCTAATGTTAAAGTAGCTTCAGGAACAAAATTTAATCATGCACAAGGTGTAGACCTTATAGCATCAAGAGCAGGACAAAGATAATGGCAGATACAGTTAATATAGATAACGTAAGATATTCTTTTGAAACACAAGAATACTTTCAAAGACAATTAGAAGAAGCAGTAAATACTTTAGTAAATAAAAATAATACTGAAAGCGATAAAGAGTTCGCTTGGTTTATGAATTAAGGAGAATTATGGCAGGAAGTTATATAGGAAAATACGATACAACAGCAGGAAATAATACAGCCACTTCAACAGGTTCAGTATCTGTTGCAGAGGGTATGTTACCTTCTAATATCAATAACGCCTTCAGAGATTTGATGGCAGATATTAGACAGTTTTACAATTCTGTTGAATGGATTGAATATGGAGATGGTGCAGGAACTTATACACCTGCTTACGCATCTTCTACAAGTTTTACAATAGCAGGAGTTAATGTAACTTCTGTT
>Ga0208793_1002149_pt1 | contig 10548 bp, 8 predicted proteins | sample 17_taG_FD_184092 | JGI IMG/M metagenome (GOLD analysis project Ga0208793, IMG submission 184092) | Marine viral communities from the Subarctic Pacific Ocean - 17_ETSP_OMZ_AT15314 metaG (SPAdes) (version 2) | ecosystem: Environmental > Aquatic > Marine > Oceanic | place: Pacific Ocean | collected...
CTCTTTTTCATTGGGTTAATAGGTGTTATTACTTATGTAGTCGGTATCAATATTCAAGTCTATCTGTTATAATAAAAATGTTTGAACAGCTCCTTAACCTCTGCCTTCATATAGTTAGGGTGATGAGCTACAAATCGATCTTTGTTAAGGTAGTAGATAACTAACTTACGACACTTCATACCTGTCATCTGCTCATATAAGTAAGCATAGATGGATAGCTGCATACCATAAGTAGAATGCTCACATACAGGAAGGTGCTCAAGTGGCTCAAGCATCCAATCCTTATACATTGAACTGAACCTATAACGCTTATTAGTCTTGAAATCACCAACAGTGAATGTATTATCAGAATGGACGTAGAATAGATCAGCCAATCCGGAGATCTTAAACTCTTCACTCCATACAAGCTGCTCACATAGAACCTTCTTATACTTATCTACATTCCAACCAGCACACTTATCGTAAGTCTTAAACAACCAACCCCAATCAGCTTTCTCTTCACCGAATGAAATATAATCCTCAAGCAGCTTATGAATCTCTGTACCACGGTCACATGCTCTATTCTTTTCTTTATCCCACATCTCCAGGACAACCTCTTTCGAGACACCTTCACGGGCAGCTACTCGAGTCGCAGTTGCGTCAGAGTCGAATGGCTTCTTGTACTTGCCTAATAGAGTAGTAACAGATGTATACTTCTCCCCAGTCTCGTTATGAGTATATGTATGCGACGGCTCGTCGAATGTAATTGGTGCTTTCATTTTCTTATACCTAATTATATCATTGTTCCTTATAATAATCAACTGCTTTCTGATTAAATAAATGTATGGCAGGTATTAAGATCAGTGAACTTCCGGAAGCAAGTAGCATTTGTGGCAACGAGCTTGTAGCAATCGTGCAGAATAGCTGCACTAAATTTGTAAGTGCATCAGCTATTGGTAGTACAGGAGGAGATAACATTACAGATATTACTGCAGCATGTGGTCTTGTTGGTGGTGGTAACGCTGGAAGCGTTAACATTTCAATGGATACCAATTGTTATAACAAATATAACAATACAACAATAACTCTTGCAGCAGCAAGTGCTAATTGGGAGAGCACTTATTCTACTCTTGAAGGTCTTAGTGGTAACTGGGATCAATCAGGTTGCACTGGTCTTAATTGCGTTGGCGATATTACAGGACTTTGTGTAGGTAGTGGTATTACAGGTGGAGGCACATCTGGTGATGTATCTGTATGCATTGATGCTGTTTGTAGTACTGCTTGGAATGGCACAACATCAGTAGTAGCTGCTAACTCAGCTTCATGGATTGGTGGTACAGGAGACATTACAGGTGTTACAGCTGGTACATTACTCTCCGGTGGTGCTACATCAGGAGATGCTACATTAGGTATTGACTCTGGTGCTCTTGACTACCTCAACCAAAGTGCTTGTGCTGGTCTTAATTGTATTGGTGATATTACAGGACTTTGTGTCGGTGATGGTATTACCGGTGGGGGTGGTACAGGTACTATTTATGTTTGTCTGGATCCTGTTTGTACTACTGCTTGGAATGGTACAACATCAGTAGTAGCTGCTAACTCAGCTACATGGGCAGGTGGTACAACGATAAGTGGATCAGCTAATAGAATAGCTAAATTTGACTCTACAGGTAATAATATAGACGATTCCGTTATAACAGATAATAGTACAAATGTTACTATTAACGCTGATTCCATTGTATGTGGAAATTTAAATGCTAGATCAGTACATCTACCAACACTATCAAGTACTTGTACTGATCCTGGTGTTGCAGGATATGTATATCAAGATGGTCGTGATCTTAAGATATCTTCTGATATTGTTACTGTTTGTGATACAGCTGGTACAGCCTCAACTCTTGCAAGCTCCTGCTTATATTCAGGTATAAGTCACGTTACAGTAGGACCTGCTTCCGGTGCTGATGTTGGAAGCTATTACAAGACGAGTATGGCAAGTGATGATGAACTTACTGTTGCCTTCTATTCTGATGCAGATGAAATTGAAGTTAAGATTGAACGATCTAACTCACTCATTCAAACGTTTATTGATGATATGCCTGTACATGAGTTTGCAAGCGGTGGTTACCAGAACAGACTCTTAAAGCTTAGTCATGATGATAAGAAGATTCGTAAGTATGAGCTTCGTGGTAAGAGTTATGGGTATGGTGGTGTGTATGTTAACGGTTCTAATGAGCATGCTATCTGGCCATATAAGACAAGACGTGAGCGTCCACTACTTGCTATAATGACTGACTCTTATGGTACTGGATTTAATGATATCTTTGGTCGTAGCTTTGCAGAGAAGTTAGCAGAGTTTCTTGATATGGATCTATTCTCTGATTCAATCAACTCAACAGGTTGGTCAACTGCTACAGTTACAACTACAACAAGAGCAGATACTCTTAATGCACTTTCACGAGCACCGGATGTTATATTGGCTTGCTTAGGATTTAATGATAAGTCATCTCCTAACCAGACTAACATCGAGGCTGGTATTGATGACTGGCATGCTGCTGTTATTGCTAAGTATCCTACAGCAGCAATTATGCTTGCAAGTCCATGGACACCGCAAGGAGCTGAAGCCAATTTGACAACAGTGTCAGGTTACATTGCTGGTCGTGCTACTGCACTTGGAGCAGACTTCATTAATATTAATGGTGTTGTTACAGCTGATAATGAGTATATGTATACAAGTGATGATAGTACTCACCCTAACCAAGCTGGTCATGAATTGCTTGCTCGTCGTTTAGAGGCTGGAATGCTTGCTACAGGTAACGTACCAGCAAGTGACTAGTGAGTTGATTTTGCTCATTACCGTATTAAATTATATGGTAATGAGCGTTAAATCACCTGAGTTTGCAGTCTTTAACATAGAGGGAGGAATAGGTAAGCACGTCTGTTCTACTGCTGTTGTTAAGGCATATAAGAATAATCACCCAACTACAAAGATTGTTGTAGTTTGTGCATGGCCAGAGGTCTATCTTAATAATAAAGATGTGCATAGAGTCTACAGGCTTGGTAATGTACCCTATTTTTATCAAGACTATATCTTAGATAAGGATACTAAAGTCTTTACTCAAGAGCCGTATAAAGAGACAGCTCATATTACTAAGCAGCATCACCTTATTAAGACTTGGTGTGATATGATTGGTATCAAGTACAATGGAGAAGCTCCCTATATGAACTTTAATATGAGGGAGAAGGCTTATATTGATCCAGAGGTTGCTAAGATTCAAAAGGTAAAGCCTATCCTTATGTTCCAGCCATTTGGTGGTCCAGGAAAGAATCACCAAGCAGAGAACTACTCCTGGGCAAGAGATATTCACCCTGAAGTAGCTCAAGTCATTGTAGACAATCTTAAAGAGCATTATCAGATCATTCACATCTGTTATGACTTCCACCACAAGCTTAATGATGTCATTCGCTTCGAGAAAGAGATACCTAAGAAGCAGCTCTTCAATATGCTGAACTTCTCTGATCGTTGCCTCTTTGTTGACTCCTCTCTACAGCATGCCGCAGCTGCTCTAGGTAAGTCTTCTACTGTTGTATGGGTTGCTACTCAGCCGGAGCTCTTTGGTTATGAGATGCATACCAATATTAAAGCTCCAGTACAACTTCCAAAGGGTACAATTGATTCTTACCTTTATGATTATACATTCACTGGAGCTATTCATGAGTGTCCTTATAACGATGTAAGTGAAATGTTTGATGTAAATGCTATCGTGCAATCGCTCTTACAACCAGCACGACAGCAGCTACAGACACATGAAGAGTTCGCTGCAGGACAGGAGACACCTCCGAGTCCAAGTAAGAGAGCTGCTTCAAAGAAGAAACGTAAATAGTTTCACAAAAGAAAGCCCGATGATCGAAAGACCATCGGGCTTTTTTGTCTTTTAAATTTTAGTAATAGTCTCCGTATATGTCGTTATCATTAACATCCATATCATATACGTCATTCTTAGAGTCTTCATCTACATCATATACATATGACTTAGGATCAGATACATCAGCACTAAGCATTTGCTGGATATTAGAACTAAGAACACCAAACTGAGAGTCATCATAGACCTGCTCATTAACACACTCTTCTGGTGCATTAGGCTCAAAGGAGTTCTCATAGCGCTTAGCACGTACCCTATATACATAGTGACCAAGAAGAGGGTTGATAGATGCAATGTCTTGCTCTCTACGCTCTGTAATCTCATAGATGTTAGCGCAACGACCGCCTGGTCTATCACAACCTAAGCCAACAATCTCAACAAGGTCACCTGCTTTAGGCTCAGCATCATTAAGAGTAGCATAAGCATCATTAGAGCTCATCTGAGCTTGGAAAGTATCAATGTGAACAAAGCCTGTAAACTCATCACCTGGATCGAAACCAAACTGTGAAAGGGCTAAGGCTTCTTCTGAAAGCTCAACATACATCTGCATACCAGAAGCAGCAGAATAGATTGCTGTTGGATGCTCCCCATATAGTAAGTTAGCTTTAGTTAAGTCAAATGGCTTAACATAGTAGTTAATCTCGACACCAAAGTTATTGATTAGATCATTATAAGCCATATCAAAGACAAGCTTTTCAGCTTCCTGATTATCTGCCTTCATGAACTGACCACATGGAGCTGAAGCAGCTGCCATAATGTCTTCAGGCTTACAATTTACATCTCCACAACCCATTACTTATTTCCCTTTCTTTGAACTGTACCTTTTGGGTGACCTTCCTCATCTTCAAACATTACAATCTCAACATCTGAGTTACCAATGCCATTTGTTACACCTGGCTGAAACTCCATAGCATACATCTTAAGAGCATTAATTAGAGGCTGTCCTGCAAGAGTAATAGGTGCACCATTGTGCATACAGTTTCTAACATGTGGACATTTATGCTGATATTCTTGACGCTTAAGGTTCTGATGCTTACGATCACCTGTCATAATACTCTTACCACCCTGCTTAACAGAAACGGCATTAGCATTCATCATGTTATCACCCTGATAATACTCTTTGAATGTCTGCATGTATATATTTATGCCCTTTAGTTCAGAATACAAAAAAAGACTCATGGTTTCCCACGAGTCTTTTTTAAGTTATTTAAATGCAATTAACCTGCTTTAACCTCTTTATTCTTTGGCTGAACTTTAGTTGTTGGAAACTCAGTTTTACCAACCTTATTGCTTTTACCGTCGTTGTAGCTATCACCAAGAGCTTGTGGAGCTCCGTTAGAGTCACCTTTACCAGCTGTAGGCTTGTGAGCTACTTTATTAGCAGCTTGTACTTTTGGTGCACTAGGCATCTCAGCGTGTCCAACTTTGTTGCTCTTACCATCATTATAGTGAGTGTTAAAAGCTTGTGGAGCACCTTCGTTATCCTCTTCAGGTCCAAACTCATCGTCTGTACCTTCGAGTTCGTCAGCAACGTCTTCATCTCCAAGATCGTCACCCTCTTCGCCGCAAGCAGCTTTAAGTAGGTCACAAAGTTGTTGAGCGAGTTCTTTATCAAGTGTAATTGTTACTTCCTCTTCACCAGCAGCATCGTCGTCGCCTTCTTCGCCGAGCTCAGCGTCAGGAGTTGCGTCTTCGATACCAAGCGCGTTAAGGTCGTCTTGTTCCTCCATACCAAAGTCTTCGGAAATAACTTTAGCAAAGAGTTCATCAAATGCGGATTTTTTGGCCATGTAATTATTTATGCCAGCACTTGCATTTTCCAAGGCTTCTGCAGCATTTTCTTCATCTTCTTCTGGTTTTCCTGCAAGCTTACCCTTAGGAGTATCATCCTCAACTCCTGGTGCTTCAGTACCTTCGACTTCTTCTGGATCTTCACAGCCACAGTCTTTGGTAATACCACCATCAGCAAGTGGAGCTTCACCAACGGAAATGTCTTTATCACCGATGATCATATCATTCTTCTCAGAAACTACAACCTCTTCACCGAGCTTGCTATAAACGTCACCAAGATCTTTAAGGTCTTTTTTCTTAGCCATACTATTATTTAGTTTGAGTTGCCTAAAAAACCATTAAAAGTTGAAACTTTACCAGTCATGATTAAATAAATACTGACTATGGCTGATAAAAACGATGGCAGATACTATATGGGTAATGAAAACTTACCTAATAGAAACTGGAAAGGTGAGTATACACCTGAGAAGATAGCTGCTCTTAAGAAGGCAAAGAAGAACATTCTATACTTTGCTGAGAACTTCTTCTATATTGTTAGCTTGGATCATGGTAAGCAGAAGATTAAGCTCTATCCAGCACAGAAGAGAGCATTAAGAAACATGAGAGACAATCGTTTCTATATTCTATTAGCTTCTCGTCAGATTGGTAAGTCTACTCTTATGACAATCTACCTTCTATGGCAAGCTTGCTTCCAGAAGGATCAACGTATTCTTCTTGTAGCGAACAAAGAGGCTACTGCTATTGAAATCTTCTCTCGTGTTAGAATGGCTTATGAGGAACTTCCTAACTGGCTTAAGCCACCAGTAAAGGAATATGCTAAGACCTCTATGACTCTTGAGAATGGTTCTCGTATTGGTATTACAACTACAACCGGTACAGCTGCTCGTGGTCAGTCCGTTAACTGTTTGGTTATTGATGAGATGGCTTTCATTGAGAACCATTTGGTGGATGAGTTTTGGAAATCTGTTTATCCAATTATTTCATCCTCTAAGAAATCTAAAGCATTCATTTGTTCTACTGCTAATGGTACACAGAATCTTTTCTATAAGATTTATAATGAGGCAGAGACTAATCCTGATAGTGCTTGGGACTGTGGTAAGATTATGTGGAATGAGGTTCCAGGTCGAGATGAGAAATGGGCTGCTGATACTAGAGCATCTATTGGTTCAGAGGAAGCTTGGCGACAGGAGTTCTGTTGTGAGTGGATTAACTCTGGTGAGTCTTCTCTTGATGATGAGCTCTATGAGAAGATGGAACAGACTATCTGTGATCCTAAAGTAGTGCTTGATGATGGCTGCTATAAGATTTGGGAAGAGGCTGACTCGTCAAGAATTTATGCTGCTGGTGTTGATACAGCTGAAGGTGTTGGTAAAGATAGCTCAGTAGTTCAGGTATTGGATATAACTGATCCTGCTGAAATTAGACAAGTAGCAGTATATAAGAATAACAAAATCTCTCCTCTAGAGTTTAGTAATAAGGTTCATCAGATACTTCGCAACTATGGCTCTTGCCTTGCTCTTATTGAGCGTAACAACTGCGGTGCACAGGTTGTAGATAGATTGCTACATGATATGGGCTACCCTAAGCTTGTTAGTTATGGTAATGCTAAAGCTCATAGAAAGAATAGAATGTATGGTATGATTGCTCATACTAATACTAAGCATAAAGGTATCATGAACATGCGCTATTGGATGAATGACCTTCACTCTATTGTAATGCGGGATGAGGAAACATTATTAGAGTTTAAGGACTTTGTTCGTTACCCTAATGGTACATGGAAAGCACAGAAGGGTAAGCATGATGATATGGTTATGGCGATGATGTATGCTTACTACGTTCTCGATAACGATATTGCTGAGCAGTTCTTCGAGATTATTGAGAAGGATGATACTGGCCGGCCTAAGATTATTGAGCCTATGGACTTCGGTTTACAGCTCTTTGAAGATCCTACATCCATTTATAATAATGAGAACATGGCTGGTGGTAGTCCAGATCTCAATCCAGTCTATTGGGGCATGAGTGATGGTACTGAATCAGAAATGGGTGATGATTATTATGAGCTATTAGATGCTGGATTCACCCCACTGTAGATTAAATAAGAGTATGGCTAATCAATCCTTTCTTAATAAGAGTAGAGCAGATAAGTTTAAGCTTGTCTTCTCTATACCACCAGCATTGCTGAAGATTGACTCTAAGAACGATAGGAGTACATTTAATATTAATCAGAATGCTATGCAGTTCTCAGTATATGGTTCTGTTGTACCTGCTGTTACAGTACCAGCTATTGATATTCGCTATGCAGGTTCTAATCTTTATAACTCCTCTCTTGCCAAGGAACCTTACGAACCTGTAACAATCAACTTTAATATTGATAATGATTATAATAACTACTGGGTATGTTATAAGTGGCTTGATCTTATGCATGATGAAAAGGAAGGTGTATTTGATGCAAGTGACATTGCTGCTGACGAAGACTTTAGACAGTATCAAACTGACATGACTCTTTATGGATTGGATGAATATAATAAGGAACGTATCAAGTTTACATATACAAAAGCATTTCCAACATCTGTAGGTGCAATTGAATACAACTACCAGAAAGAGACAGAGATATCAAGTTCTCTCACATTCGTCTTCTCACAACTTCATACAGAATTGTTGTAAAGAAAAATAGATTTACAAATGAAAAGCCATAAATAATAGTATGGCAAGACGAACTATTCAATCGCCAGGAGTTGAGATTCGTGAAAGTGATTTATCACTTCGCACTGCAACAACTGGCACTACTACTTACGTAGCTGGCTTTGCATCTGAAGGACCTACTGACGAAGTTGTTGGACTCGGAAATATTTCTGAGTTCGAGCAAATCTTCGGTACTCCAAAGACAGCAGCTGAACGCTACTTCTACCACACTACACGTGCTACACTAAATTCTACAGGTGCTGTACTCGTTAACCGCTTACCTTATGGTGCTGAGTCCGGAGGAGGATTTGGTTCTAAGATTAGTGTGTTGGCATACCCGGCAGTTGTTTGGGATCGCGACAGTGACGCAATCGTAACTGACGCAGAAACAGAGAATGCTACTTACCTTCTCGGTGCTCCAACTCAGTTCGAAATGACTTCTGAAGAGTATCTTCAATATAAGAATGGTGAGCTTTTTGAACAAAGCAACACGCTTAAGACATCATTTACTGGTCTTACTGACCTTAGTGGTGCTGCTCTTGTTGTTGTTAACAAAGCACAGACCGTTATTGATGGTCAGTTCAATGGTTATTATGTTGGTGTTTCTGATAACACTAACCTTAACCCTGCAACAGACTTCGATGCTATTCGCAATGTTAAGACAGTAACAGGTTCTCCAACCTCTTCAGGTCTTAGCTCGTTTACAGATGTTCCAGCTTCTCGCTTTGAGTTCTCTCTCACAGCTACTCCTGAATTTGGTACTAACCCTGCTACTAATTCCGTATCACAGGTTATGGAAGATCGTATCGTTGGTTATGACATTGGTGATCGTGAGTTTGATGATACATTGAACTTCGGTGTATTCAAGCTTCGTCAGTCAGTATTCTCTAAGGATGCTAATCGACTCGATTATCTTCTTGAGGAAGGCTATAACGGCTCTATTGGCCAGTATCGTCAGCGTAACTCAGAGAATGGTGGTGCACCAATTAACTTCTCACTTGACTCGGTAGAGGATCAATCACGCAACGTTGATATCGTTGTTAACCCTTTTGTTGCTGATGCCCTTAATGGTGTACAGCTTAATGCAGACGGTACTCCTAAGAAGAAGATTCGTGTCTATACAGAATCATTCAAAACAGCTCTTGCTGCTGGTGATATCTCAACAGACGCTGCTGGTCTTCCAGTTGACTTCTTTACTGCTGACTTCGGTGGTGAAGTTGCTAAAGCTGATAGTCTTATTCCTCTCGGTTCTTACGGTGAAGTAAGTCTTAAATCTAAAGAGATTGGATCTATTCCACTTAAGCTTGATCGTGCTCTTGATCGTATTCGTAATGATCGTAAGTTTGACATCGATATTATTGCTGAAGGTGGTCTTGGTACTATTCACACTTACATGGAGACAGCTAATGCTTCTCTCTCTGCTCGTGGTTTTGATGATACTCGTACTACAACAGCTATCGAAGCTCTTCGTACATCGAATGATCTTGATTCTGATGGAGAAGAAGCCCGTACAGCTTATACAACTATCTTTAACCGCTTTGCAACATTTGCTGGTCCTGTTAAGGATGGTGGTCGTGGTGATATTCTTTTCATTGCTGATCCAATTCGACAGCTTCTTGTTGCTGGTAAGTCCTCTAAGGTACAAAAAGATCCTACTAAGAACTTCTACGTAGACATCTACTGGGCACTTCGCCATCAGTTCTCACTTGCTAATACATCCTATGCAACAGTGTTTGCTAACTGGATGAAAGTGTATGATAACTATACTGGCCTTTACATCTACGTTCCATCTTCTGGATTTGCTTCCGCTAAGATGGCTTCTACAGATGCTCAGATCGGACCATGGGGTGCACCTGCTGGATTCAATCGTGGTATTATTCAAGATGCTGATGATATTGCAATCAGCCCTAACCAACGTCAGCGTGATGATCTTTATACTGTTAACCTTAACCCTATTGCAAACTTTGCTGATCAGGGTAATGTGTTCTTCGGTCAGAAGACTCTCCTCAAGAAGCCAAGTGCATTCGATCGTATTAACGTTCGTCGTACTTTCCTCTACCTTGAGAAGATCACTAAGAAGACAATGCAGTTCTTCCTCTTTGAGAACAACACATTGTTTACTCGTACAAGAGTAGCTAATACTTTGACACCATTCTTTGAGCGTGTTAAAGCTGCT
>Ga0208793_1002151_pt1 | contig 10535 bp, 12 predicted proteins | sample 17_taG_FD_184092 | JGI IMG/M metagenome (GOLD analysis project Ga0208793, IMG submission 184092) | Marine viral communities from the Subarctic Pacific Ocean - 17_ETSP_OMZ_AT15314 metaG (SPAdes) (version 2) | ecosystem: Environmental > Aquatic > Marine > Oceanic | place: Pacific Ocean | collected...
ATGTAAGTGGTGACGGTAAAATGACAGCCGCTGACTTTATAGCGGACGAACAAGACGCTATGGTTGAAGATTTTGAAAATCAAGATCAAAGTATATTTGCTGAGCCAACAGAAGAGCGCGGTGTTGTAAAGTCTGAATATAGACAAAAACTAAAAACAAAAGACGGTAAAAAGTTTATTGCTGAACAGCAAGAAGAAGATATAAGACAAGGTGTAAGAGATGTAGTTAAGTCTCAAAAGACTGAAATATCTGAAAAAGACTTTATGCTTAAGTTTGAAAACAATGTTAAGAAGAAAATGAAAAACATTGTGCAGCAAGCTATGGGCAGTGGCAAAAGCTTTATTGACTTTGTTTATGATAACATCGATGTTATATTAGAGTATTCTACAATACAAGATCTTGTAGCGATGGAAAGACTTGTTGGTCAAAAGTTTCCTGAAGGTAAAAGAATATTCAGCGTTATAGTAAAGAAAAACATAAGTCCAACAGAGGTTGACAACGCTATAAACAAAGGTAAAATAAAACCTGACGTTGGTAGAAACACTGGTCCTGATCTATATGAAAAGCGTAAGCCAACAAAAGCAGAGGTTGAAGCTTTCTTTTTAGGTAAAACCTCTGATGGTCAAACAATGGCAGAAGTGTTAAACTACGAAATAGGTAGATCAACTAGAGGCACTAGAAAAGATGGTTTGTCTCGTATGATGATTTCTACACTAGCTCTTGACGCTGTGATGGAGACAGTTCAAGAACCAGCGGTTCTTCAAGAAGCAATGATATTTTCTCCTAACATAGATATTGAAGTTCAACTTCAAGACTTGGCTATAAAAGTTAATAGAGGTGTTAACACTCAGTTTTCTCTTAATTCTACACAACAAACACAAGCTTTAGGCTTAATCACAAAGTTTAGAGAGCACGGTATGCAAAGTAGTCAAGTTAAAGCGTTCATACAAGGCATAACTAAAGATAAAGACCTTATAATAAATCACGCTATACGAGAGTATTTAAAAAGAACAAGAGAAAACTACACTAAAGTATTTAAGCTGCCTAACATAGCAGAAGAATATGCTAAGCTAAGAAATAAAAAAGGTAACAAAAGTAAGCCTGCGCATAAAATACTAGAAATATTAGTTATCAATAATTTAATTGAAGTAACTAAAGGAAACAAAGACATAAAAGCTTTAATGAAAAAACCTAGAGAAGGTGGTCTACCAGACATGTGGTTAGAGTTTCCTGGTGGTGTTAAAATAGGTTTTGAAGTTAAAGGAGATACCGCTAGAGGAGTTTCTAATTCTTATCAGTGGGACTTGTTAAACGATTCTGCTTTAAAGACTCCGCAAGAAGTTTTTAATCCTGAAGTTGTAAAAGAACTATACGATAAAGCTAAGCCAACTTTAAAAGAAATGGCCACCCTGCTTGGTTTAAAAGAATTTAACAGTAAAACTACTATTACTAAAGCTCAATGGGAAGCCATAAAGAACGCTGGGCTAGCAGCAAAACTTTCTAAAACTTTTAAAATAGTCAGCGGTGAGTGGGTTTCGTTTGCTTACTTAAACAAATCGATACCGTCTCAATATATAAACATGGGTTCTGCTGGGCTTTTCCACCTAGGCGACACAGACGTTTTAAACTTAAAGACTAAAGGAATTAACGACGCCGTTATACCTTTAACTATAAGAATGTCTAGATCAAGCAGTGGCAAGCTTATATTAAGAGTAGAACCTCAGCTAAACGCCGCTGCGTTTAAAAAAGCTAAATTAAACCTTTTCATAAAGCAAGACGCTAAGCAGATGGCTACAACAGCTAATGTTAGAGCGCAACTTTCAAAAGGTAGAGCTAAAAACCAAAATACTATTAACGACGCTTATAATAAAGCTAGATTGATAAATGCTGATACTAAAGCTAAAGGCATTAGTATATTTGATTTTGACGAAACCGTTGGTGTAAGCGAAAACTTTGTAATCGCAACTAAAGGTAAACAAACTAAGCGTATAGCTTCTGATGAGTGGCCGTTTGTTGGTGACGTGCTAGCTAGCGAAGGCTGGAACTTTGATTTTACAGATTTTAACAGGGTTACTAAAGGTAAGCCAGGTCCGTTAATGCAAAAGCTTAAAAATCAAATAAAAAAGTACGGCGCTAAAGATGTATATATACTTACAGCTAGAGCACCTGAAAGCCAAAAAGCAATACATGACTGGTTAAAAACACAAGGCGTAAACTTACCTTACGAAAATATTACTGGCTTAGGCAACAGCACTGGCGAAGCTAAAGCTATGTGGATATTAGACAAGTATGCCAACGAAGGATATAATGATATTTATTTTGTAGACGACGCTATACCAAACGTTGAGGCTGTAAAAAACATAATGGATCAGCTAGACATTAAGTCTAAGTCTGTTCAAGCAAGAGTACAATTTAGTAAAGGTTTAGGTAAGAAGTTTAACGGCATTATAGAACAAAACAAAGGTGTAGATGCTGATAAAATATTCTCAGACGTTTCTGCTAAAAAGTTTGGAAAAAGAAATAATCCGTTTAGATTCTTTGTTCCGCCAAGCGCAGACGACTTTTTAGGCCTGCTTAGATACTTTGTTGGTAAAGGTAAGGTTGGTGAAGCTCAAATGGAGTTCTTTAAAAAAGCTTTAATTGATCCATTTGCTAGAGCTTATAAAGAAATGAACTCTGCTAAGATGGCTATACTTAACGACTACAAAGAGCTGTTAAAGCAGTTTCCTGATGTTAAAAAGAAACTAGGCAAGCTTATACCTGGATCTGAGTTTACTTATGATAACGCGGTTAGAGTATACTTATTTAACAAAGCTGGCCATAGTATACCAGGCTTGTCTGACACTGAGGTTGCAGAGCTCTCTGACGTTGTGACTTCTGACCCAGAGCTTTTAGCTTTTGCGGAAACGTTAAGCGCTATATCTAGAGTTGAAGAAGGTTATGCTAAGCCAAGTGACACTTGGTCTGTAGAAAACGTAGCTATGGACATGCAGAACGCTGTTGATAAAATTGGTAGAGCTAAATACCTAGAAGAGTGGCAAGCTAACGTTGATGAAATCTTTAACAAAGACAACATGAACAAAATAGAAGCTGTGTACGGTAACGACGTTAGAGAAGCCTTGGAAGACATGCTTTATGCTATGAAAACTGGTAGAAGCAGACCTCAAGGAAGTAATAAGATAGCTAATGCTTTTATGAACTGGATCAACAACTCTGTTGGCGCTATAATGTTCTTTAACGCTAGGTCTGCTGTGCTACAGCTAATATCTATAGTTAACTTTACAAACTTTGAAGAAAACAATATATTTGCTCAAGCAAAAATGTTTGCTAATCAAAAGCAGTTTTGGTCTGATTTTTCGTTTGTATTTAACTCTGACTATTTGAAAGCTAGAAGATCAGGGCTAAAAATGAATATTAACGAAGCTGAACTTCAAAACGCTGTAGCAGGAGCTACAAATAAAGCATTAGCAGCTCTTAGATATATTCTTTCTCTAGGTTTCACACCTACACAGGTAGCGGATAGTGTTGCTATTGCTTTTGGCGGCGCTAACTTCTACAGATCAAAAATAAAAAAGTACTTAGCAGAAGGTATGTCTCAAAAAGAAGCTCAAGAAAAAGCATTTTTAGACTTTCAAGAAATAGCAGAAGAAACTCAGCAGTCTGCTAGGCCCGATAAAATATCACAACAACAAAGATCTGTAATAGGTAGAATTATATTAAACTTTGCTAACACGCCGCTACAGATGGCTAGACTTACTAAAAAAGCAGCTCAAGATTTAATAGCTGGTAGAGGTAACTGGAAAGCTAACGTATCAAGAATACTTTACTACGGTTTTGTGCAAAACTTAATATTTTCTGCTCTGCAGCAAGCTATATTTGCTATAGGCTTTGACGAAGAAGAAGACGATGAAAAGAAACAAAAGAAGCAAGACACTAAGGTAGAAAGAATATTTAATGGAGCTCTTGACTCGCTGCTTCGTGGTTCTGGAATATACGGAGCTGTTGTTGCTACGGTAAAAAACACTGCATATAAATTTATAGAAGAGCGAGATAAAGGTTTTAAAGGAGATCTTGGCAACGTTGTTGTTGAGGCTATCAACTTGTCGCCTAGTATTGGCTCTAAGTTTAGAAAGCTATATAGCGCTATGAAAAACGATAAGTTTAACAAGCATGTTTATGACCGTATGGGTTACGACACTCTAGAAAACCCAGTATATCAGTCTATATCGCTAGCAGTTGAAGGAAGTACAAACATACCTATTAATCGTATGCTTAGAAAGATAGACAACTTAAAAGCTTCTACAGACAGCGAGTTACATGCTCTTCAAAGAATATTTGTGTTTTTAGGTTGGGATCAATGGAGCTTAGGTATAGATTCAAGAAAAGAGGTTGACAAGGTTAAAGATGAAATAAAGCAAGAGAAGAAAGACGCTAGAAAAGAAAAAGTTAAAAAAGATAAAACCGTTAAAAAACAAGAGGCTCAAAATCAATACGAGCAAGATCAAAAGAAAGAAAGAAAAGACGGTAAGAAAAACATAACTTGCAGCGGCGCAAAGTCTGACGGCACAAGATGTACAAGAAAACCTATTAAAAACGGCAAGTGCACGATACACGAAAAAGTAGAAGTACACCCTACAGGCAAATACATCCAGTGTAGAAAAAGAAAAGCTGATGGTACTAGGTGCAAAATGCAAACTAACAGCAAGAGTGGATTCTGCTACTATCACGATTAAATGAAAGGCAAAACAAGTAATATTTAAACTATGGCTTATATTCAAGAAAATAACCCTCTTAAAATGAGAAAGACTACCAAGGGTAGTGGCAGGACGTTTAGGACTGCAGAAGAGGGCGCTGGGATGACTTCTAAGGGAGTTAAACAGTATCGCAAAGAAAACCCAGGAAGTAAGCTAAAAACCGCTGTAACAGGAAAAGTTAAACCAGGCAGTAAAGCTGCTAAACGTAGAAAATCATTCTGCGCTAGGTCTAAAGGTTGGACAGGCGAAAGAGGTAGGGCTGCTAGGCGTAGATGGAAATGCTAAAATAAATAAATTATGGCTTATAAAATGAAAGGGTGTGCTCTTAGCAAAAAGAAATCACCAATGAAAAGAAAGTTGACAGCCTCTTGTAAGGCTGCCGCAAGAAGAAAGTTTGATGTATATCCTAGTGCTTATGCCAATATGTGGGCTTCTAAGCAACAGGGAAAAGGTAAGTGCTAATGGCTTTTAAGATGAAATCACCACTAGCTAAAAAGACTAAAGCTAAAGGCGGAGGTACTAAAAAAGTATGCTTGCCTAAGGCTAAAATCGCTAGTATGAGCAGGTCTGAAAGACAGAGCGTTATAAACGCTAAGAGGTCTGCTGGTAAAGCTGGTAAGTACAAAAGATCTAGCAAAAGTAATGTTACAGGGACAAGCAGCGGTGGAAGTTTAAAGACATGGGTAAAACAAGACTGGAGGCAAGTTGGTAATCCTAGCAAAAAATGCGGTGAGAAATAACGGTTAAATAAACTTTCAGTATCATGTTTAACATGTAATAATAATAAAGAAATGGCAACTGTTGATAAAGAGATAGCACTAATGCAGCAACGTATGGATCAGATGGATAAGAAGCTCGACAAGATGGACGAGAAATTAGACAGTCTAGTTAAACAACTATTAGACCCAGACAACGGGGTAACAGCGCGAGTTAACAAAAATACGTCGGCTAGAAAAGTTCTTGTTAAAGCTATATGGGTGCTTTACGGTATAGTTGCCGCTGCTCTTGCTAAAATGTTTTTTGGATCGTAATATGGAAGAGATACTAAAATTAATAGAAGGTTACGGGCTGTCTGTTGTTTTATTAATGGGTGCTCTATATGTTTTATATCAATTTGCTTTTTTTAGTATAAAAGAAGTTAAGGTTGGTTTTGAAAAGCGACATGAATCTTTACGAGAACAGATGAATGAAGTAAAAGAAAAGCTCAATATTATTCTTGAGTTTATCAAGAAAAATGATAAGTAAAAACCTTGAAATATCAGTCGGCAATATAATATGGATAATAGGTATTATATTTACCATGGGTATAGCTTATAGTCAAATTGGCCAACTTGACGAAGACATACAAGTTTTAGAGCAAAGGCTTGAGAAAAAAATAAAAGTTATCAACGAAAGCGAAGATCGTATAGTTGAGCTTGAAAAAGAAATAGCTAAACTAAAAGGTTGTAAATGAAATTAAAAGTATTAAGGTTTAGCTCAGAGAGAGACTCGACTCATGGATTACTTTTTGAAGAGAACGACTTAGGCAATAGGTTCTTGTGTTACACTCTTGAAGATGAAGCTAGAGCCCTAAAGGTTAAGGGTGAGACTAGGGTGCCTGCTGGTGTTTATAATATAGAATTAAGAAAAGAAGGTGGATTTCATGACAAGTACAGTAGAAAATATCCTGGTTTACATCGCGGTATGCTTCATGTCGTTGATGTTCCTAACTTTGAGTATATTCTTATACACACTGGAAACACTGACGAGCACACTGCTGGTTGCCTGCTTGTGGGCGACAGCCAAGAAAACAACCAATTGCTACCTGACGGTTTCATTGGTAAAAGCGTTAACGCGTATAAAAGAATTTATCCTTCTATTGCAAAAGCGATAGAGCAAGGACAAGAAGTAATAATAGAATATATAGATTTTGACTAATTATGGCAACAACAACAGCAACAATAACATTAGCTAGCACAGACTTACTGTCTGATGAAATAGCTTTAACATCTTCAGCAACGCTAACTGGGGCTGGTAATTCTACTGGAATACTAAACACTTCTGGTTTAAGTAGAAAAACAACAACCTCGGCAAGTGAGTACACTTTATTTGCGGCTGCAGATTACACAGACGACAAGTCTCATAAGCTATATGTGAAGAACATAGAAACTAACGCGGCTTTGTTTTTTGAAATACAAATAGCAGGCGTGGTTGTAGGTAGATTATATGCCGGCGACTGGGCTTTAATACCTTGGTCTGCTGACACTACTAGTACGAATTGTGACGTGGATATTACTCCAAGCACTTCGGCTAGCCACACTATAGAGTATATGCTTTTCGTAGACTAATAAATTAATAATAACAATAGATAAAAATGGCAACAACAGCAACTTTTACATTAACAAGTGCAGACATTGCTGGTGATCCAGTAAATGTTTCTAAAACGGCTACTTGCACAAAAGCAGGAGCTACAACTGATTTAGATCAAACTACTGGACTCAACAGAGTTCATTTAAGATCTACAGTAAACAAAGTATTACTTGGCGCTAACGCTGAAGGTAATGATTTGGCAGCTAAAGTTTATATTATAAACAAAGCTACAGATCCTAGCCTTTATGTTACAGTAACAATTAATGCTCAAACAATCGGAAAACTATATGCAGGAGACTGGATGTTTATTCCTTGGAGTCAAACAGACGAAGCCGCTGATATTGAAGTAGCAGCATCTAACTGGACAGCTTCAACTGGAGACATACCTGTTGAGTATGCATTATTCCATGAAGACACAGATTTTTTAACTAACGCTTAATAATAAAGACATGGCAACAGTAAATGCAACAATTTCACTAGCTAGCGATATTACAGATAGCAATATCAATGTTAGCAACACTAGCTCTTTATTTGAAGCTGGTGGCACAACAGGTTTAACAACAATGACGTCCGTAACTAAAGTTTTGTCAAGCACTACCCAGGCTGATTTAATTACAACTGGCAGTGTTTCTACAACTCACGCGTACGTTTACATCAATAATCCTTCTGCAGACGCTACAGAATTTTTCAAAATAACTATTGGAGCCGTTGATGGCGCTGAGGTTGAAGAAATAGGTAGACTATACGGTGGCGACTGGATGTGGTTTCCTTGGGATGTAGATGACGACATAACCGTTATCCCTAGTGTAGCTACTGATATGACTATTGAATATCAAGTATTTAGCTAAACATGCCAGCAGTAAAAAGGCATAGTATAACCTACGACAGTGGTTTATTCCATAATGGAGTAGCCACTGGTGTAGATATAGACTTATTGAATCCTGGCGATGGCGCTGGAGATATAAGCTCTATATTAATATCAAACACCCACGACACCTCGGACGCTACCATAAGCTTGTTTTTACAAAACGCACCTGCTTCTGGCGCATCTAAAAGCTTTTTTTTAATAAAAAACTTAGTTATACCTAAAGGAGTTTCGCTACTGCTAGACGAATCTAGCATGTTATCTTTTAACAACAGCTCTCCTACAGGCTTTGGCTTGTTTGCTACAATAGGAGCTAGTGACGGAACGCAACTTGTAGACATTTTAATTAACTAATATGAAATTCATAGGAAAAGAAGTTATGACGTCACCAATAATAGGTGACATTACGTATACTCACAATCAGAGTTCAACTTCTGACACGTGGGTGATTACTCATAACCTAAATAGATTTCCGTCTGTTACAGTTGTAGATTCTGCTAATACAATAGTTCAGGGTACAGTTGTTTACAACTCTAACAAACAATTAACAGTAACATTTTTTTCTGGCACCAACGCTTTAGCGTTTCAGGGAAAAGCATATCTTAATTAAAAAAAAATAAAAAATGGCTATCAATTTTTACAGTAGTATAGACTTAAATCAAAACGAACTACAGAACACTCGAGTACAAAACGCAGGGTCTGACCCTACTAGCCCTACTCCAGTAGCTGGTCAAATATACTACAACTCAGGAGATAACACGTTAAGATTCCACAATGGAACTAGTTTTCAAACGTTATCAACATCAAATGGTGATATTACAGGTGTTACTGCTGGTACAGGTTTAACTGGCGGCGGATCATCTGGTGCGGTAACTTTAAATGTTATTGGTGGCAATGGTATTACAGCTAATGCTGACGAGATAGTTATCACGCCTACACAAACAACTATAACCTCACTGTTAAATACTAGTTTAGTTGTAGGTAGAGATGCTGACAACCAAATTAAGTTTGGTACAGATAATCAAATGATATTTAGAGTTGGCGCTGGTGATGGTGTTGTATTTAAAGCTTCAGGTGAAATTGAAGCTACTAGCTTAGATATATCTGGCGATGTAGACGTTGATGGTACTTTAGAAGCCGATGCTATAACACTTAATGGCACACCTTTAGGTGGTTTATCAATACGTGGAACTGTTGACACGGTTCACATAGAAGCTGACGCTGTAACTGGTGCGAAGATTGCTGACAATTCTATAGACTCTGAACATTACGTAGACGGATCTATTGATAATGCTCATTTAGCTAATAACGCTGTTGGACCTGACGAGCTAGCAGCTGGCGCTGCTGACACTAAATTAACTAGAGTTGCTATTTCAACGCAAACAGATCTTGGGGCTAATTTTGCAAGTGGTGACAGTTTGCTTGTGCTCGATACATCTGCATCAGCATTAAAAGAAGGTACTATAGGCAACCTGCAGACATACATGCAGAACAATCTTACGTTTACTACAAATACTAATGATGACGTAAGTAACGCTAACTTACTAACTAGACTAGCTGCATTAGAATCAGCTGGCGGCGCTGCAGATCAACAGATTATCATAGGTACTGACTCGGGCGATACGATTGTTATTGCTGGTAACCTACAAGTTTCAGGTACTACAACAACGGTAGAATCAAACACTGTAGAGATAGGAGATCATAATATACTTTTAGACGCTGATAACACTACTTCAGCTGTAGTTGACGGTGCTGGTATAACTATTGAAGGTGGATCTGGTGATGACGCTGCTATGGTGTGGGATGCAAGTTCTCAAGGCTTTAGATTTAAGTTAGGTTCTAATTTAACTAGAGTTTACGGATCGTTCCAAGGTGATTTGGTTGGTAGTGCTACTTCAGCTGCTACCGCTTCTACTGCAAATGTAGCTACAAATATAACCACAGTCGCAAACAACTCTAATAACGAAACTGTATATCCAACCTTTGTTGACGGCGCTACAGGACAGCAATCCTTAGAAACTGATACAGCTTTACATTATAATCCTTCTTCAAATGTTTTAACCGTAGGGTCTGTATCTGGTAACTTAACTGGTGCCGTTACAGGTAACGCATCTACAGCAACTGCTTTAGCTACATCAAGAAACTTACAAGTAGATTTAACTTCTACTAGTGCTCAAAGTTTTAATGGATCAGCAAACGCGACTAGCATTGGTGTTAGTGGTGTATTACCTACAGCTAATACAGCTGCAAAAGTAACCTCAATTGTAGCAGGTGCTGGTATAGACGTTAGTGGTGCAACTGGTGACGTAACTGTAACAGCTGAAACTGCTACAAAATCAAATGCTGGTATAGTTGAATTAGCTAGTTCTTCAGAAACACAAACTGGTACTGATAGTACTAGAGCTGTTACGCCTGATGGCTTAGCTGCTCGTATGGTTGTCGCTGACATTGACGTATCTAGTTTAACAGACGCCAACATAGTAACAATAACACACAACTTAGGCACAGCAGATGTAATGGTTCAGGTTTACGATAAAACTACTGAAGCAAACATTATGTGTGACATT
>Ga0208793_1002152_pt1 | contig 10533 bp, 4 predicted proteins | sample 17_taG_FD_184092 | JGI IMG/M metagenome (GOLD analysis project Ga0208793, IMG submission 184092) | Marine viral communities from the Subarctic Pacific Ocean - 17_ETSP_OMZ_AT15314 metaG (SPAdes) (version 2) | ecosystem: Environmental > Aquatic > Marine > Oceanic | place: Pacific Ocean | collected...
TGTTCAGTTTTTATAGCTAGGCTAAATCCTTCTATCTCTTTATTTATTTCATCAATATTTTCTTTTAGTTTTTTACCAGCAGTATTATTAGCCATTGCTGAATAAGCAATACCTGGACCACTCATAGCTCCTGACATGACTATAGCTGCAACAGCAGTATCATCCCATTGACTAAAGTCCATATCTCTACCAAGTATTAAACCTTCACTAACTATTTGATCACCAAAAAATATACCTTCTTCTTCTAGTACTTCTGCTCCAACTCTTTTACCAAATTCTTTACCTGCGTATCCAAACTGAGCTAACCTTGAACTGTATGCATAATCAGCTAATGTTCTAGTTCCTTTAGAAAAATCTTTAATAGCTTTCAAAGAGTTAGGTGCTGTACCTAAGAAAGAAGTAAATGTGCCTTCTATTATACCAGTAGCTATAGATGCACCAATTATTTGATCATCAGTTAAATCATTCATAGCTATAACCTTGTTAACTTCTAGCATTGAATTATTATACTTTTTGTCATCTATAAATCCTAGATCATAAGCATCTTGTATTTGATTTCTTTGACTCTTAGCAACTTCAACCAATTCTGTACCTAGTTCTAACCTTCTAAATTTATCAGCACCAGAGGACACCCCAAATTGAGAACCTACAGCTATTTGAGTTGCTATTTTAGATAAACCTAAAGCGTTTCCAGCTCCAGCAGTTCCAATAGCTAATATCATATTAGGAGCTTGTTGAGCCCCTGTTCTTAATAGAAATCTTCCTCCTTGATCTTGTTCTAAAGCTTGATCATAAGTTAAAGGTGTTTCAAACGTCTTTTCTTTAGCATCTAGCTTTCTTTGCTGCTCAATAGCCCAATCAGAGTTTATCAACGTAGGAACGGCTAAAAGTAATTGAGCTGTAGCATCGTTAAAATCTTTTTTAATTATATCACCTAATCCGTATTCTTTAAAAGCTACATTGAATAGTTCAGCTTGTGATATTTTTTCTCCACGTTTTTTTTCTTCAAAAGTTTTAATACTAGCAAGTAATCTTTCGGCTTCTAGTTCTAAGTCTTTTTGATTATTTTTTTGATTTTCATATAACAAAAATAAAGATGCTTGAGCTTCTTTAAATTTAACTTCTTCTTCTTTTGTTAATTTTCTTTTTGGTTTTTCTATACTATATACAAACTCAGAATCTATAGTATTTACATTTATTTTGGAATCAGCTGGAGCTATAGCACTTATTTTTTCTAATTGAGATTTAACATCTTTTACAGCTAAATCGTTTACTTGTTTAGATATTTTTTCTTTATAGCTTTTAATATTTTCTTTATACTCTTTTTCTTCTGCTTTACCAAAAGAGTAAGAAAGCTTTAATAAATCTTGATCACCAGATTCTTTAGTTAAAGTTTCATATATGGTAGTCATTTTATTGTCAAGCTTGTTTTTCTTAAATTGATTAAGGCCGTTTTCATAAACACTATTTAAATCAACGTTAAGAAGTTTTTTACCAATACTTGGTGGTAAGCCAGATAAGTCTTTTACAGCTTTTATATATTCTTCGTTAGTTAGCTTTTTGGGTACTTCTCTTGTTGTAAAACCACCTACGTCAGTTCTTTCAGTTATAGTTTCAGTAGGTCTTCTAGAATCAAAATTATTTATATAATCTTTTACTATTTTAGCTTCTTCTTCTGTAAAATTAACATTATTAGACAATGTTAAATATGTTAATTCAGCAAAGTCTTTTCCTTCAACGAACTCTCTATTAACCTCTATGTTGTCTAACTTTGCTTTTTCAATTTCTAATCGATCTTTTCTTGATTCAGCTAGTTTAGACGATGCTTTTACAGCGTTATCATTTATTATATTTATATCTTGATCATCTAGGTTTTTGTTAAAATAAGCAGATAAATCGTTTTGATTTTCATAAGAACCTACTAAATCTTTACCTTTGTAAACTTCATATACTGGAGTTCCTTTAAAACCTAAAACAGCACTACCAGGTTTAAAAGACTCTTTAACACTGTAGTTAGTGCCATCAAGAGCATCGTTCATAGAATAAACATTATCCATAAGACCTACTCTTGAAGCTATATTTTTACTTAACTCTTCGTTAGATAAACTTTTAAATGAATCTTTTAATTGATCTATTTGTTTCGCTGACTTTATTTTTTCATCATAAGTAAAAGGCTGCAAGTCAATATAAACTTCTTCGCTTGTTTTTGGATCAACATATTTAACAGCGTTACCAGTGCCTGTTCCAGCTTGATCAACAGGTATGTTGTTTGCAGACATTATGCTTTGAAACTCTTCTTCGCTAGCTCCTACTAAACTTAAGCTATTTTCAAAAGATCTATCACCATAATCAATTTCAGACTTAGCTTTACCAATTTGATCTTCTAGTCTTTTTATAGATATAGCTAAATCATATTTTTCTTGACCAGGTTTAATTGTTTCTTTTTTAGATTTTAACTCAGTTAATTCAACTTCTAGGTTGTTTATCTCTTCAACTGGACCTTTTTCTTCTACTATAAATCTACTTAAATCTTCAGTATCATCAATTGGATTTTCTACTATAAAAGCGTCTAAACCTTCTATGTTTTCAGTTGGATCTTTTACTATGAAATCATCTAAAGAGTTTTCTGACATATTTTATTTTTTAGGCGTTAAACTTCTTGAGTTAGAATCACCTGTTATTGTATAAAGTTCCCCGTTGTACTGTACCGTAGCACCTAATTCTTGAGCATAAAGATCATCTACATTTTTAATAATAGTAGCTTTAGGCTTAGTATTTAAGTTTAATCCTAAATTTTTACCGTCATCTATAATAGTAGATCCACTAGGTGAACCAATAAAACTACCTTTACCAAAAACAGCTTTAGTAACAGTTGGTGTTTTTTGTTCTACATCACCAAGTAGAATACTAAACTCTTCTGTTGGAACTCCATAATCTTTTTTATTAGTATTTATATCTATTAATAAATTTTCAAAATCTAAGTTGTTTATTTCATCAAAAGTATAAACTGGCGTAAAAGTAGACTCTTGATCTTTAAATTGACTAGGTGTTTCTATAAAAATAACTTTTTCGTCTTCATCTATTTGTAATCTATCTTTACTTTTAACAGGTATACCTCTATTTATAGCATTCATAAACTTTTTAGCTTTGTCTTCTGGAGTTTTAGAAGATAATATATCTTGAGCAGCATTAACTTCTGTAGTAAATAAATTTTTATATTTAAGTGCAGATTGTTTAGCTTTTTCAGATTCGCTAATTTTGCCACTTACTGGTTTAGTTATTTGCTTTGTTTTAGCATTTTCTTGACCAAACGTATCTATAGAATATTGTATCCAAGCACCTCTTAACCTTGATATTTGATCTGGACTACCTGTCCACTCTTCATTTACTTTTTTAGAATTTAAATATTCATTGCCACCTGGTATATTACTCATTATTTGCCAAGAATCTTCATTTAGCTCGCCTAGTATTCTGGTATCTTTAAGCATATCAGAAGTAATACCGTCATTAACTTGTCCATAAAGTTTTCTTGTGGTTGTAGTAGTTCTTTTACCATCCTCGCTTAAGCTTTGCCACTCTGTTATAGTGGGTTCATATTTCTTAGCGTACTCATTGAATATAGCCTTAAAACTTTCACTTGGGTCTTCTGTGTAGTTTATTAAACCAGGACCACCTTTAGTTACACTATTATAGTAATTAGAAAGATTTAAAGTGTATTTACCATGTTTAGTATCTAGGTTAAGCATTACATTACCATCTTTCATTGTAGGGATAACATTGTTGCCATCGTTATCAACCATTTCTTTAACAAACTCCATTGCTTTTTTATCTGTAGAATTAGATATTGCAGATAAAGCATTTGGTAAGTTTTTATTAAATTTGTCAGCTTCCTGCTGTAGTAAGCCTAAGCCGTTTACATAAGTATCTAAACCTTTTTGTAAGTTGGCTGAGCTTTTTAAAGCTTCTGTTTGATCTCTACCTATGGAATTATATTGTATTCTATAATTATCATCTATAGCTTTCATAAACATGTCAGCAGTGCTATCAGCAAAGCTAAACTCACTTCCTGAAACAGCTTTAGTTAAGCTATCTTTAAAATCTATTTGCTGTTGTGTTATAGCGTTTTTGTTAGCTTCAATAATAGCAGCTTGATAATCAAAAGCTGTTATAGCACCTTGGATGCTTTTAGAAAGCTGCATAGCGCTTCTATCTATCATATAAGGTGAAACGTTAGTTCCTGGTCTTGAGTAAGTTCCCATAATTGTATTTGTTTTATTTATTTTAAAGCTTACTTCTAGTATCTGTTATAAGTTTATTTATATTTTCAAGATCTATTTGGTAATTTGGATCGCTAGGGTCTAAAGATTCTCTTTCTTGTATCATTGAATTTAAACCAAGATTATCCCAAGCCGTTCCTAAACCTGTAGCTTTGTAGCTAGATGGGTCAAATCTACCATAAGTATTAAGACTATTATAGTCAAAATTCTCAGGACCCATAGTACTAGTATTTGTATCAGCAGCAGAAGGACCACCTTGATTTAAAGAACTTCCTGGTATTTGAGGTGGAAGCATTCCACTACCCAATGTCTCTCCCATAGCACCTAAGCCAGCTACAGCAGCTTGTGTAGAGTATAATTGTTGAGCTCTAAGTAAATCAGCTTGTCCTTGCATTCTATCTAGTTCTTGAATCTCTCTTCTTTCTTGCATGCCTGTTCTCCAAGACTCTCCTTTTCCTTTAGCTATATCAACCTGTAGTTGACCTTGAGCTTGTAACTTTTGATTTTGAGTTTCTTGTTGTTGTATATTAGCTGAAACTCCTTGTTTGGATTTTAAAGCAGCTTGAGCTAAAGCAGTTGCTCCACCAGCTCCAGTTTCTCTTAAGTTATCCAAAGTGTTTGCTAGTGCTATATCCGATTGCTCAGCCTGCATTTCAGCGGCTTTAGTTGCTACTTGTAAGTTTGCATAAGGATTAGATAAGTTTTGAAATGGATTTATTATTTCTTGTCTTTGAAAGTTTTCTATATCCCTCATTTTTTCTTTATACTTAATGTTAGAATGTATCGCTTGACCAGTAGCCCATGCTACTTGAGCGCCTTGCGCTGCTAGCTTTATGCCTGTTCCATCCTTAAAGTTATCTAAAAAACCACTCATAATTATAATTTTATCTTGATGATACTACAAATTCTGTTGAGACAGCAAACAACTCTTTAGTTCCACCTGGATCTGTAGTTGCATCTGTCGATACTTTTACTGTTGCTAAATAACCTTTAATACCTGTTGTAGCATCACCAAAAAATACTTCTCCTGGTCTAGCTACACTATTATTTATTAAGTTAGCAAAATATTTATTTTCTTTTCTATTAAAACCCGCTCTATAAGGTACTCCACTTTCATTGTATAAGCCTTCTTCATAACTTCTTACTAGTTTAGCAGAGTCATTGTATTGTTGTTGTGAGCCTGCTTGTAAATCAAACCCTTCTGCATCTGATAAAAATGACTCAACTTGCCAGCCGTTACTACCTTCGTAATTAACAGTTTTAAAATTCTTTATTATACTTGGATTAGCATTAAATATAAACTCTACGCTAGAGTTAGAGGTAACACCATAAAAAGTACTTCTAATATGCCCAGGTGTTTGATCATAATGCTCATATATTTCAGCATCATAAAAGCTATAGTATTTGCTTTTTAAACTACCAGCAAAATTAGGCTCATAAGTAAAGAAACTAGTCCAACCGTTTATGTCATCTTCAAAACTTAAAGTGCTATAGGTATCAGGCGTTACAGTATCTTCGCTCTTATCTTGTATAGATACTACGTAGTTTTTGTTATGAATATCCCAACCACCTAATAATCTATCTTTTATAAATTTAGTAAAAGTAGCATTTTGCCCAACGCTTGGAGTTCCAGGATCGTTACTTAAGTATAATATGTTTGTGTTGACTATACCAGTAATAGTAGCTGATATAGGTGAACCACTTGTTTGAGGTATAGAAACTAACATACCTTTTTCTAAATTTGTTAAAACATTTGAAGGATTCAATGTTAACTTAGCTGGATTAGCTCCAAAACCTGCTATAACAGCTGTAAAAGTAAATTCTTTAAAATTACTATTTATTTTAGCAAATTCTTCTCTAAAGAAGGTAGACATACCATATTGAGATATTTCAGTTAAACCATCTCTTGATAGTCTCATTACAGCGTTTCTATACTTATCTGTAAAATACCTTCTATACCCATAATAAGCAAAACTTTCAGGATTATTACTTATGCCATATTCTCCCACGTAAGGAGTTATTTGGCCAATAACTAAGTTAGTCGATGTTACAGATCCTGTTCCTTCAGCAGAATAAATAGCATCTTTATCTATCAACGCACTACTAACTTTGTTTTCTTGAAATATAGCTAAATTACTATCTAGCGCGTGAAGCTTTTGTATAGAACCATAATTTGGATCTACAGCTTTTGTTATTTCTTCTCCAACTGAAAATACATTTGTTTCGTTTAAGTTAGTTCTTGAATTATAAACACCTGAATATATTAAAGCATTTGTTCTAACTGATTGTTCATTAGATGTTTCAACTAAATAAGCTTTTGGACCATAACTAGTAGAAGTATTATTATATCCACCTCTTATTCTAGCTTCTTCTATTATCCAATTTCTACCACCATCACCTATAATATCTGCTACATCACTAGCATTGGCTCCAAAAGTAGGGTAGCCATCGGGATTACTTGGTAAACCAGGAAACACAGGTTGATAAGCTGCATTACCTGAAGTAACATCATTAACATTCTTTTTTAAAACAAAAGAGTTGAAATATTTTATTGCAACGGCCATATTATATTATCACTTATTTTATAATTATATTACTATTTTTCAAAAGTTATAGTTCTATTAAAGTCAGTTAACCCAGAAGGAATACTTGTTTTATTGCTATCATATACTTTAACTCTAAAATATGTAGTTAACTGTTGGCCTACTTGAGTTAATTGCTGATTTATAGCATTTGTATTTGGGTGTATAACGAATTGATTACTTGGCAATGCAACTCCACCAACTCTTATATTGTCTACTGTTAGGTAAGGATGTGGTAGATTGTTTAAATCTACAACTTCAACTAAAAGTTGATCCGTGTCTCTATTCGTGTCTGCGCTTCCGTTTTTAGTAGTAAATCTAAGTATTTCAATAGTTTGAAGATTAGTTGTAGATATTGGCCCGTTATAAAGCAGTGTTTGCGCAGGCAGTATTGGCAAGCTTGTTAAGTCATAAGAAGTATTAGATCCGTGTAAGTATATATCAGATATAACAGGTGGGTCGTTAATTAATCTACAGTTATTTAAAGTTATATCATTAGTTATAGTATTAGCGGTAACGCTAATTACAAAAGTATAACTTTCTAATGTGTTAGCATTTTCACCATACATAAATAAAGAGTTACTTTCTATTCTAAATAATCTTGGATTAGTAGGGTGCTGTTCAATAGAAAAATCAGAAGTTCTATTATTTGTAGGCGTAGATCCGTCAACTACACTAACAATAGACATCGTGTTTCCGTTGTCAGCACATGAAGAACCAGATGAATCAAAAGCTTCAAAATATAGTGTAGCAGGTGAGTTAATACCATCATTTTCTGAAAGAATAAATTGTAAAGAACCTGTAGCACTATCGTTTCCAGAAGCATCTCTTAAGCTAAAAGGACCATCTGTTCCTACATCTGTATTTAAATCAGATATTAAACCAGAACTAGACGTTTCATAATAAATGTCTAAAACAGATTTTGTAGGTTCAGTTTCAAAAACGCCTAAATCTTGCCAAGCTCTTTCTATTTTATTCTTAGAGGCTTTTACATTAGCTGGGGTAGCCGTATTTATAGGAATTGTAGTGTATGCTGGTGTAGCGCCTATTTTAAAATCTGTTTCTATTTTGGCTATAAAGGGATTTGCTGAAGCATTAAAAAATATATCGTGAAAATTATACTCATACTCTGGCGGATTTTGATAATCACTTGTTACAAAATAAGGATAAAAAGGCTGAGGAATATCATGTTTTTTATCTGGATCACTAGAAGGAAAAAGAATACCTTTAGTAGTTGTCCAAGAGCCTAACTCTCTAAAAGGCTCTATAGAAACCACTTTTTCTCCTTGTTTACTAACATTAGACTGTGTGTTATAAGATCCATTAGCACTAGAATAAATTGGATTAACTCTATTATATAACAATACTCTGCTATCGAAAGTAGTATCGTTTCCATTTACTTCTTTAAGTTCTCTTGGTATTTTATTTATATTATCACCAAATAAATTCAGCAGTGTTATTCTGTTTTTACTATGAAAAGTTGGTAGATAATCTTCTATGTTTGCTGTTACTCCACTTGGAGGTGTTGTAGAATCGTCGTAAACTTCTAAATCTGAGGCGTTAGAAACAACAGTATCCCATATTAATTCACCAGCTAAAGCTCCTGGAGTATAAACATTGTAATACTCTTGCTCTTGCTGTTTTATAACAATTCTATAGCTGTAGTATCCTAAAGGGTTTGTTGATGAATACAAACCTGGATAACCTTGTTTGCCTGAGTTAGGTATTGGATTTCTTAACGCAAATTCCAAGTAATCACCCCAATAATCTACAGAATTTAATCCAAAATTACTATATTTAGTATATATAGTAGAATTAGAAAAGTTTGCACTAACTGTTTCAGGATCTGATAGTATTACATTAGAAGCTCTTCCATATCTATCGTACAAAACAACTCCAACTTGGTAACTTCTATTTTGCTTAACCGTGTGAGTGGGAAATTCTTTTGTAAAATTATCATTAGTTTTTTGTTTGTATTTTAAGTCATACTCTAAATAATCAGGAGTTGCGTGTTTGTCTATAAAATTACCATATATCAATCTATTACCTGAAACCTCTTGTGTTAAAGCTCTTATTGGTATTTTATCTGAAACCCTAATTAAATCAGCTTCTGGTAAAACTTTGATGGGTTTTGAAGACAAGTACTCATAAACATAATTAACTGAGCTAGACAACAATCTAGAAACTGGAACATCTTCAACTACTCTTACTGCTTGTTCGTCAGAATTTTTAGTTAATATTTGTATTTCCTGTATTTTTAACTTAGAATAAATTGTATTTGCGTTTTCTGGTAATTTTATATTAAGCTTAACTTTAGTTACAGCATTTTCCATAAATTTAACATTACCAGATTGAAGTGTTATATCTTCATCGCCATTTGTGAAATAACCAAATTGATCAGGGATAAAAGCAGCTTGGGTAAATGGCGCCATTAAAGAATATTCTCCATCATCATATTTGAATCTGTAACTAAATCTAGCAAATTTATCTTTTAATAATTTTTCATCACCTTTGTAAGCGTTGTTATATATAGGGTTTTTTCTGCGTATTTCAAATATAGCTCCTGAATCTATAGTTTGACCAGCCGTTTCAGTAGATATACTAACACTACTTGCGCCTACATTGGTTATTATAAATTTTAATTCTGAATTTATAGGATTTGTTAGATCTTCTTGAACTGGAAAAACTATTTGATCTCCAATTTTTAAATCTGGATTACCACCAGTAAAAGAGTAAGGCGACCCACTTAAATTAAAAGTAGAGCCACCACTTCCTGTTTGCGCAGATAAAGTATTTATTATATGACTAGCTAAAAACTCTGTAGAAACGTTTAATAAACCAGACTCGTTAGAAGTATCTAAAAAACTAGGAGCTTCAAATGGAGCAAATTTAGCAACTGATACATGATCTTCATTGTAATAATAAGGATTACCAGTTCCAGAAAGTTCGTAGCTATTGTTATTAGCAAAGTCTATGTTTATTTTCCTTGGTTGGTTTCTGTTGTCCGTCCAAAATAACATGTTTTCTATCATGTTAACATTTATTATTGGATGTGTTTTAGAAAAATTAAGAAAATTACCACCAACAAGAACTCTACTTACATTATTTGAAACATTATATTGCACTATGTAACAAGCAGCACCTTTAGCGTTAAAAGTTACATTAGGAGCGCTAGGCGGATTTGGAACAGAAGTTGTAGCATCACCAGGCGCAAAATTACTTAACCTATCATTAGACGAATCTGCATAATCAGTTAAAAATAAAAATATTCTATCATTAGTTACATCCATAAAATAACCAATAATATCTAAACCATTTAAAACAACATCTCCATCTGTAGCATAGTATTTGGCATTATTTTTAGAGTCTTCTAAATAACCTAAGTCTACTTTTAAACTAGTTAACTTTCTATTGCCTAATATATTTTCTAAAGCACCAACATCCGCACCTTCAGATCTACTAATACTAACATTTTTAGCGTCTCTATATTCACCATTTGGTATAAGTCTAGAATCTAAGGTTTTATTCATCTTAGACTTTAGAAAAGTATTTTTAATTTCTGGCATACTTAATGTTTAATCCATTTAGACTTGTTTCTAAACACTTGAGCTATTTCCTCTATCTTTATGTTACTTAAACGTATTTTAGCGTTTCTAAGAGCGCTAGAACGATCT
>Ga0208793_1002165_pt1 | contig 10508 bp, 6 predicted proteins | sample 17_taG_FD_184092 | JGI IMG/M metagenome (GOLD analysis project Ga0208793, IMG submission 184092) | Marine viral communities from the Subarctic Pacific Ocean - 17_ETSP_OMZ_AT15314 metaG (SPAdes) (version 2) | ecosystem: Environmental > Aquatic > Marine > Oceanic | place: Pacific Ocean | collected...
GTAATATCTTAAATCGTTATTACGACATACCAGAGAGTGAACAACCAACAATAGATAAAGATGAACAAGATACTATTGAAGAAGGTGATTACGAAGAATTCTTCCAATCAGCAATGAAAAAGTTTGGTGTATCTTCACCAGATGAATTAGGTTCTGATGAAAAGAAGAAAGAATTTTTCAACTATGTAGACAAAAACTACAAAGCAAAAGCCGAAGGTAAGTTCTAATGAAACTTAAATCACTATTAAAAGAATCACTTTGGAACAATAGAAAGTTTGGTGAGCCATTACCAACACTTGAAGATACTTCTAAAGCATACAAGTTAAGAAAAGAACAAGAAATAAATGACTCGTTTAAACCAAAGTTTAAAGATACTGAAAAGGTAGCAAAAATACTTAATAAAGATATAAATGATGTTGCTGATTTTCTAAAAAAACATAAACTTGACGCAGACGATTTATTAGATGTGATAGAAGCTGGAGACAGAAGAAGAAGTTCATTAATGATTATCGCAGCTATGAATGGTAGAAGTAAAGCGTTAAGACAATTAGACGATTTGTTAGGATTCTTATAAAATGATTAAATTAAAATCACTATTAAAAGAAAACAAGAATCTTAAAGTTAGGAAAGAAGCATTGTATAAAATTAACTATATGTTAAGATATAGTCAAAGACTTGGTAGTGATGAAAAATCCGATTTAAAAGAATTAGCATTAATAGTTTCAAAAATAAGATAAAGAAAGAGAGTAAAGGTTGTTAAAAGTACAGATTCGTAAAGGTCAATCAGTAGAAAAAGCACTTAAAATATTCAAACGAAAAGTAAAAGATAGTAATATAATGTTTGAATTAAAAGAGCGTTCCTTTTACAAAAAGCCATCGGCATTGAAAAGAGAACAAAAAAATAAAGCTAAACTACGAACCAAATACGAAAAATTAAAAAATCAAGACGATTAAAATAATTCACACAAAGTGTGTATATTTTTTCAATTCGTTATATTTATATATACGAAACTAAATACACTATGTACACTCGTACAATCATATAGTGTAAATCAATAAAACTATATTATAGTTCTTAATAACTATATTGAATCCAAACGGAGAAAAACAATGGATGATTTACTAAGAGAAGCTATTGCGGACGCTAAAGCAGTTAGAGAAACAGCATTAGAAAACGCTAAGATAGCACTTGAAGAAGCATTCACACCACGTTTGCAGTCAATGTTGTCTAAAAAAATCCAATCTGAAATGGAAGACTCTGAAGAGAGTGAAGAAGTAGATGAAGTGGAAGACGCTGAAGAAATGGAAGACGCAGAAGAGTCAGAAATGGCACCTGAAGAAGAAATGGACGCAGAAGAAATGAGAGACTCAGAAGAATCAGAAGACCACGAAGAAATGAGAGGTATGGAAGAGGAAGAAGCTGAGGAATCAGAAGAAGTGGATGAGGAAGAAGCAGAAGAATCAGAAGTAGACGAATCAGAAGACGCAGAAGAAGAAGACTCAGTAGAGGAATCTGAAGATGCGGAAGAAGAAGAGAAAGTGGAAGAAGAAGAAGCTGAAGAATCAGAAATGGAAGAAGACGAACTTGACTTGGAATCAGTATTAGCAGAGTTAGAAAAAGACCTTGATGACGAAGACGACATCGAGGAAGTTGAAGACAAAGAAGAAGAAGAGAAAGTGGACGAAAATGACATTTCATCTGACATCGGAAAGGCCGACAACAAAGTAGCTGACAAAGCTAATGATTCATCATCAGTAGGACAAGGACCAGAAGGTGAAGGTTCAGACAAAAAAGCAGGAACCGAACTTGGCGACCATAAGGTTGTTAAAGAAGAGGAAGACGCTGAAGAATCTGACCTTGACTTAGATGAAGTTCTAAGAGCACTTACTGAAGAAGAAGACGCTGAAGAAGAAGCAGACAAAGTTGAAGAGCTTCAAGCTGAACTAAAAGAAACAAGAGATGTAGTTCAGTTTATGAGAGATAAATTAAACGAAGTTAATCTCTTGAATGCAAAATTATTGTTCTCAAACAAACTATTTAGAGCATTTGGACTAAACAACAACCAGAAGTTAAAAGTTGTTGAAACATTTGACAGAACTAAGAACTTACGTGAAGTTAAATTGGTTTACGCTACATTAGCGGAATCATTTAAAAGACCAGGTAAGAGACTTAGTGAGTCAGTGAAAAAAGGTTCAAGTTCTAAACCAGTTCGTTCTACAAAACCAGTAAAAGAGGTATTGTCAGAAGGACAAGAACTAAAAGCAAGATTCAAGAAATTAGCAAACATACTTTAATAAGTAGGAGACTAAAAAATGAGTAAACTAAATTCAATCGAGAAGTTGATGGACGGATATAATCCACAAAAACAACTTTTAGAACAAACTCGTCAATTAGTGTCAAAATGGGAACCAACAGGTCTATTAGAAGGTCTTGAAGACGAAACTAAAAGACACGGAATGGCAGTTCTTCTTGAAAACCAAGCTTCACAGCTTATTCAAGAATCTTCCGTAACTGGTGGTCAAAATTCAGAAGAGTGGAGCGGTGTAGCTTTACCATTGGTTCGTAGAATCTTTGGTGAGTTAGCAGCTCAAGACTTTGTGTCAGTTCAACCAATGAACTTACCATCAGGTCTTATCTTCTATCTTGACTTCAAATACGGAACAGCCCAAACTGGTAATCACGTAGATGGTTCTGATGTATATGGTAATACATCAGGTTCAGGTGATGCAACTGGTGGTTTATACGGAGCCGGTAAATTCGGTTACTCTATTAACGACACAAAAGGGACAGCAGTAGATATAGCAGCCGCAGTTGCAGCTGATAAATTTGCAACAGGTTCGGTAGCTTGGTCAGATGTTGACTTTGAACCAAGCCTATCAGCTTCAGTAGCATTAGGTAGTGAAGCTATTGGTGGACTAATGAAGGTATCTTTACATACAGATACAGTATCTTCATTTGACCCAGATGGTGTGAGAGCTTTTGAACTTTCAGGTTCAAGCGTGGACTTTTCAGAGTTCTTCCCAGCATACACATCATACGATGGTACTAACACAATCACATTCATCGCTAAGAAAGCAGTAGCAACAAATCCTACCAAGGATTTTGCAATAAATTACCACAAAGTGCCAGCTAATAACTACACACGTGGTGACTTTGAAGCTACAGCAGCTCAAGTCGATGCAAACCCAGAAACTGATATCGACATTCCTGAATTAGATATCGCACTAAAGAGTATTCCGATAATCGCGAAAACTCGTAAGTTAAAAGCAGTCTGGACTCCAGAACTTGCTCAAGACTTAAATGCATACCATTCAGTTGATGCAGAAGCAGAACTAACATCACTATTAAGTGAGTACATTTCAATGGAAATTGATTTAGAAATTCTTGATATGTTGATGAGTGGTGCTTCAGCTAAAACAGAAAGATGGTCAGCAAGACCAGGCTATGAATTCAATTCAGCAACATCGTTGTTTGAAGAATCATCAGCTAATGCAAGTGCATACACTAAAGGTACTTGGTTCCAAACACTTGGAAACAAAATCCAATCAGTAAGTAATGCAATTCATCAGAAAACACTAAGAGGTGGAGCTAACTTCATCGTTGTAAGTCCTGAGACTGCAACAATCTTAGAGTCAATTCCTGGATACGCAACATCAGCAGACGGTGACGCATCAGCAAATCAATTTGCTATGGGTGTACAAAAAGTAGGGGCAATTAACAACAGATACACTGTTTACAAAAACCCATACATGCTTGAAAACCAAATCCTTGTAGGTTTCAGAGGACAAAACTTCCTTGAAACTGGAGCGGTTTATGCACCATATGTTCCGTTAATTATGACACCACTTGTTTACGACCCGAAAAACTTTACACCACGTAAAGGGGTAATGACAAGATACGCTAAGAAGATGGTTCGTCCAGAATTCTATGGTAAAGTCATAGTAGCAGATGTAAATTACGTTTAATAGAGATTAATTCTTAATTAAAACTAATTGACAATTGACATAAGAAAAACCCCCGATTTCGGTCGGGGGTTTTTTGTTTCATACAAACACAAAGGCGGAATAAAATCTTACACTATAATATACAAACAATAAATCAAAAAGTCAAGTGTTTTTTTATTAAAAAATGATAAGATGATATTTATTATTGATAAAATACATTTATAACAATAAAGGATTACTATGGCAGCAGGTAAATACAACTTTTCAATCGAACAAGGAACAACAATAGATTTTGAGATTTCCTACACTGATTCAGACGATAACCCAGTAGACTTATCAGGATATAACGCTAGAATGGATTTTAGACCATCTGCAGGTTCTGATGAAAAATTTCTGACATTATCATCAAGTCTTGGTCCGTGTGGAACAGGACTAAATATGAGTGGTTCTGGTGGACTAAGTGCATCAAAACCATTATCATCAGGTAGTATTGGAGTTTACATCTCACACGTTTCATCATCAGCATTATCATTTACTGATGCAGTCTATGACTTAGAACTTGTTTCAGGTAGTGGACATTGTGCAACAGTTGAACGATTATTAGAAGGAAGTGTTAGCTTATTCAAAGAAGTTACTAAAGGTAGTTACTAGGAGATTAAAAAATGGCTGTAAACATTACACCAGACTCGAAAAAAAATGTAACTACGACACCCGATTCAAGGAAGAATGTAACGATAAATACAGAAACTAAAAAAGTTACTGTAAATACACAATCAGATAATAGTGTAGCAAATAATGTATCGGTACCATCTGGAGATACTTATGTAAATGTTACACCAGATTCAAACAAAAATGTAACTGCAACTACTGAAACCAAACAAGTTAGTGTAAGTACACAATCAGTAAATAGTGTATCGGTATCATCTGAAAAAACTACATCGGTTGTTAATGTTACGGCATTAGGACCACAAGGTATACAAGGACCACAAGGAATTGCAGGACCAACTGGTTCTCTAGGACCAATTGGACCAGAAGGACCAACTGGTGCACAGGGGATTCAAGGAATTGCGGGACCATCAGGTAGTGCATTTTTTACAGGTGGAGAAATTAGGTCAGATACTTCGGTAACTGGTTCTTTTACGGTATCGAGTTCTAATGTTGACTTTTCAGATACAACATCAATTACGGGTTCAGTATTTACTGGAATATTTCAAGGTGCACTCTCATCATCAGAACAAATCTCATCAAACATTAGTGGTTCAACAAATTCACTAAGTAGTAGTTTATCTACGAGATTAACAACTGATGAATCCAATATTACAAATTTACAAACTGATAGTGGAAGTTTTTCCACAAGATTAACCACAGCAGAATCAGAACTTGATAATACTTTAATATCAAGTTCAGCACAAATATCAACAGATATATCAGGTTCATTTATTGAACCAAGTTCATCTTTTTCTACAAGAATTACAACTGCTGAAACAGAATTATCAAATACACTAATCAGTAGTAGTGCTCAAATATCTACTGACATATCAGGTTCATTTACAGCACCAAGTGCAAGTATTTCTACAAGATTAACCACAAATGAAACCGGTATTACAAATTTACAAACTAATAGTGGTAGTTTTTCAACAAGAATTACAACAGCAGAAACAGAATTATCCAATACATTAATTAGTGGTTCTACACAAATAACTCAATTAGGGTTTGTTTCAGAGTCATTTTCAACCGGTGGAACGGGAATCATAAGTGGAAGTGAGCAATTACCTACTGGATTAGTTAGTGGTTCTGCTCAATCAGTAACTCATATAACTGGAGCTGATTTAGATATGGGTGGTAACAAAGTTCTCTTTAGTAATGTTTATTCTACTGAAGGAGATTTACCAAGTGCATCAACTTATCACGGAATGTTCGCTCACGTTCACGCAACAGGTAGAGGATATTTTGCACACGCTGGTGATTGGCACCCATTAGTAAATCTAAGCGAAGGGGTAATCAGTGGTTCAGCACAAATATCATCTGACATCAGTGGTTCATTTACCGCACCAAGTGCGAGTATTTCAACAAGATTAACAACAGCTGAATCTGAACTAAGTAATACATTAATTAGTAGTAGTGCTCAAATATCTACCGAGATTAGTGGTTCATTTACAGCACCAAGTGCAAGTATTTCTACAAGATTAACTACAGCTGAATCTGAATTATCAAACACACTAATCAGTAGTAGTGCTCAAATAGCATCTGACATCAGTGGTTCATTTGGAAACCAAAGAGTTGGAACAACCGATAATGTAAATTTTGCCAGTGTAACGACAAGTGGTAATGTAAATGTCGGTGGTAATTTAGATGTAAGTGGAACAACCACATCAATAGATTCAGCAACTCTAAACATTGGAGATAAAAACATTACAATCGGTAGTGGAAGTACAACTTCTGCTCAATTAGACGAAGCCGGTATAGATTTTGGCTTAGGTGGAGGTGTATCTAATATAAGATACAGACATTCAGATACATCAATTACATCAAGTGTAGATTTTAGAGCACCAAATTTTTACGGAACATTTAATGGAGCATTATCAAGTTCAGCTCAGATATCAAATGATATTAGTGGTTCTTTCACAGCTGCCAGCTCAAGTTTTTCAACAAGAATTACTACAGCAGAAACTGAACTTGGTAATACTCTCATTAGTAGTTCCACACAAGTAGACCACGACACTACTACAAACTTTGTATCAAATGAACACATAGACCATAGTGGAGTAACTTTAACTGCGGGAGATGGTTTAAGTGGTGGTGGAGACATTACAACAAATAGAAGTTTTGCAGTAGATAATAGTGTATTGAGAACTACGGGTGATAATGTAGTAACGAGTTCAGCACAAATATCAACAGATATTAGTGGTTCATTTACAGCTGCGAGTTCTTCCATATCCACAAGATTAACCACAGCAGAATCCGAATTAGGAAACACTTTAATATCCAGTTCAGCTCAAATAGCATCTGATATCAGTGGTTCATTTACTCAACCAAGTGCAAGTATTTCTACAAGATTAACAACAGAAGAAAGTAATGTAGATACTTTACAAGGTAGAACTTTAACCGCTGGTGATGGTTTAACGGGTGGCGGAACATTAGAATCAGATAGAACTTTTGCTGTAGATTCATCAGTATTGAGAACCACTGGAGATAACATCATTAGTGGTAGTACACAGATAACAGGATTTGGATTTGTATCTGGAAGTTTATCTGGAACTTTGAGTAGTAGTGCACAAATTGCAGAAGATATTAGTGGTTCATTCGTAGCACCAAGTGCAAGTATTTCAACAAGATTAACAACAGCTGAAACTGAATTATCCAATACACTGGTAAGTTCATCGGTTCAAGTAGACCACGACGCTACAACCAATTTTGTAGCAAACGAACATATTGACCATAGTACGGTTTCAATATCAACGGGTGGAATTTTAAGTGGTGGTGGTACAATAGCCTCAAACAGAACAATAACACTAGCAAGTTCTGATGTTGTTCACGACTCAACATCTGGTTTTGTATCAAATGAACACATTGACCACACATCAATAACTTTAACAGCAGGAGACGGATTATCAGGTGGTGGTGATATTAGTTCAAATAGAAGTTTTGCAGTAGACAATACTGTATTGAGAACCACAGGAGACAATGTTCTTAGTGGTAGTGCACAAATATCTACTGATATATCAGGTTCATTTACAGAGGTTAGTTCTTCATTAGCAAGTAGAATATCAAGTAATGAAGCGGGGAGTATAACTTCCGTAACTGCTGGAAACGGACTAACCGGTGGAGGTTCATCAGGAGGAGTAACTTTAAATGTAGTTGGTGGAGACGGAATTACTGTAAATGCTGATGATATTGAAGTAGACAATACCGTTTTAAGAACAACCGGAGATAATGTTGTTTCGAGTTCAGCACAAATTTCTACTGATATATCAGGTTCATTTATTGAACCAAGTGCGAGTATATCCACAAGATTGACAACTGCAGAAACAGAATTATCCAATAATTTAATCAGTAGTTCCACACAAGTAAACCACGACACTACTACAAACTTCGTAGCAAACGAACACATTGACCATACTTCAGTATCGATTAGTGCTGGAGACGGATTATCGGGTGGTGGAACAATAGCCTCAAACAGAACATTAGCAGTAGATGCTACGGTATTGAGAACCACAGGAGATAATATTGTATCAAGTTCAGCACAAATAGCATCAGATATATCAGGTAGTTTCACAGCAGGAACTGGATTAGATTTATCAAGTGGAGAATTTAGTGTTGATGTATCGGACTTTATGACCAATGGTAGTAATAATAGAATTTTAACCGCAACCGGAACAGACGGACAAAACGCAGAAGCAAACTTCACCATTGACGGAACAAGTTTACAATTAGGTGATGGAAAGATTTTAAGTTTAGGTAATTCAGATGATTTACAAATTCACCACACAACTAATCAAAATATAGTAGAATTAAATACTGGTAATTTAACATTTAGAGATGAATCCGATAACAACATTATGAGAATCAACATAGCCGGTGGTGTTGATATTTTAGAAGGTAATCTAACCGTAGCTGGTAATTTAGATGTTCAAGGAACAACCACTACCATAGATTCAACAGAAGTTAGTCTTGGTGATAGAATTTTAACATTGAATGCTGGTTCAGCCGCAGGAGATGGAGGACTTTATGTAAATGACGCCTCAACCGCAGAAACAGGTTCATTATTGTGGGATGTTAGTGAAGATAGATGGATTGGTGGATTAAAAGATAGTGAAGTAAATTTAGTAACCATTAGTTCAACCGATACCTTAACCAACAAAACAATTAACGCAAGTAACAATACTTTATCAAACATTGGTAATTCATCACTTACAAATTCATCAATTAATTATGGTGGAGTAAGTGTTTCGTTGGGTGGTTCCGACACCACACCAGCATTTGATTTATCCGATGCTACAAGTCTACCGATTGTTGCTGGAACATCAGGAACTTTATCAGTAGCACGAGGTGGAACCGGAGCAACTACTTTTACATCAAACTCAGTATTAACTGGTAATGGAACAAGTGCTATACAAGCAGAATCTAATCTTACTTATAGCAGTCTTACTTTACAAATACCAAGTGCAAGTGGTAAAGTTTCGGTTGATACGCTTGTAGGTTATTCAAACAACACAAATACTTTATTGTTTAATGATGACCAAGATTCTGCGAATAACCAAGTATCATTACAATCTATAAATCATATTAATATAATGACTGACGGCAATAATAATGGTACTGGTAATTTCAGAGTTTATAATGGTAGTTATGATGTAGATACTGCAGATTTAGCATTTCAAATAGGTGCAACTAGTGATGCTACTTTTTATGGAGATGTAACTGTACCACATCTTATTGAGCATAGTGGAGATACAAATACTTATGTACAATTCACTACTGATAGATTAAGATTTGCAGCAGGTGGAGAAACATTATTAGACTTATTTGAAGGTACACAAGATTATGTAAAACTTGGAGATGGTGGAGATGTAGATATAAACTTAAATGATGATATGTTTGTTGAAGGTTCATCAGGAAATGTTGGAATTGGCACCTCATCACCAAGTGCTAAGTTAGAAATATCTAATGATGTGGGACATGCACAAAATACAGTTCTTGTTATTAAATCAGATGACCCCGATGGCGACCAAGGTGCAAGTTCTACTGCTGATATAGACTTTCATATATGGGATAGTAATACAAGACTATCTACACCACAAGCAAGAATTGGTGTTGTAGGAAATGGTACTGCAAATCAAAATAGTGAATCAGGTGGACAATTAGTATTTTATACTAATGTTGCAAGTTATAGTTCGCCTTCACTGACAGAAAGAATGAGAATAGATGCATCAGGAAATGTTGGCATCGGCACTACATCACCAAATATGAAATTAAATATTTCTCACGGTGATAATGATGGGATAAGACTAAACTCTACATCAACTACTGGTCAAGCAATTATAGATTTTGGTGATAGTGGAGATAATGACGCAGGAAGTTTACGATATGACCACGATGGTAATGTAATGAAATTTATTGCTAATGCTGCTGAAAGAATGAGAATTGATGGTTCTACTGCAAATGTTGGTATAGGTACAAGTAGTAATACATCAATGATGGTAGAAAGATTAACTGCTTATAATGCAGCAAACGCAAATGTATTAGGTTTAATTGGTGTAGGAAGTTCAGGAGATACCAATTTTGTAAATATTAATTTTAGAAATTTATATAGTAGTGCAACTGGAGCCAGTGCAACAATAGGTGTTGATACTGGTAATACTACTGACAAAGGACAATTAGTATTTTCTACTTCTGGTGGTAGTATGAATGTTACCGAAAGAATGAGAATTGATGAATCAGGTAATGTCGGAATCGGCACAAATTCACCCGATACCTTATTACACTTGAACGAAGATGATAATGTAGTTGCTTTTAAAGTAACTGGTGGTAATGGTGGTAATAAAATAGCATCATTCATTAGA
>Ga0208793_1002167_pt1 | contig 10500 bp, 10 predicted proteins | sample 17_taG_FD_184092 | JGI IMG/M metagenome (GOLD analysis project Ga0208793, IMG submission 184092) | Marine viral communities from the Subarctic Pacific Ocean - 17_ETSP_OMZ_AT15314 metaG (SPAdes) (version 2) | ecosystem: Environmental > Aquatic > Marine > Oceanic | place: Pacific Ocean | collected...
CCCCTTTCTGGCGTTTCGTTTGGTATAATGTTTATCCAGATCTCCCGATGTGGGGCTAGAGTTATTACCGGTGACTCCTTGGTCTTGAGCTTTTTCAGCAAACTCTTTTTCTTTTTCAATCGATTTTAAGTTTGTGCGATCAGTTCTATAAAACTTAAGTTGATCGTTATCCAACTTTATAAGACCAATTCGCAACCCGCCGGCTGGTGAGGCTGTGCGAATTTCATCCGGTACGGGGGTTGGTGGCTCTACAATATCTTTAATATCATCTTCCGTAACCTCAAAAGGCTTGATGATCTTAAGAAGATTATCCAACATAGCGCCGCGGCCGCGGTCAGTTGCTTTTTTGAGCAACATCAAACCACCAGTGAGAGCGCCGGCTATTGGCAATCCAATAGAAACAGCTAATGGGGCTAGGGCCGGCCCTGCGATAGCACCAGCTTTTCCACTGGCGGCCGCAGCAGCTGCTGCGGCTCCTGAAGCAGCTTGAACTACATTGCTGGCAATCATTATGGGACCTAATGCGGGGGCGACCTTGGCCAAAGCCTTCCCGGGAATTTGCGCTACAGAAGTTATAAAACTTTTTCCGGTGGAGCTAGCGGGAAGAAAGAAGTCTCCATTGATCCGATATCTACTTGTAAAGAAGTCTCCATCGCGGATAGGCGCCCAGCTTTCCCCATTGTTTATAAGATCATGGTACCATGGCGTCCCACTTCTAACATTTTGAAGAAGCTGATTCCCCATTTCTGGCGGAATACCTCCAGCAGCTTCAGGACCAATCAAGAGACCGTTCGGTCCAAAGAATGTCTCTAGTGTTTTAGGGGCCTTGCTATTAAGTGCCTCAAGAGTACCAGAGAGATCCCGGCCGGCTTCAAAGGGGATCTTCATACCGTCAGCTATATTTTCAAAGATACCGTAGAAGCCGCGATCGCGATAGAGGGCGCGTAAAGTGTCGGCTGTTAACTCCAAGGCTGCATCCGGGATCACCAGTTGAGTTAATTTCTTTACGCCCTCAGCTTTATTATTTTGATAAGTTTGAATTAACTTCTTTTTGTTAACCGCGTTCTCTGTGGCTGTTTTAACCAACCCGGAATCTATAGCGTCCCCATTAGGCCCAACTAGTGCTTGCGCGGGTCCTTGACCGATTAAGGCAGCTAAACCCGTGAGCACCCCTAATGCGACAGCTGGTCCCGCGCTCTGCATACTTTTCTGTATTTCAGTTGCTGGCGGCAAACCTCTTGCCCCTTGGAACCGAGCTTTAGCAGAATCATCAGCAGATCCTGCGCCACCGGTTACTTCGGCTTCATCAAGACCAACCCATTGTTGAAGGGGGCGCCCTGGAACCTTTAGCTCTTCTTCTTCCGCATCTCCTTCTTCCTTGGCGCCGAGCATCTTATGGTCTACGCCGCCATATACATAGCGGCCGCCTTGATGTTTACGAATAAGAGTCATTAAATATTTTATGGTATCTCGAATATCATTAACAATAGGATTATATTTTAAAATTGTTGTCGGGTCTTTCTCTACCGCTTTCTGCATCGCTGAATATTCAGCGACTAGAGTTAAGAGGCCGTCCGTAAAGGCAAAATTGTTTTTATTAACTGGCCAAAGATTCTTTGTAGGGTTTTTGATTCCCAACCCAGTTTCATAATCCACAGCAGCTTGCTCTATCCGGTCTAAGAGTTTCTCTACATGGCCATCATTCTTTGATATTGCGGTGACATATTGATCAAACAGTTCTTGATCGAGGGGTGTAAATTTCCCACCGAGCGCAGACTTAGCCACCTTGGGAGATTCTTTGGCCATATCGGCAATAGCTTTCCCCATTCCCTTGATGCCCTCAAAGCCACCCTGGGCCAACTGTTTTATCTTGTCCAGGAAGCCTTCATATATAAGTTCGGCTTCATCAAGTTTATATTGTTTTTCTTCTGTAAGGAACTGAACACAAGTACGCTTAACTCGTGAATCGGGATCCATTCCAATCTGCTTGATATGCTTGCTTTCTTGGAGAACAATTTTATTTAAACTCTTCTCAAAAGACTGCAATGCAGCTTCCTCGGTTAACAAACCTTCGGTTAGTGTCCGGCTGTAACTCACAAGGAGTTTTCTACTTTTTCGGCCGGCCCTGTTTACAATCTGACTGTAAAGCCTTGAGCGCTCAGTTTCGCTTAAATACATGTATTTTTTCTCCTGACAAATAAGTGTTTATACTAAATAGTCTCCAACAAACAAAAAAGAGGGGCAAGAGCCCCCCTTCTTCGTGAACACTAACAGAAGTTATAGAATAGGAATCTGCTTTGCGGCAGGCTGTTCCTTCGTATCGACATGATCAACGCGAACAGAGAGAACGCCATTGTTATACTCTGCCTTGATCTTCTTGTGGGTCGTTCCTTCGTCGACCTTGAATGTTTGGCTGAACTTGTCATAACCAAAATGTGTTGCTTCATTCAATGTAGACTCACATTCGATCATCAAAACCCTTCCTTCAAGGGTCACATTGATGTTCTCCTTATTGGCGGCGGGCATTGGGACAATGATATCATAATGATCCTCATGCTTCTCAATGTTATAGCTTCTCGCGAAAGTGCGAGGGCGCATATGAGTGGTGTTCATCAAAGCATCGAACATACGATCCAATCCCGTCTCCGTAAATGGTCTGCGATATTGTACTAACGTCATAATTATTCCTCCTTTATGTAAAAAATTATTGCGTGACTGTTATAAGTTAGTCACCGTAAGGTGGGTGTCAACCCTTTAGCAGCATTTTTTTCGCTGTAAGGATCTGCTCTTGAACGAGAGAAGGATCTCCTACAACGTGAAATACTGTATGGTTTGAGTTCATATGGACCGTAGAGAACCGGTGGGCATCACTTATTCCGTCTGGCCATAACTCTTTTTGTTCTGTAAGGTTCTTCCTCATTCGAAGGTTCTCCATTACATATGCTACGTTTTCTGGGTTAACGTAAACCTCTGATAACTGATATCTATTTCCTATCCTATCAACTTTCGTCATTCTCACTAGATTCGACATTTACTTCCTCCGTATTATACATTCCCATTCTCTGGGTTTCTGCTGTCTTTTGTTCTGTTTCTTGTAGTTGCTGGTATCCCGCTAACATACTATCGATGTCATTTAGGGAAGAGTCCAGTTTGAACAACTCCTTTCTCAACAGATCGATCGATTGTCTAGACCAGTCAACGTCTTCTTGCTGTAAAGAATCTTGAACTCTCTTTCGCAAAAGCGCGATGTGTGTTTCTGGGAGAAGTTGTACTTCTACCTTACTTTTATAAATACTCAACATTTCTTGGAATAAGTTCTCCAAGTCAATAGAGTATTGTACGTTTACTCTCATTTGTCTCTCCAGTAAAAAACCATAGCACGATGGCTATGGTTATATTATACGCACCCTGACGGAAAAGTCAAGAACTATCCGGATAAATCGAAACCAAACTTGATAAGTATACCCATAATGGCTGATGTGACAATCCAAAGAAACTTGGTTACACTTGACTTGAACTGAATAAGATCTTGTATCTCCGCGTCTTGTTCTTTGATCCGCGCATAGAGTCCTTCATCGGGATTATAGATGGCTTTCTCGATGTTCCCAATCTTTTGATTCATGTCTACTTGCGAATCTTTGATTGTCTCGATCGAGTCTGTCACCCTATCCAACTTACTATCCAGCTTCATTATATTAATTTCTATATCGTCCGTGGTCATTCATCGTTCTCCTTAGAGGGCTCTGATAAATCTGTTGGCGTCTTCTTTGTGCGAAAGATTGAGGGGGCTGATCCTACTCCGATCGCGATCAAGCTCATCTGCGCGTAGAGCAATGTTAAATGTATAAGAGTCGCCATGGTTTTTAATGTGAAACTTTGCTGATGCGGTAAAGTCAAGTTCATCAAAGAAAGGAACCGCTATCCCGAATCGGTCGTTTAGCTTATAGAGCCCTAGATCGTCTATTTGTAAAAAGTCGTCTCCCTTCGTTGAGTAGAAACTTTGCAAAGTCACAGGGCTTAGTTGTATTCTAAATTCTTTTTGGTCTCCGAACCAAGATTGTTGGAGCGCCTTTAGCGTGTCCTTATATCCTGGCTGTTTGTAGAGACCAATAATGATTTGTTCTCTGTCGCCCCTTCTTTTAAATAGTTTGTTAGGACCCCTAGGAGCAGATAAATCTTTTAAATAATGCTCAATATATTTATCAAAAAAAGACTCAACAAAGTTTTTGTTTTTCTTCTTTTTCTTCTTGTGAAAAGCGGAGTCGTGGACTACCCACCTTTCGTTCGTTGTGTCGTATCCCACAGTGAGTTGGCCGAACTCTGTATCAAATGCTGCTTTCACCTCAATACGGATCGGTCGGCCTATTCCCGGGACCTTTAGAACTATGTCTGATCTATTCCTATCATTAGTAGCAGTATCATCAATAGCATACTGGGAGAAGAAAGACCGAATCTTCTTTTCTGAACTGTATCCAGTTTCGGTTGCTTTCTTGTTCTCACTTATAAGCTTATTGATAATAGGATTATACAACACTAACTCTCTACAATAGCATAGTCTGTAGTAATTAGTGTGGAAGCGACAGATACTGCGTTCTGTACGACATTTTTTGTTACGCGCACTGGATCAATGATACCAGCGGAGTAGGCGTAAGTGAGTTCATTTGTTATAAAGTTCCAGACAAAATCTGGAGCTATGTTTTCTTCTGTAAGTCGGGAGTGTATTAGATCAAAGGATTCACCAGCGTTCTCGCACATAATGCGGAGCGGTGAAGTACATGCTTCTTTTAGAATGTCAAGCGCAAGTTCTTGATCTTTATGGGAAAAGTTCCACTCTCTATCTTTTAGACCGTCACCGATTCTAAGAAGGGGAGAGCCACCACCAGGAATAATCCCTTCGGCTTGTGCTGAATTTACAGCCTCAAGTGCGTCTTCAATGCGATGCTTTTTTTCTACCATTTCTATTTCTGTAGCAGCACCAACACGAATAATAGCAATGCCAGAAGCGAGGCGAGTAATGCGCTCCTGTATTCGTTCACAAACCACCATTTCACTAGTGGCATCAATCTGTTCGTGCAATTTTTCGATTCTTTCTTGAACCTCATTTATATCTCCCTTACCGCCAACAACAATGGTTTCTCCTTTACGGATGGTGATAGACTTACAGAGACCGAGGTCAGTTAGTTTTAGATCTTGGACTAATGTGCCAGTATCTAGAGAAGCAAAAGTTGCTCCTGTGGAGAGTGCTAAATCTTGTAGAATGCTCCTGCGCTCCTCACCGTAGCGGGGCGCTTTGACTGCGGCAACTTTCATGCTGCCTCGTTGGGAGTTCATAATAAGGGCTGCCAATGCTTGACCCTCAATCTGATCTGCAACAATAACTAAAGGTCGACCTTCGCGAGCTACAATTTCCAATACAGGAAAGATTTGCTCTACTGCGTCTATCTTTTCGTCAGTTACTAAAATGAAAGAGTTGTCATAATTTACAGTCCCTTGTCTCTCGTTTGTGATAAAACCAGGTGAAACATACCCTGAATCAAAACGAAATCCCTCTAAGATGTCAACCGTTGTATCAACTGACCGGGCTTCTTCAATCTGAACAGACCCGTTATTGCCAGCCTTATCTACGGCTGTCGCAACAATCTTTCCTATAGATTTGTCGTTGTTAGCGGAGATTGTTGCAATGTGCTGAATATCTTCTAAACTTGTTACTGCCCTTTTGTGTTCGTCGAGTTCCTCTATAATAACTTTTGATACTTTATCTAAACCACGTTTAATTTCGATTGGGGCTGCGCCTGCCATTACATATCTCTTAGCTGACTGGTAGATTGCATTTGCTAAAACAGTTGTGGTTGTTGTTCCATCACCAGCATTTTGTGCTGTTTTCCTTGCGGCTTGCTTTACGATCTGTGCTGCCGAGTTCTCAAATGGATCTTCAAACTCAATAAACTCTGAAATAGTCACACCGTCTTTGGTGATGATAGGAACAGCGCCTTTCTTGTGGAGAATAACATTTCTTCCTCTCGGTCCTAATGTTGTTTGTACATTCTCGGCAAGTGTTTGAATCGCCTGTGAGATCTTGTTTGATAGTTGTTGTTGATTAAGATATTGTTTAGTCATTATTCTCCTTTAGGTTTGATCTTTCTCTATTGTTTTCATTGCCTTATCGGTTGCTTCCGACAGGTCTTTGGCGTCCTGGATCGCGTCCAGGGCGTATTGTTTTCGTGCTTGTCCACCTTCGGCATCCGGCGAAGCGGTGCCTAAAACATAGTTGTTGAGGTTTTCGGTAAACTGTTGTAGTTCAGCATAGACTGGACCGATCGTTTCTTTGAGCAGTTCGGCATAATTGAGCCAAGCGCTCTGCATAAAATCCTCACCGATCATGAGAGTTCCGATATGCCTTGCGGACGTGATCGATTCTGCCTGTGTGCGGGTGAACTCAAACTGCAACCGTTCAGCCTGTTTCGGATCGGTCATAATCGGAAGTTGCATCAGATAGGCTAATAGGTCCTTGTCGGAGGCGCCGTCGGCCACCATCCGTTTATATTTCTCGACATTTCCAAATGTTCCAAAGAGTTGTTCGGCTTTGGTTCCTTCAAACTTCGATTCCGCAAAGGTAATCCCGAAAGGCCCAAACTTCTGTAGTGTCTCCACTGGAGTGGATAGCAGGGTGGAAATAACCTTGTTCATCTCCTCCCTACCAATCGCTTCGTTGAGAGTCTTCACATCTTCTGCCGGCGAATAGGAATAGGTAGTGGTAGGACCTGGAAGATCAGGCATATCCTCTTTTGCTTCTTTCTTTTTAGCCGCGCTCTTGAAACCATCAATGCGTATGGTTTTGATAACTTTTTCTTTGTCATCAGCAATAGCCTTGAGTTTGGATTTAAAGTCTGGGGCGGCGGCAATGTTTCCACCCTTTACAACTTCTTCTCCTTCGTCACCTTCGACGGCTTTGGTCACTTGCTTCAAAACTGGATCAACCATTACTTCCATGAAGTTCGGTAGTGTGATCTCAAACTCTGAAAATTCCAACCCCTGGTTCTTATCAACGCGGCGAGCATCTAAATAAATAATATGATCAATTAACTCGAAATGTTTGATGAGGTTTGAAAGCGAACCTTTAACTCCTGTTGACGGTCCAAGAAGTTTTAAGGAGTAGTGTTTATTGTTGAGGATAACATCGGTAATCGGCTTTCCGGAAACCCCTTCGGGCATGTCGGGTAAGTCAGCCACACTTTGGATTTGAATGGAGTCGTCCCCAAATAGACCAGCCAGAAAACCCTCGAAGATGAAACCACCAGCGGCTTCCGTAAAATCTGTTAGGAGAGTATAAAGGATCTCACATACAGTCATTGTCGCAATAAGCTGGGCCAACCCCGGCTCCATTTCAGTGGTACCTTGTAGGATTTGGTTTAGTGCCGCAATCTTCCCTTCGGGATCGTCACCTGGAATGTTCTTGGTATACTGGGAGATAATGGCTTTATCTTTTGTTCCCTTCTTCCCCCAGGCTTCCGTAATACGAAGCTTCGGTAAATGAATGGCAAAATCCTTTTGATCGAAGACAGTTTCACCACCGGGTGTTTCTTCTTCGTCAAGTATTGTTACCAAACTTTCATTGAGATAATCGAGTCGTTCCTTGATATTAGGATCGATCTTTTCCATCTCATTTTTCACTTCTGTAATAACTTCTAGAAGTTTGCTTAGTTCACTCATCCTCGCTCTCCTTGTACGATCGTGTCGGCTACGCCGTGTTCAACTGCTTCTAATATCTTTTTGTGTAGTTCAGTTTGGCTACAATACTGCTTGGTCATTTACCCTCCTATTGTTTCCTTTCAATTTCTTCCGCAGTCTTTTCTTTGATCTTTAGCGCGGCGCCCTGAGCGGTTGCGCCGGATTTGCGATCTTGTAATTGACTACCATACCATTTCTGTAAACTTCTTGTCAAAACATCCAAGTGGCACCAGATTTGGCCCAGGTTATTATTAATTAAGTCGCCGGCCTTCACAAACAAATCAGCCATCTGAAGACGGCCAATAACGATTGTTCCAATTCCAACTTTTGACTGGCCAGGTTCAAAAAGATCTTCGGTGATTTTGCCGGCCATCATTTCAATGCCTAAAATATTTTTTAAATTTAAGTCAAACTGCGTCCAAGAGTCGCCGCCCCCACTTTTGGCCATTAGTGTCCCTTTACAATTTTCCAAAGCCCGGATGCGATCGGCGTCACTTCGCTTTGAATCATTGTACCACTTCTTAGAGTCTTCTGCTGTCATCCACATATCTGGATCTCTCAGCAATCTGCGTCTTGAAGTCGCAACTTTTCTTTTTGAAGTGTTGCTGGCAATGACGGCCTTGTCTATTATCAAAATCTTGGTGGCGATCACGTCGAATAATCCATCCCGCCTCCTAGGTGTGTGCGCCGCATAACCTGGAAATTCCTCTAGGTTTTCTTCCAAGGTCTTTTGAAGAGCTTTCTTCAATTTTGTTAAGTTCAAAAGGCCCACGCCCGGGCCGCCGGTATTGTGAGTTTCGTCACTTTCCCAATTGATGTTTTTTATTAATTCTTGTATGCCTTTTTCAGTAGGAATACCATACTTTATAACGCGGCCCATTTTCCGCACACCAGCTTCAAAGTCCTGTTGGAGTTTTTCTACCGGTATTTGTCCGGCTCGGGGAAGTGATTCTGCCGACCACTCACCCCCACCGAAGGTTTTTGGCAGCCAAATAAACTCCCTCTTGGCCGCGCCCTCGGTTGATCCCATTTGTGACATAATGTTAAATACGTTCTTTAAAGTGAAGTTCCACCTATACCAATTGAGAGTTCCTTGTTGTTCCAATTCTTCTCCAGTTAATTCTTTTGTGACAACCACGTACTGCATTATACCATCTCTTTTGAGATCTTTAACCAACTGAAGCCAGCTTCCGCCGGCTTTTGCTCCCTTAACATCGTATAGTTTTAAACTAATTTTTCTTCCAGATGCATCCTCCATATCACCGATGGTCTCTGCGTTTTTCGCTGGGATTTGCTTGCCGCGGAGTAGCGTTGCTAAAAAAGCTTCAAACGTAAATCCGGCTGAGGAAGCATTGAAATTCGTGATCACATCCGTTAAAGTTTTATAAAAACTAAGAAAACTCATTGTCTTCAACGTGTTGTCAATGTTGGAGCCACCCATTTCCCCCATATAAGCTATAGGGTTGGCAAAAAAGTTCGTGAGTTCGCTTATCTTCACCATTAAGTCTGCGCCAGGTGCGATCTCCCTCAACCAAGCCTCTAGTTCTTGCCTGGCTTGAGGGGCATCAGAAGTATCTTTAACAGGTTGACCTTCCGTTGGAGTTTCTAGTTTCCATCCAAACTCAGTAAGACCCATTGATGGAATAAACCTTTCATCAACGTCGCGACATTTCGCGATTTCATCTTGCTCTTCTTTTATGTCTATGATATCCCCACTTTCAAATAAACTTTCATTGAGATAATCGAGTCGTTCCTTAATATTAGGATCGATCTTTTCCATCTCATTTTTGACTTCTGTAATAATTTCTAGAAGTTTGTTTAGTTCACTCATCCTAGGTTTCCTTATACGATTGTGTCGGCTAGGCCGTAGTTAACGGCTTCTTCAGCACTTAAATAAACATTTGAATGTGTTTTAAATAGTTTCTTAATTTGCTTTACGCTCAAATTTGAGTTATCTGCGATGGCCTGAATATACATATCTTGTATAACTTTTACTTCTTCCAGTTCGGTTTCCATGTTGTTGAGCGTTCCAAATGTTCCTGCGGATACTTGGTGAAGCATTACACGACAATGTTTTGTGATGCGTCTTTTACCTTTTGTTCCCGCGGCCATTAGCAAAACTCCCGCCGACATAACCTTGCCGGTACCGATCGTGCGGATGTCCACATCGTCGGCTTTGACTACTCGCATCATGTCATAAATACCAAACATCTCAACGGCATCGCCGCCAAATGTGGAGATAAACATACGAATGTCAGTTTCAGGTTGTTCTTCACCTTCTTCTAAAAGTTCCTCGGGGATAAGATCTGGTGTGTTCATCCAGAGATAATAAAGAGAAGAGCAGACGTCCGCTCCTTTTTCTTCATTTATGTTACCAAATAAAGCGATCGTACGCAGATCTCTCTCGGCTGTCTCGGTGGGAAATGTAAAGTTGATACTTTGTTTTTCCGGACAAGGTTCTTTTTCTTCTTTCTTTTCTTCTTTCTTTTCTTCTAGTTTCATTGTCTCTCCTATTGTTATGATTCTAGTGGCTTGTAGGCTTGTGCTAGTTTATCAGAAATCTCTTCCTTATTCAAGACTTTTAAGAAAGGTCTTGGAATAGAGCCTACGATTCTAATAAATGATTTTGCTTGCCAATCAGAAAATGTTTTTTGGAACATTGTCTGAAAGTTCTTCTTATCTTCTGGATCAACTTCATAATCGTCCAGCATTTTTTCCATTGCCTTCCGAAACACTGCGGCGTCTTTTGAAAAGCCGCTAATTAAAGTTATA
>Ga0208793_1002185_pt1 | contig 10436 bp, 2 predicted proteins | sample 17_taG_FD_184092 | JGI IMG/M metagenome (GOLD analysis project Ga0208793, IMG submission 184092) | Marine viral communities from the Subarctic Pacific Ocean - 17_ETSP_OMZ_AT15314 metaG (SPAdes) (version 2) | ecosystem: Environmental > Aquatic > Marine > Oceanic | place: Pacific Ocean | collected...
CTGACTCGGGAATTGCATTTAATCGAACGAGACAAGCCAACGAAAGAGCTATGGCGAGTATGGGAGTGAATCCTAACTCAGGTAGATTCCAAGGAATGGCAAATCAAACAGGACTTATGCAGGCAGCAAACAGAGCCGGTACAATGACTGGTGCTAGAGAAAGAGCACAACAAACAGGATACGCTAGAAAACTTGACGCAGCTGGACTTGGTAGAGGATTATCAGGTGCATCAACCGCAGCATACGGTAGTGCTATGGGCGCAGGTAACTCAGCGGTAGGTAACTACGGTCAAGCTGGGCAACAATATATGTCAGGTATGGGAGCAGGTGCAAGTACAATTGGCTCTGGGTTAGGTATGCAGTTGCAAGGGCTCGGTAATGTTCTTAACTCGCAAACTTCTATGGCAGTAAATGCCCCGGATAATAGTTTCTTAGGAACTGTTGGCGGTCTCGCTGGCGGCGTCGCTGGTATGGCTACCGCTTTCCCTAAGTATAGTTTGTGGGAAGGTATAACATCGGACAGACGTCTCAAAGACAACATTGAGTTTGCTGGTGTTGATGATGTCACAGGGTTAAACCTTTATGACTTTAACTACAAATGGAATCCTAAACGCTTTAGAGGTGTAATGGCACAAGAGGTTAAGGAGATGTACCCAGAAGCAGTATATGACTCTGGTGCAGGTTGGATGGGAGTTTACTACGATATGTTAGGCATTCAAATGAAGGAGATACACTAATGGCACGTAAATCACCATGGCAACAATTTTCTGATAACTTTAGTTCTGTATACGGCTCTATAAAAGAAGCAGGCCAAGGTATTGAAACTGCTCAAGCTATGGCAGAAGAGCCAGTAGTACAAGGCACAGGACTTGGAGCTGGCCCTCACAGTGTATATCAAGCTAGCTATGGCGGTCAAAATTACAACGAAGAAATTACTCCTGAGATGCTTAAAGGTTTGCGAGCTCAAAGAATGGCTGACATTTACTCTAAGTACGGTCAAGCAGATAAAGCTTTAGATATGGAGTACAAAGCTGAGCAAATCAGAGAACTGCAAAGCAAAAATAGAGTGTCAGAAGGTACTGAAAACGCCCTTATTACTAGAGCTGACCTAGAAAACGCTGATTTAACTGCAACTACAGGGGCTCGAATTGCAGGTACAAACTACGACGTAGCTAAAACAACAGAGTTGTACGCTTCTTTAGGGCCGAAATTACAAAAAATGTTTCTTGAAATAAAAGGCTTGGAAATAAATAACAGGCAAGAAATAGTAAAAGCTAACATTGCAGAAGCAACTCAAGATGATGTAATTGCTATATCAGGTTTAAACGTTACTGCTAAACAGTTAGAGAATAAAAATAAGGTGCTTTCAAACATGAATCTTAAAATCACTAACTCTGGTGAGTTGATTCAATTAGATATAGATAAGCAAACTAAAGACGCTAAGATTCAAGGAGCTAAACTAGACCTTGAAGCTAAAGAAATAGAAAACTTAAATAACACCCTTAAAGGCACTGGCATGATGTATGACAATGCACTGGGCTTAATTAATGTAGAAACTCAAGAGGCTTTACAGCAATCTAATATTCAAGCTGGTTTAGCAGAAAATGCAGCAGCTATGGATGCAGCTAACGAAAAAAGTACAGCTGCTAGACTTAGAAACAATGCTAATGTAGTGCTTCTTAATTATAGTGAAAAAGTAAAGAACGGAGATTTCAAAGATGGTGGCGGTGCTGATTGGCTTAGAGATAACTGGACAGGTGACCCTGAAGTTAAAAAAGTAATAGATAGTATGGAAGATGATGAGCTTAATGGCATAATGCGTGATGCTAATATTTTTATGCAAGAAGTAACAGCAGCAGCTACAGGTGTTCGTAGTAAATCAGAGCCTGCTCTTATGGCTTTAATAGATGCACAAGATGGTCTTACAGGTAACTTGCAGATTTTAGATGCGCCAGATGGTAGTTTTGTAAGAATGGTTGAAACAGACGCAAACGGTGAAAACCCGACAGTAATTGCAGAAGGTGAAACTTGGGAGATGTTTACAGAAAATCTTTTAACTAGCGTAAGCCCTATGACTGCTGTAGAAACAGCTCAGAAGAGAGCTAACCTAGCCAAGACCAGAGCAGAAGCAGACGCTATAACTGCTGAAGCGTTAAGGAAGAAGGGTATCGACTGGAACGTAGCCACAGAATCCTGGTCTAGAGTTGCTGAATCTATTGTAAGTACTAACCCTCAGATTACTGGTGTAGAACTAGATGAGCAAAGAAGACAATTCTTTGAAGGGTTGATAAGTGGTAAACAACAACTATCTCAAGGTGGGGGTATAGGAGGCGGTGGCACTAATACTAACGATGCTGCCTATTCTGTAAAGCAAAAATAATAAGGGTTACTAATGGCAATCTATGAAATAACTGCTCCGAGCGGTAAAGTCTATGAAATAGAAGGGCCTGAAGGGGCTAGTAGAGAAGATTTAATCCGTCAAGTTAGAGCCCAAGAAGACGTAGAAAGTAGACAGTACGGGGGTGATAACTATGAGTATACATCTCCAGATAAAGGCATTCTAACTTCTGCCGCTGACTTAGGTGTTAGTCTTGCTTCTGGCACATACAGAGCCGCTGGTGGTTTAGTAGGTTTAGGCGGTCTTTTACCAGTTGTAAATAAAGTAGCTGATCCTGTATCTCAATGGCTTCTTGACGCTGGCGACCAAGTAGATACTTTACTGTCTGACCGTCAAAAAGAAATAAACCAAGAATTACAAATAAGGCTTGAGCAAGCGGCTGGTGACTTAGGCCCTAACGCAACTATGGGTGAATACATAGATGCAATGCAAGCGCAAGGTGGAGAAGCAGGTAAGTTTATAATTGAAAATCCTGGGCAAACGCTTAACTTAGTTGCTCAGTCTATACCTTATATATTCGGAGGCGGCTTAGCTGCGCAAGGTATAAAAGGCGGTTCTAAAATAGTCAGTCGATTTGCCGGCGGAGGAACTCGAACTAAAAAAGCAGCGGATAAAGTAGCCAACTTAGGTCGTGTAGGTACTGCAGCAGTAGGTGAAGGTGCTATTTCTGTTGGCGCTAACTTAGCAAATATAATAGATGAAACTGGCACTTCTGGTGAGTACGATTTATCTCGTTTAAAAACTGTACCGGGTGGAGCTGCCACTGCAATAATAGCTCGTGGTGGCGCAGGTGCGGCTCAAAGACTTGGTCTTAGAGATATTGATGTTGCTTTAGGTTCAGGTAGGGCTTCAAGCTATACAGGTAAAGCTGTAGACATAATGAAAGACGCGCCTAAAGCTGGCAAAAGGATTGTTGGCGGTGGTTTGATAGAAGGGCTTGAAGAAACGGGGCAAAGTTTTGGTGAAAAAGTTTCTGAGAACTACGCTCTTTCTGAGAGCTGGGCTCTTGATAAGAACTTATTAACAGATACTGGTGGAGAAACTGTACTAGGTGGTTTAACAGGAGTTACCCAAGGTGGACTTAGTAACTTAACCCAAGTTGCAGCTGCAACAGCAACTAGTAATACACAAGACAAAGTTAACAGAGATGTTAAAGAAAAACTAAACGAAGCTAGAAAAACCGATGAAGAAATAACGCAGCAAGATGATAAAGCTGCTAAGTTTGAAACAGGAGCTGCTGCAGTAAGCACTCCAGAAGAAATTCAAGCCTTTGCTGCCGAGATGGGAATGACTGAGGAAGAAGTTTTAGCAGACCCTAAGTTCCAAAAAATACAAGAAGAAAAAGCCTTAGCAGCACAAGAGGCTGAAAAAAGAACTATAAGACTTAGACACGCTGGTACTTTTCCCAATGAAAAAGATTGGAACAAAGGAAACCAAAACGAAAACGAAGAATCAAAACGAGCAGAAATATCAGACCCTGAGACTGAATTAGGGCAAGCATTTATTGAGTGGACAGATGACGAAGATATACAAATAGTAGGTAAAGAAGATAGAGATGAAAATGGCCTTCCTACTGAACAAGCGATTAAGTTGTTTATCAAAGACAATCCTGGATTGATAGACCAAGGAGACTTTGGTACTTACAGAGATGCACTAAACGAACATGCTGCGCTACAAGAACAAAAATTAATTAACGGCGAGCAAGAAGAAAAACAACAAAACATAATGTTGCAGGAAATGCTGGATGAAAAAAATACAGCGTTAGCAGAAGGAGATTTAAGACGAGCTAGTGAAGTAGAAGCTGAAGTACGGACATTACTAGAAGAAGACCCCCTTGCTTTAGTTAGGTGGAGAGAATTTAAACGTAATGCAGCTGCTACTAAAAAGAAGCCTGCTAAAAAAGAAGCTAAAGCAGAGGAAACAACAGAAGGTACAACAGAAGGTACAACAGAAGGTACAACAGAAGGTACGCAAACAGTTACAGAGCCTTTACCTGAAGGTACTACTCAGCAAGACTTGTTTGAGGAAGTTGCTGGGCCGACACAACCTACAGAAGACCTCGTTGTGGAACCGGATCAAGAATTTGCACCTGGTAGTTTCAACGCACCTGGACAAAGAACACTTGAATTTCCTGAAAGTGATAAAAAAGAAGGGTCAAAAGCTTTTGCAAGATTTAATTCAGCACAAAGCGAGTTTGGTAGAAGAGGGCAAAATGTAGAAAAAAACCACCCAGACCTTTTTAAGGCTATCAACGATTATGCAACTGATGCTATATACGAAAACAAACTAGAACAAGCTAGAGAAAGACAAAAACTTCTTGACGTAAGAACATCTGAAGTAGGAGCAAAATCATCAGGTCAATTCCCAATGCGCGGTTGGATGAGAGAGTTGATAGACTTCTTGGAAGATGCTGCTACTAGAGGTGTTTTAGATGATTACATGAGTTTTAAGGATGATACCAAGTTCCAAAACTTACCTTTAGAAGAAAAGTACAAAGCCGTTAGGTGGGATATGACTAGGATTTCTAGAGATATGGGCTTGATAGACCCCAACACCGGTAAACCATATCTAAGTGCAAAAGGTAGAAAGAATGTTTCAGACGCTTTAAAAAGTTATAGACGTCGTCAAATTACCATAGGCAAGTTAGATACTAACGACAGAGAAGCTATAGATGCCTTTTTAGACAGGACTGCTTTTGCAAAAAATTATTCTGGCGATAGTAAAGCGGATGTTCTTAACTATAGGGAAACTACAGCTTACCAACCTTCAGTAACTGACCAAGAAGAAACAGATGAAACTTTAGGGTACGAACGAAGTGAAGACATAAGTGATGAAAGTGTAGCTGAAGGTATTGGTGGTAGCCCTAAATCTAGAAGTACACAAGTACTAAGCACACCACAAAACTTTAAAGAAGGCACTACAGATGATGCACAAGCTCAACAACAGTTAAGGCAATTTAAATCAGAAGCTACAAAAGCAAAACGAGCTGCTACTACTGCCGAGACAAAAGCTCAAAAAAATCCAACTAAACAACTTAGAAATGAAGCAAAAAGACTAAGGAAAAAAGCGGATAGAGCGGTTGAAAAAGTAGCTTCTATAGAAGGCTTTAAGAAAATAGACGCTGCTGATAAAGTTAGGCGCCAAAGAGAATTTAATAAACGAGAAGAGTTACCCGCTGGAACAGCAACGCTCGAGACTTTAGAACAACAACTAGCAGAAGATAAAAAACGAGTTAGTAAAGCCAAAGAAATATTAAAAGCTACACCTGTAGAAACGTCAGATAAGAAAAAACAAAAAGAAAATGAGGTACTGGTTGCAACAAAAGATTATGTTACTACCGCTTGGAACCAAAACAAAAATCCTTTCACAGACAATTTTGATTCTCTAACAACTGACCAACAACTAGAATGGACAAGCACAGTACTCCTTGCTATATACGACGATGCAGTACTAGATATCCCAAACCAACAACGCTCAATGGAGGAGACACTAAATGAAAATAACAAAAAGCCAACAGCTAAAAGTGAAGAAGTGGCTGCAAGACGAAGCGAAAAGGATAAGCAACAGAAAAAATCTGAGCCCAGTTCAAAGAGAGATACTAAAAAGATTTCCACAAAAACAGCAGCAGAAGCCTACGGTAAAAAGAACTTAGCCCCTATATACGGTAAGTTATGGAGAAGTCACCCCGATAACGTTATACTAAAACGCCACTTAAAAAATAAAGACTTTGGCGCATACCAACGAGTAGTTGATAAGCGAGTACAGAAATCTGAAAAAGAAGTTAAACAAATAAAAGCTGTAGTAGGCAACAAAATAAAAACTGTAAATGTTTATCAGCCTGATTTATTTGAAAAAGGGTTAAGGGAATCTAGGGCTCGCTCCAAAGAAAGGTTTGAAACTTTATTTAGAAAACTTTTAGGACAAAAAGGATACGACGATATAAAAAATAGAGTTTTCTTTTATGATACTTACGACGATATGTGGCATGCTGGTTGGAAAGGCAAAGAACTAGAGCAAGCTGCTGCATTTGTAGCGCCTGGGCCTATTGGTACTGAGAAAATGGTATTTATCTTAGACAAAATTCCTGAGGGCGATGAGTTGCAAATATTTTTACACGAAGTGGGAGCCCACGTAGGACTAGAAGGAATCCTTACTCCGGAAGGAGTAAAAACATTAGCTGCAAATATTGAAAAATTATATCAAGAAGACCTAGCTAAATACGGTAATGAAGACTTTTACATGGATGATTTGGCAACTGCACTGCAAAGAGAAGAACTTATTGGTGGAAACATGGGAGATTCACAAGCTCACTTTATGGCAAGATATGCTGTACGTAGAGCTATAGATCCTAGCTACAACGATGATACAGGCACTGTTCCTGATGATGTTAGAGAGAGTGAAACAATTGCATTTTACGTCCAAGTGGGAATCGCTTTAGGCGCTGACCCATCGCAAGAAACTTCTGCGGGTAGACTTTTAAGAAAGTTCCTTGATGCAGCTAAAAAATTCTTTGGGATAGCTAAAGACAACACTGATTTTAATATGGGTGCAGTAGAAATATCTAATCTGGCATGGGGAGCTGCTAGATCCAGATTAAAAGGTGGTAATTACTACGGAAAAATTATAAACCAGCTAGATGCTATCCAAAACCCAATTAAAAATAAATTTAAGATGGCCATTAAAGACTGGGCTAATGAGATAGAATCTGCTGTCAGGTCAAATTACCCTAAGAACGATAAAGGCAAATACGTTCCATATGACGGTTCATTTGTAAAAGACTGGTCTAAATATCAAAAAGAACAATACTTAGAAGAAAAAGGGTTTAGAGTTCAAGCGGAAGCCCAAGCAGAAAGTTTAATTAAAGAAGCCAAAGCGCACGAAGAAACTATGTACGACCCTGATGGTAAAGGGTATAAGCGTAGCTTTAAATTTAATAGACCTCCTTTAAATAAAGAAGAAAAAACGAGAAGTAAAGAAGAAATAAAGCAAATTGAGCAAAACATAAAAGAAACTTACGGTGAAACTGTGTTTGACCAATGGATGAGTATGGGCGATGTTGCTAGTAAAGCTATTAACAGCACAAAGTTTTTGCACGAGTTAGCTTATGAGTACAGAGATGAGCTAGCTTCGGGTATGACTTGGCTGGAAGTAATGAACTTAGCAGAAACAATGAGAAACAACCTCAAGCAAAAAGTAGACTCAATTGCAGTTCAAGCTAGAGACTTAAACAAGAGTAGGCTAGGGGTAGTTAACCAAATGATTGCTTTTGGAACTCAAGAACAAGTGTGGCCAGCAGACCCTAAAGTAGCAGGTAAAAAAGTAGTAGTAGATAAAAAGTTTGCTAAAGTGTTTACAGAGGTTTTATCTAAAGAAGAACAAAAACTAGTCATGGATGTTTACCGTCACGGTGAAGACATGATGCTTATGAAAAAGAATATAGCTAAAGAGTTAGGAGTAGACGATGACTTTTTTGGTTTCTCGTCGTTAGAGGGCCCTTACGCTCCGCTACGACGTACGGGTACACATACAATTACTCTTAAGTCGCAGGCATATCTTAATGCAGAAAAATTATTACTTGATGATACTACGTCAAGTAAGAAGAAAAAAGTTTTGTTGGAGCGTTTAAACGAACTCAAAACTGACCCTAAGCACTACGAGTATAGGTATTTCTTGTCAAAAGGTGAAGCTCAAAAATATATGCGCCAAGCAAAAACTATGAGCAAATGGGCAGAAGGAGTTTATAAACCTAGAGCAAAAGGTGTAGGAGAGGGAAGAGAGCCAGACAAAAAAGTATTTGACAAAATCTTTGGTGCTTTGTCTACTTCAGACTTAGATAGTAATAGTAAAGTGTATGTCGAAGACATGCTTAAGAAGTTATATACAGAATCTTTAGAAGATACTAACGCTAGGCAAGGAGAAGGTAAACGTATTGGTCGTGGTGTCCCTGGATTTGACTCAAACATGTTACGGTCATTTGTAAACAACGCTAAGTCAGAAGCTAATTTATTAGCTAACATGAGGTACGGTAAAGAGATTAACGTAAACCTTTCTAACGCTAGAAAGGAAGCTAGCGAAAGTGATGACCCTGAGTTAATGAACATCTACAACATGCTAGCGGGGCATTACAATTTGATGCTGAACTCCAAGGACACAAGCATATTTAATTCGGTGGCTTCGTTTACTACGGCCATGGTTCTTACTACTTCTGTTGGGTATCATTTACAAAACGCAACACAGCCATGGGCTGTTTCCTACCCAATCTTAGCCGCAGACTTTAACAATTGGAATGGCGTTCTTCCTAAAATGACAGAAGGTTACAGAATTGCACACGACCTTATAAGCTACGATGGAAAAGTTCCTTTTATACAATGGTCTAAGAAAGCCACTTGGCAAACAGATGTAAACATCGAGCAAGTACCTTCTTGGGTAGACGCTAAGAAAGACCCTAAAGAAAGAGAAAGAAGACTTAAGTTGTGGAATGAAACAATTAAGCCTTTGCTTGTAGCTATGCAGGGTTCAAACTTACTTGACCTTGGTATTGAACAAGACTTATCTGATAACGTTAACATAAAAAATACCGGGTTTAAAGCTTGGGATGCTGCTAGTGCTTCAGGCGCTAAAGTTAGCCACAGGTTGTACCAAGTACCAAGAATGGTTGAGGCTTACAACAGAATTGCAACGGCTATAGCTGCCGTAGAGATGGCGCAAGAAAATCCTAAAGTAATGGATACCTTAAAAACAAATCCTACAGAGTACGCTGTTAGAATAGTACGTAGGACACAAGGTGACTTTACAGCTGGTGGTGCGCCTATGGCAATTAAATGGATTATAAATAAAATTCCAGCTGGTAAGCTGATGGTACAGTTTAAGAAGTTTGGTATGATGATGGCTTGGAACTACGTAACTTCTTTTAAACAAGCATTCTTAGGCAAAGAAGTGTCTAAAGAAGAGCGCGCAATGGGTAGAAGAGCATTATCTTACTTACTAGCGCATACTGTAGTTCTTTCAGGTGTAAGAGGTCTTCCGTTTATAAGTTATATGACCTTGCTTACTTTCATGCTTATGGGAGACGAAGATGAGCCTGATGACACAGAAGGCGTAATTGAGAGAAAGCTTTTAGAAATGTTCCCTGAGAATCCAGAACTAGCTAAAGCAATCTCCAGAGGCCCGATGCACGTTCTAGGAGTAGACACACACAGTAAGCTAAGTCAAGCAAATATATTTAGTATTATGCCATTCACTGACTTTGGTCTTGATTCTGAAAGCGTTTTGGAAATGGGTTTTGGTTTGTTTGGTGCTGCCGGAGCTAACGCCCTTAATATGTCGCGTGGTTTTGAATTTTTACAGGAAGGAAATTACTACAGAGGTATAGAATCTATGGTTCCAAAAGGGGTAAGAAGTATGCTCGAATCTTGGAGATTAGGTACTGAAGGGTACTCTTTACGAAACGGCCAGGTGGTAGCAAAACCAGATTCATTTAGTAAGTTCCAACTATTATTAAACTCACTTGGTATACCAGCTTCAGACATAGTAGACCTTAAGTGGACTAGAAGTGAGCAGTTCCAGATAACAGAGTACTACACTAAAAAACAAGCGCAGATGAGGAAGGATTACAAGAAAGCATACAAAAAAGGTGACAAGGGAGCTATGAAGAAGCTTATCGACCAGTGGATGGCTCTTCAAGCCGGAAAAGATAGAGTTAGACCTTTCTTTAATGATGCTCCTAGTGCAATAAGAAGAACACCAATTACGTCTTTAACTTACTCTCCTGGTAGAGAAGTTGAGAGTGCAAAAAGATATCGTCAGCAATTAGGAACTAACTAGTCGCTCGCCCGGTACTGGCTTAAAGTACCACAAGACCCAGAGTTTTCCCTCTTTTTCTCTGGGTCTTACCCTTCGAGAGCCGTCTCCGTCTCTACTCCGTCTTCTGTTTTAACTAAGTGCAACGGCGCACTGTCACCAAACAACTTGCTATACTTAAACTCATAACATCTTGCCTGTCCACTTGGAACTGTTGAACCAGAGCCAATGTAGCACT
>Ga0208793_1002192_pt1 | contig 10408 bp, 13 predicted proteins | sample 17_taG_FD_184092 | JGI IMG/M metagenome (GOLD analysis project Ga0208793, IMG submission 184092) | Marine viral communities from the Subarctic Pacific Ocean - 17_ETSP_OMZ_AT15314 metaG (SPAdes) (version 2) | ecosystem: Environmental > Aquatic > Marine > Oceanic | place: Pacific Ocean | collected...
TCCGCAGAGAACGCTGCACTCACTGCTCGTATTGAAGCACTAGAGTCATAGGAGGATATTATGTCTGAAGAAGCAAGAACCGACGAAGAAAAAGCACAGATGTACCAAGCAATGCTGGGTGGCGCTAACGTCATCACCAGTGTGCTTGATGCCGACAACGAGTATGGCAACGATCTGACCAATGAAGAAAAGCAAGAGCGTGTACTGCGTAGTGCTGGATACCTATCGGCTGGTACGGCTTTGGAAGATTGGGGCAGTGAAGACATGACTGCAATTAACGCTGCTATAACCGCAGCAGACGCATATACACCCTAGGGAGAACAACTAATGGCTTTAACACAAGTTCCAATAGAACTATCAAGTACTCCGGGGATCGTTGATAACTCCAATGATACTGCTATTACTATTGATAGTTCTGAAAATGTTTTGGTGGGGAAGACTAGCGCATCAACCAATACTGTAGGCGTAGAGGCTAGAGCAGATGGAACTTTTGCTGCTGTTAAATCTAGCGGCGGCGCAGTTGTATTTGGGCGCAATACAGACGATGGGACTATTGTTACGTTTCGCAAGGACGGCACAGCCGTAGGTAGTATTCAATCCCGTGCTGGTGTTGTAAGTACTATTATTCTTGACCCTAGAACTAACGGTGCAGGTTTAACTGGTTCAACTAATGGACTAATACCCGTTAATCAAGCAGGCTCTACAGCAGATAATCATGTTGACTTAGGTTCTTCTAGTTCCCGCTTCAAAGACCTCTACCTATCAGGCGGTGCATACATAGGCGGCACAGGTTCAGCCAACTTTCTAGATGACTATGAAGAAGGGACGTGGACGCCTGCTTATGCGTTTTCTACAAGCGGAAGCGTTGCATACGGTGTTCAAAACGGCCGTTATGTTAAAGTTGGAAGATTGGTTCATGTAAATTTTAGAATTTATACAGCTTCTATATCATCACCAACAGGTGATGTCACCATTAGTGGATTGCCTTTTACTGCTAACCATGTAAATGCTGGTGTTGCAATAGGTCAGGTTTCTGCATTTAGTACAAATATAGGTTCTCTTAGAGGACAGGTTGAGCCTTCTTCATCTGAAATTAGTTTATTAAAAAACGATACAAACGCTAATGCTAATAGCTTGCAGGGTAGCGATTTTGATGGGTCTAATATACGCAACGTAATTGACGGCTCATTAACTTACTATACAGATTCTTAATTACCTCAAGTGGACTCTTGAGACGGACAGTCCATACAAGGAGATAAAATATGGCACTTTCAGAAGCAACAGTAGAAGACAAGATTGAAGTAGTAGATTGCGGAGGCTGGAAAGCTATCCAAGTCCGTACAGCTACTATCATCAGCAGAGACGGTGAAGAGATCAGCAGATCCTTTCATCGCCATGTTGTATCACCAGCAGACGATTGGTCAGGTGAAAGCGCAGAGGTTCAAGCCATGTGCAATACCTTCCATACCTCAGAGGCTATAGCAGCCTATGAAGCTGCACAGGCGGAGACACCATAATGGCTACATTCACTTGGACGATCTCGACCACTGATTACGAACTAAGTGATGGAGGTGTTTTTACTGCTCACTGGCGCGTAAACGCAGAGCAAACGGAAGGTACTGGCGATGACGCTGTAACCTACACTGCAACAAGCTACGGCACTCAAGGGTTTACCTACGATGCGTCTAGCCCAGATTACACTCCCTATGCCGACTTGACCGAGGCACAAGTGTTAGGGTGGTGCTGGGATGACGGCGTAGACAAAGATGCAACCGAAGCATCGCTACAAGCCAACATCGACGCGCAGATAACCCCAACAACAGGTGAAGGAGTACCTTGGTAATGAGCGAACAGCAAACGATAACCATCGACAACGAAGAGCATAACGTGTCAGACCTGACCGTCGAGACACAAATGCACGTTTCTCGTGTTGCCGAACTACGCCGTGAAATCTCACAGATGCAAATGCAGATCCAAGAACGCGAAGTTCTGTTAAACGCTTACAGCAACGCTATTGTCGAATCAGTGAAGGCTGTTGAAGATGGTGAAGCAGAGGCTTCTGTTCAGTGACGCCTACAGAGAAGGCCATAGCTAAAATTGAAGCGCACGAGAAAGAGTGCGCTGTCCGGTACCAAGGTATTGAGCAGCGCCTGCAAGACGGCAGCAAGCGGTTTGATCGGCTTGAGCTAATGATCTGGGGCGTTTATGTGACGGTAATTGTCGCGGTGGCTTTGCCGCAGTTTATGGGCGGCTGACAGTGATTGGCGAGATCGCTGCGATTGTAGCTGGCGTAAATGCGGCTACCAGTGCGATTAAGCAGGTCGCTGAGACCACTAATGACATTCAGTCCATCTCTGGGTTTCTGTCTGCGCTAGGCGGTGCCGAGGTAGAGCTACAACGCGCTCAGAACGAGGGTAAGCTGTCAGAGGCTGATGCTGTTAAGGCTGCCTTGGCAAAAAAGCAGATCCAAGAAACCATGCGCGAAATTAAGGATCTGTTTACCGTAAGTGGTAACGGTCAATTATACCAAGAAGCTATGCAGGCAATGGCAGAAGCCCGCAAGCAAAAGCAGCTTGAGTTGGCTAGAGCGGCGGCTAGAAAGAAGAAGTTTTGGAAAGAAGTTAAAGAATACGCCGCTATTGCTGGTGTGCTTCTGTTTCTCCTGCCTATGACGCTGGCACTTTTGCTAGGTTGGCTGACAAGAAAATGATGGCCTTCTTGCTGGTTGTGGTGGTAAACGGTGAGCCAATAGCTGACGAGTTTTACTTTCGGGACATCACACGGTGTAACACGTTTGCGTATTACGTCAGTACAGGTAAAACCAAGATAAACAACCGCTACCAAATGCAAGAAAACATAACGGCTTATTGCATACCGAAACGGGTACCAGCCAACACAAAGACGTGGGACTAATATGAAATTTGCAGCTATAAAAAACATTGTTGGTGGGCTAGCCCCCACACTGGGACAAGCTCTAGGTGGCCCTCTAGGGGGTACAGCGGCTTCCGTAATCGCGTCTGTGCTTGGTTGTGACCCTGAACCAAAGGCATTAGAAAAAGCGGTGCAGAACGCTACGCCCGAACAACTGGCGGAAATCAAACAAGCAGAGCTAGACTTTGAAGTTCGTATGAAGGAACTAGATGTTGATGTGTTCGCCCTTCAGACTGCCGATACACAGGATGCGCGTAAGAGGTTTAGTGGTGACTGGACTGCACGGCTAATCGCCGTAATGTGTGTACTGTTTTTCGGAAGCTATATATTCATGGTAACGATACAGGAACCCAACCAAAATTCAGACGCCGTTATCAATCTGGTCTTGGGCTACTTGGGAGGCATTGTCAGTAGTATCATCAGCTTCTACTTCGGCGCATCACAGTCTGATGGGGACAAGAATGGGTGATCTAGTTGAGATGGTAAAGCGCCATGAAGGCGTTAAGTCTAAGGTGTATCTGTGTACTGCGGGTTTTGAGACCATAGGCGTAGGCCGAAACATCTCAGAGTCTGGCTTGGGGCTGTCTCCCGATGAGATTGACTACCTATTAAGTAATGACTTGAAGCGTTGCCACGAGGAACTGCAAGATGCGTACTACTGGTACGGCGGCCTAAACCAAGCTAGACGTGACGCAATGGTCGATATGTGCTTCAATCTAGGCATCACGCGGCTGCGCGGATTTGTTAAAGCTCTGGAAGCTATGTCTCGGGAGCAGTTTGACATCGCCGCTGATGAGTTTATGGATAGCCGTTGGGCTAAACAAGTCGGCAACCGTGCTGTAGAGGTGACTGAGATGATTCGTACAGGCGAATATAGATAATGCCGCTGCGTAAGCTGCTATTCCGCCCCGGAGTCAACCGTGAGACTACTCGTTATGCGGCTGAAGAGGGCTGGTTCGACTGCGATAAAATTAGATTTCGTGGTGGGCTACCGGAAAAAATTGGTGGTTGGCAGATTATATCTCTCACTACGTACCTTGGTGTAGCCCGTTCCCTGTTCGGGTGGGTGACGCTAGCAAACGAGAAGTTCTTGGGTGTAGGTACAAACCTGAAGTTCTATATAGAACTGGGTGGGGTTTACTACGATGTAACTCCAGAACGTACTCCGGCAGGAGTGTCTCTCACCAACCCATTTGAGACTGTAGACGGCTCTACCACTGTCACTGTGACTGATGCTGCTGGCGGCTATATAAATGGAGATTTCGTAACTTTTAGTGGGGCATCTGCTGTAGGCGGGCTTACATTAAATGGTGAGTTTCAGATTACATACGGGTCTGGGAACACCTATACCATAGAAGCGGATAGTGCAGCCACAGCGAATGCTACTGGTGGCGGCTCCGTAACGGCAAAATACCAAATAAACATCGGCCCAGAAGTCGAAGTACCCCTAGCAGGCTGGGGTGCAGGTGGTTGGGGGTTGGGTACATGGAGTAACGGGCAGCCTCCAGAAGAGTCCTTACGGGTTTGGAGCCAATCTAATTTTGGGCAAGACCTTATCTTTGGCCCTCGTGGGGGTAGAGTATATTACTGGGATGTTTCCGACCCCAATGCGCTGACCACACCTGCGGTAGAACTTTCTACTAAAACTGGGGCTTCTAACGTCCCTGTCGTACAGAACTTCATACTTGTGTCTGACATAAGTCGATTTGTGTTTTGCTTTGGTACTAACACGTTAGGCACTACTACCCTAGACCCCATGCTTATCCGATGGTCAGACCAAGAAAATGCGGTTGACTGGACACCTGCGGCAACTAACCAAGCAGGTGATATACGGTTATCTAATGGCTCTAGGATCGTAACTGCAATCCAGTCGCGCCAAGAAATACTGGTTTGGACTGACTCTGCCCTGTACGCGATGCAGTATGTAGGGGGTACCATAGTTTGGGGTACGCAGTTACTTGGCTCTAACCTGTCAATAGCATCTTCACGCGCTGTAGCGTATTCCGATGGTGTTTCTTATTGGATGGGTAGAGATTCCTTCTACCGCTACGACGGTGGCGTTAGCACACTACGCTGCGACCTAAAACGGCACGTTTTTAACGACTTCAACTTTGAACAAGCCCAGCAGGCTTTTGCTGCGACAAACGAAGGTTTTGGCGAGATTTGGTGGTTCTATTGCTCTGCTAACTCCACGACTGTAGACAAGTATGTGGTCTACAACCACGAACAGGACATCTGGTACTTCGGCACTATGGCCCGCAGTGCATGGATTGATTCGGGGTTACGCGAGTACCCTATGGCTGCAACTTATACAAACAGGCTGGTTAATCACGAGCAGGGTGTAGACAGCAATGAAGCCGGTGCTGATGAAGCCATAGACGCCTACATAACGTCTGCTGAGTTTGATATAGACGACGGCGATAGGTTCTCGTTTATACAAAGAGTGCTGCCTGATGTGACTTTTGATGGGTCTACTGCCGAAAGTCCTAATGTTACTATGGAGTTGTTGCCTCTACAGTCATCTGGTTCTGGGTACAATAGCCCGTTGTCAGAGGGCGGAACTAACAGTGCAGCAGTGACTCGTTCTGCTATCGTACCTATTGAGGCGTATACGTCACAGATTAACACTCGCGTACGCGGTAGGCAGTTATCCATAAAAGTACAGTCTGGTGATGTAGGTGTAGCTTGGCAGTTGGGTACGCCACGTATAGATATACGCCCTGATGGTAGGCGGTAATGGCTGCCGACATAGATTTTGTAGCCCCCAGACTACCGACACCTCCACAGGGGTATGACCAACAGGCGTTCGAGCAGTTTAACAACGTACTGCGTATATACTTTAACCAGTTAGACCAAGCACTGAGAGACGCTATGGCAGCCCAAGAACCGTATCAACTACAAGTATCTAAAGGCCAAGTTGCCGGTGCCTCTTCTGTGTATAAGTTTGGATACAATCCAGACATAAATGGTACTGAGGAAACAGTATGGTCACAGGGGGGTGACGTAGTATGGCCTGCCGCAGCGTTTACGGCGTTTATAAGCAGTTCCAGCACCGCAGACACTAGCGCAGGTACAGGTGCACAGACTGTTACTGTAGAAGGCTTAGACGAAAATTACGCTGTTCAGAGTGTTACTGTAAGCATGAACGGGCAGACCCAAGTGCAGATTGGTGACGCTTCTGGCTGGATACGCATTAATCGCGCTTTTGTTGCTACTGCGGGGTCAGGGGGCACTGCTGCGGGTACTGTCTATATCGCAGCTACTGGAGTGTCTTCTGGGGTACCTACAGGTACTATTTATGCGAGCATAACCGATGGTAACCAGACGCAGATGGCGGTCTATACCGTGCCCGCCTCTCATACGTTATACCTAGATGACCTTATATTTACCGCTGCTATATCGCAGGCTAATAACTACGCTACCGTCAAACTCAATACTAGAGACTTTGGGTCGAATGTATTTAGAACTAAGTTCATCAATGTATTGCAGAGCAATGAGCTAATCATAGATTTTGAGTTTCCTCTGGCTATACCAGAAAAGACGGATATAGAGTGCCGCGCTGTAACTAGCAATACCAACAACCAAATTGGCGCGTCGTTCCAAGGCGTCTTGATAGCGAATTAGGTGCAGCAATGATAGGCAGTTTTGGTGGTTTTGGTGGTATGGGGTTAGGGGCGTTTAACAACTTCAACCTACCTTCCCAAGAAGAAATACAAGCACGCATGAAGGCCTCTGGTATACAGGGTTATGGCCCTCCTAGCCCCCCTGCGTTTACACCCCCTACACCTGTCGTAGCACCTAGACCTGCTCCTGTAGCGCCTACACCTGCTCCTGTAGCGCCTAGACCTGCCCCTGCGTTTACACCTCCTTCACCTAGGCCTGCACCTGTCGTAGCACCTAGAACATCTAGTCGATTTCAAGAAGAGGCAGCGGCTGCTAGAAGAGATGCTTTAGCTAGGCAGGAAGCTCAACGTAAGGCAGCGGAAAAAGCAGCGGCAGATGCAGCAGCGCGTAAAGCAGCTCAACGTAAGGCAGCGGAAAAAGCAGCGGCAGATGCAGCAGCGCGTAAAGCAGCTCAAGCGGAAGAGGCTAGAAAGGCTAAAGCAGCGGCAACTCGCAAACCCGTACCTGTTATGCCTATGGGCAATGCTTATACTTCCGTAGGCCCAAATCTTAAATCTGCGTATACACCTACTGCGCCTATTGCACCGCCTCCTGTGGGCACTGCTGCAAAACGTGGTGATAAGCGTGCTCCGGGAACTAAACGACCCGCTGCGGCACCACCACCCACACCCACAACACCAAAACCTACGCCAGTGCTAGGTTCTTCTGCGCCACCTGAACTCAAATCAAGCACACCTAAGCCTGTAACCTCAACACCTAAGCCGATGGCAGACCCAGCGATAGCTGCTGACGCTTTAAAAAACATGCGAGCCATGACTAAGAACATGACTCCAGAACAGCTACGTGGGATATCAACATATGCGCCGGGGTTGGCTGAACAGCTAAGGGGGCCAACAACACCCAAGAGTGCCATTCAGTCGTACAAAGACACGCTACTAGGTGCCGCTGACAAGAATGTGTACGACGTTATAGACGATGTAGACGAAGTAGATGATTTCTACGACATGATGTTCAGGGGTAGTGTATTAGAGCCGCTAGAAACAGATAAAAAAGCAATAACAGCTAGAGATACAACGGATGGTAAAGCCAGAGGAAGTCAGTATTTGTCGGGCAAACGTGGCGATGTGTTTGCATTTACCCCTGACGAATATATATCTGAGGTAGGTGCCCCCGAGTATTTGAAAGGCTTAAAGAGCGGCGTTGGTACAGACAAGGATGTAATTCGATCTGCCTATGGCTCTATAGCTAATACCGGCGGTACAGATACTGCGGCGGCACTAAGTAACTACTATGGGTTTGACGTTGTGCCTAGTGGTTCTGCTTCAGATATTAAGAACTTTGGTGGTAACTACGAAGAGCATACAAACGCTTCACAAGAACAGATCTCCGAGTTTCAGTCACTTATCAAGCCCGTACTTGCCGAAACTATACCCTACCTACAAGCCACTGAAGGTTTAGACTACCAAGACGCATTGTTAGAAGCATACAAACGCGACCCCATGATCCAGTCTATGTACGCCAAATATGGTGTGCAGCCGGTACGGCAAACAAAAGACGGGTCTACCTACCTCTATGACCCCATGACTTTCGGTGAAATACGCACCAAGGAAGTCAAAGACAGCTCTGTTAAAGACGCACTCAAGGTAGCCGCTATTGTAGGTTTATCGCTTGTTGGCGGTGGAGCACTGGCTGGTACGGCTGCATTTGGTGGTGGTACGTCTGCTGCTGGCTCTGCATTAGCCTACGGCACAACATCAGCTGGTATTACCGCAGCTACAGGCGGGGACACTAACGACATTCTAAAATCCTTTGCACTTGCTGGTGCAGGCGGATACGCAAAAGGTCTTAATGCGGCGGCACAGGCAGCAGCAGATACAGCTAGTGGGGCCGCACAAGCACTGAGTCCGTTTTCTGGGGGAGTTACTAGCGCGGCTGACGCGGCAAAAATGCAGGAGAAGCTGAAGCTGCTTACCACCGCTGCCGAAACTACACAAAAAACTGCCGATACGTTTGGTAAGGTAGTGCAAGGAGCTAAGTTCATAGACGCTGCTGTAGACGGAGATATAGCTGGCGCTGCGGTCTCTGCGTTCGGCCCTAAATTTACTACAGCGGCGATGGACAAAGTTGGGCTGAATGAGAAGTTTTTAGAGGGATACAACATAAACCAAGATGATGCTGTTGCAGGGCTTGTTAAAACTCAGATCGAGTTAACAAAAGGCACCGATTTTGGCGATGCTATAGCTAGAGGTTTTGGCGAGTACATCATGGAAGGTGGTGCATTAGCGCCTAACAACGTAAAAACACCCAAGTTCATCAAAATGATAGGCGATGTTATTAAAGCCTCGGGTAGCATGTTCGACGACGCAATCCTACAACCTGTTAAGGGTTTCGTAGAAGGTACGGTTGAGGTACTAGGTGACGTAGCAGAGCCTGTGGTTGACGTAATCGAAGACGTAGCAGGTGCAGTAGTAGATAAAGCACCACTTATAGAAGATGCAGTAAGGGCTACAGGTTCAGCAATAGAGGACGTTGTTAAGCCGATAGTCGACCCCCTAATCGACGCTGCACCTGTAGTAGAAGACGCAGTACGGGCAATAGGCTCTACTGTAGACGACGTAATTATAGAACCAGTAAAAGAGTTAGTAGAGGGCATAGTAGAAGCTGCACCAGATGTAGACCTACCAGATGTAGACCTACCAAGGCCCACACCTTCACCTAGCCCTAGTCGTAGCTCTACACCTACACGTACCCCTTCCATCATACGTACCCCCGGCATTATAGAAGAACGAGGTGCTGAGTTGTTTGACCTTGGCGGAGAGCAAGAAAGAAAAGTAGACCCAGTAGAGGCTTACTTAGCTAGTTTAGCTGCTGGGGGCATGGCAAATGGTGGTGCAGTCAGAAGTTCTTATGGTAATCTTGACGAGCTGCTACGTATAGTTGGAGGCAAGTGATGGCGGACTACTATGGTGATATTGCTAGGGAATACATGAGCGGTACATCTGCTAATGATTCTACGTCTTTGGGAAACTATTTTAGTCTGGGCGATGGGTCAGAAGTAACTTCTGTGCAAAATCCAAAACCAAATTATTATGGGTCTGACGATATGCTGTTGGATCTTTTTCAGTTTGATCGGGGTGATAGGGATACTCAAGACATACTTGACTTTCTTGCGGGTACAAAAGAAAACGACTACGACCCTACATTTATGGACAGGGTAGGTGGTGTTCTAAGCCAATTCTTCCCAGAAAGAAAAGGGTCTGGCGGTGCTAGCGGGTTACTTGGGCTGCTAGGCCCATTGGCCTTAACCAGTTTCTTAAAAGACCGTGGTGCGTTTGACCCTGACATAGCACCTGTTGGCTACCAAGGTAAAATACCCGAGTACACTGCAATACGAGAACAAGTTACAGGTAGAGACGATACAGACCGTCGTCCCGGCAGTGGTGGTAGACGCTATTTCTCTGACACCATGTATGCCAAGAAGCCTGAAGGCCAGCAGCCTATGTCTGTTGAAGAAGCTCAAGCTAAAGCTAAAGCACAAGCAAGTGGGTTTGCCGATGGTGGTCGCGTGCTAGAAGATGGCGGCTATCTACAAGGTGATTCGGACGGGCAAGCAGACCTAGTTCCCGGCGATATTGATGGCGTGCAAGAGGCGCGTTTGAGTCACGGTGAGTACGTGTTGCCTGCCGATTTAGTCGCTATACTAGGTAACGGTAATTCTGATGCAGGTGCCGCAGCACTGGACGATTTCATGTCCACAGTACGTAAGAAAGCTACAGGCACACCGAAACAACAGAAAAACATCGACGCAGATCAAGTGCTTGCGATGTTATCCAAGAGGATGGCGTAGACTATG
>Ga0208793_1002210_pt1 | contig 10326 bp, 12 predicted proteins | sample 17_taG_FD_184092 | JGI IMG/M metagenome (GOLD analysis project Ga0208793, IMG submission 184092) | Marine viral communities from the Subarctic Pacific Ocean - 17_ETSP_OMZ_AT15314 metaG (SPAdes) (version 2) | ecosystem: Environmental > Aquatic > Marine > Oceanic | place: Pacific Ocean | collected...
TGATCTGGGAGTTTTGGTAGTAAATCAAAGGATATAATAGTCCGTTGTTTTCTTACCTGATTAGGATGTACAAAATGTAAAGTATATGATGGAGAGATAATGATTGTTCCCTCTTTTACATTCTGTGGATATGCTAATGACGTAGTATCAGTTCTTGGGTCTTGCCAAGGTGCTACAAAACAAGTTGGAGTATGAACTTTAGGGTCAAAATCAACATAAAGAATACCAGTAAATCCCCAACTTCTATGGTTGTGTATTGTTTGCTGGTCTCCTTTCTGATACCTGACTGCCCAACAATCAGTCATACTACAAGTGACTTGTGCTTCTTGGACAAACTCCCATAACTCATCCTTGATTAGGTCTTGAAAGTAATGAAGATAAGATTTCTTATTAGTCTGTCTATCAGTCTCAAAGGTTTGGAGGTCAGTTCTTACAAACTTCTCCTCCCTCAACCTCTTCAGCAATCCTTTCTTCTTAAAATCCCAATCCTTAATTTGATATTGATAGGTAGGATATTCAAAAAGAGGTGCCTTCATCGTGCTCTATCCCATGCACAGTGTGCTCTTTGTCCATCAGCAAGAACATAATGAAAGAAGATTTGATGATAGTACTGCTCTGCTGTAGGAGTTTTACCAAACAGTTTCTTACTCTTCTTACCAGTAAAACCAGGCATCTTATCACGCCAGTGTGGTCTTTCACATCCTTTATACAACAAACCATCACCAGGTTTGAGTGTCAGTGAACGATTCTCACCAGGAACAAGAACACTTGTCTTCTTCTTATCGGTGTATGTATCAGGAGTTTTAATCCAAAAGGGCCAATCAGCATCCTTACCTTCTAAGTTAGTGCTGACGTGAACTGATACAGAGATTTCACAGGCATCACGATCTGCGTGCTTAGTTAATTCCTGTCCAGGAAAATAAAACCTATCATAGTAATAGGTATTATACAACTTACGACCAATGATTTCTTCTAGTTTCAGACGAATACCAGTATGAATAGTACGATATTGTGGGTGCCAATAACGTGATGTAGAACCTTCTACCTGCTGTTCTACAGGAACGTGGTTGAAGTGTTCTGGGTTCTTATCCCAATAGTTATACTGACCTTTCTCTTCTGGAACTGGATGATAAAGTTCTTCAGCATCCCAAAGGTCTTTAACTACCAGATATCCATCCTTCTCAAACTTTTCATTACGAGTCCACGCAGTTCCACTGTTCCTATTTTCTTGAAACAATAACTGCAGTTCGTTCATTTGTTCTGCCATAATCTATCTCCTACTTCCAACGTGGGCCAACAACCCAACCAACAATAGACTTACGAGTTCCTTTTGTTACCTTCAAAACTCTATGCTGTGTACGAGAGTCAAACAACACAATACATCCTCTCTTTCTCGGAGCGATATAGTTATTACCTGCTTCATCCATCAACTGAACATTACCACCCTCATAATCATCAGGATCAGAGAGTTGAATTGAGAACGAAAGTTTTCTTACAAGTTCAATATTCTCATTCACAAAGTCTTGTGCCAATCCTTCAGCACGATTACCGACACTTACAGGTTTATATTGTGTTGCAAGTCCAGCATCATTATGCCATCCGTAGAACTGACCTTCTGCATACCTAGTATATTGCATTGACTCGCCATCAATGTTTCTCAGGTCATACAAAAAGTTCTCACGATTTGCTCTCATAACATAGTGCCACAAGAAACCACCGACCCAATGATTGGTGGGGATCCAAGCATTTTGTGAGTTCCTTTTCTCTTTATTCAGAGCATCACCATGTAGTTTAGAGTCTCCCATTTGCTGATCAAATGTTTCGGAAACGTCCCTTTCAATGATATCTACAATATCTTCGGGAAGGTCTGTGTAATACCAGACTGATTGAAATGCCATATACTCATAATGTGTTCAGTTGTATTATATATCAAATTTTACAGGATGTCAATTCATATCAAAAACTGCATTAAGAAGTATTCTATTTTTATTTTCAGATGGAGAATGACCTGTATGAACTAAATTTCCTTTAAATAAAACTAATCTATTTGCCTTTGGAGTTACAGACTTTTTAATACTATATTTTTTAGTACAATTCATATCAGAAATTTTCATACATCGTTCATTGTATATAATAGTATCTCCATCAGAATCATTCATATACAATATAGCAGAAACATAGTTGGGGATCTCGTCACCATCGATGTGAGGATTATGTAAAAATTTTTCAGGATTATACATTGTCATATCATACCTTGCTTTGAAAATATTCTTAGCACCAATATAATCTTGAATTGTTTGTAAACAACCTAAAGAAATATCTAATTCTCTACACTGCCTATAATTTCCGCGTATTATCATATGAAATTGAAATCCATAAGATCCCAACCTATCATCATTAAACGTACTTGTTATTTCTTTATTGTATGACCAAGGAAATCCATCATCCAATATAAGACTTGATAGAGAATTGAAATATGATTTACTCAAAAAATCATCAACAACGATTACATCTCTTATCATATAAAAGTTCCAACTAAAACAATTCTATCTTTATTAGTGGGCGTGTAATGACAATGCTTACCCGTAAAAATTATACCACAGTTTTCTTTCGGAGAAAACACTTCACCATTGACCACAGTGTCACCATCAGATTCTGAGAGATACACCAATATATTCTTATGAGGAAACTGATGATCACAATGATCTATTGTTTTCTTCCTAGTAGAAGAAGATGCTACCAAGTTAGCAGACGCTCTAATAAAGTAATTAAATTCTATATTATTAAAGGTTATAATTTGATGTAAAACTTTCAAGCATCCATCAATATATGGCGAGTTTGATTTTGAATATCCCAGATTGACTTCAGGTCTCTCTAAAAATGTATGTGTAAAGAAACTAATCCCATCATCTTGAATATTAAGTGTTGTATTAGGAAGTCTAAACCAAGGAAAATTAATTGATAATATAAAATTTTTTAAGTCATTATAATCCGACGTAATCGGATTATCCAATTTTTCAATCACAATAAATCTTTCTATCCAATTGCTTGTATTTTAACATATCCTCTGTTGTTACTTGAGGTGAACAAGTTCGCTGCTGGTCCTGCTGGTGGTTGAGCATAAACATTTCCCAGAGACCTTTGGCTAGCAGAAATTACTGGTTGTGGATATGTGGGGTCGTCAGCAGCAACCGCTCTAGAGGCGGGATCTCCTGTGAAGAAAGCACTATTGGTAACAGATGGGTGAATGTATCCAGATCCACCTCCACCTACTCCATAATATCCTCCAGAACCGCCGCCACCATAGTAACCGCCGCCGCCAGCGCCACCGCCAGTGGTGCCACTATTACCACCTTCATACTTATTACCAGCACCACCAGCAGGTTGACGACCAGATGGTCCACCAGCACCACCAGAACTCTGAGATGCGCCTCTACCATAAACAGCACCATCAGAAGGATAGTATCCGCCGCCAGGTTGACCATCTGTTCCACCACCACGTCCGTCAATAGTGCCAGCGTAATTGGTGTAACCAATTCCACCACCACCGCCACCACCAATCAAGTGATAAACATTTGAATCTACGTCCCTATTGGCATATGGAATATAAGATGTTGCAATTCTACTAGATCCTCCACCACTCGAAGCATTATAGTTAGTTACACCACCATCAGGAAATGCTTTATTGCCTGTTATATAATCGGCACCAGGGTAGCTACCTCCAGGTCCTTTACCACCCCCACCAACAATAACAGTCCAAGTTGCTCCACCAGTTGCTGCAATTTCACCACGGGCACCACCGCCTGCTCCACCGTAGGATGGACCAGGTGCGCTACCTCTACCACCGCCGCCACCCCAGGTCCAGCACCTAGTTTGAATGTTACCACTCCAAGTTAATTTATAATATCCAATATTATCAAATCCATATCCAGCCTGTAATGTAGCAAGATCTACATCTATAGTCTCGACCAAATTTCCAGAAACATCATATCGTTCAACCTGCATACCACCAGCACCACCACCACCGCCTAATAAGTATCCAGTAGCACCGCCGCCCGCACCCATCAAACCTTGAAGGGGTTTTTCTTTTTTATGCCAATTAAACATTTAAGTTACCCCCTATCAAGCAGTTTTAGTTAAGTTAGCAATCACAGTGAACGTTGCGTTTGCAGTCTTTATAATATTATAACTGTATATATCAACACCAGAAGCACCACCATCTGAAGGAGCAGAACCACCAGTCCAATTTTCAGCAACACTATTACCATCAATTGTCAGTTGCTCAGAATATCCTGCCGCAGCTGCAGTAGTAATAATAGTAACTGTAAGTGCTTCACCAATATTCATAGCATCATTCAACGTCATTGTAGCACTATATCTCAAGTTTGGTGTAGACGTTCCAGTCTCTGCTGTGGTTCTATAATGAACTGCAGAATCACCAACATTGATTTGTGGTTGAACACTCAACTTATCAGCAGAAATTGAAACCTTTTCTTTCAGTAAACCACCAAGATTAATACCCTTATCAGAATATAGAAGTCCATTAGTCAGTGACCAATAATCAGGACCAGTTGAAGCATTAGTCCACTTAAATTCTTTATCACCACCAGCACCAGCAAACAATGTAAGACCACCACCATCAGCAGTAATATCAGTTGGTGTGGTTACAGAACCAATACCAATGTTCTTATCTTCTACACTGAGAGTTGCCGAATCAATGGTTGTTGTAGTTCCATTGAATGTAACGTTACCAGCAAAAGTATGATCGGCACTATTAATATAAGTTCTAATAGCAGCCTGTGTTGGAACTTTAGTATTACTGTTCTGTGACATTGTTCCATCAGTCGAGAACTCATTAACGGATGCACCGATGAGTCCACCAATAGAACCAAGTTGTAATGATTCAAGACCACTTAGATCGAAGGCGGAAGAATCAAGAGTAACTTGTCCTGTTGCCTGCTCAACCTTAAATTGATCACCAACATAGAAGTTACCATCTTCATCAGTAGCAACATAGTAAACACGACCTGGATCAGTCGGAAGAGTAACAACTTGATTTGCTTGCGCTTTATTTTGAGTTGGACTTCCTGGCCAGTTAGTAGTATCTGAACCACCAGTACCAACATTCAAGAAGTCGTGACCAGTAAGTCTAACCTGACTATATTCCTTTCTTACAAGTAAAGAAACACCAGAAGCAACTGGCGTTGCTCTTGAAGTTGAAAATACAAGAACGTGATACGCAACAGAGTTAGCAGTAACAGAACTTACCGACTGAATCTGATATGCATTACCATCAGTAGTAGAAAATTGTAAAGAATCTCCAGGATCTGCAGAAGTGCTGAACGAAGTAACTAGAATTCTACCAGACTGATTACTTTCTACAGTACCAGCAACCAACGTAGCAGTGGCAGATGAACTCCCACCCGTTACAACTTCATTAGATTGGAAAGTTCCAGACTTACCAACAATGTAAAGAACTTTTGGTTCCGATTGAACATTTGCAACATATGCGGTTGCACCCGATGTACCACCAGTGATTTGTTCGCCACCAGTGAAACTACCAGTAACAGTACCAGTATAAGAAAGCATCGTACCACTAACGGTACCAGTATTAGCACTCTCCGAAGTATCAAATCCTTTAGAGAATACGCCAAACTCACCATAAGAGTTAGAGGAGTTTAGAGATCTAATCTTAGAACCACCAGTTGCAGTATAACCAATCTGACAGTAGTAAGTAAATCCAGAAATGATTTCTGCGTTAGCATTATCCTTTGCCCAGATACCCAGTCCATCACTGTGGATATGAGTAACTGTATGGAACAGCATACTGCGGTTTCCACTTGAATGAAGTGAACCATCTACAACAGCACCAGTAGCACCAGATCCAAAAGTGGTTACGTTGTAAATATATGGCGACTTAGTAGCAATAGGACTTGAAGCGTTTAAAGCAAAATAAACACCACCAAGAGTAGCAGCAGTCGGATCACTACCAGGAGATCCTGGAGTGTATCCATCCATACCATCACAGATGATATCCTGAATGATAACACCATTACTACATCTGAATAACGTAGATCTTTGGTTAACAACAGATCCACCAGAATCTAGTCCAGGAGCAGGTTTGATTATGGTAGCACGAAGGTTATCACCAACAATTGTGCAGAAAGGGGGAATAATGATTGGAAGTTGTGCTTCTTCATATGTTCCAGCCTTTACAAAGATAACTGCAGGAGCTGTTGCTGATGGAGTTATTGGTAGGTTGGAGCAAGCATACTTAAGAGATGCCCAAGCAGAGTCGATTGATCCACCACGACCTGCTGCATCAGTACCATTTTTAGAAACATAATAAACGTTAGTAGCACCAGCAATGTTGCCAAAAACAAGATCGGTGCCATCCGACTTCAGAACCTGACCAGCAGATCCAAGTGCAAGTTTGGATATCTTTCCATTACTATCATAAGCAAGAACATCACCTCTAGTACCAGAGTTAATGTTGGTACCTTGAAGATTAAGATCACCAGTCGAAGTGAATGTTGTGACCCCAGAAACGCTCAAGGAACCACTTACACTCAAATTATTTGAATCGGGAATATTAACTGTCGTTCCAGTTCTTCCCTTAATATTATCTACTCTTAAAGTGGACATACTGCGTTATCCTTTAATTGGCCAATAAGTTGAAATTATTTATATAACGAGAACCGCACCATCATCAACGGTGGTAGTGATATTATTATCAATATCAAAAGGTACATCTACCTGAGCACCAGTTGGAATCTGAGAATACCCAACTTTCTTAACTCCAGTTAAACTAATATTCTCAGTCACAGAAGTTCTTACATTATCATCAAACTTTGTTGCTCTTTGAAGATTAGTTCCCGATGCTCCTTGTGCCATAAAGTTCATATCAAAATCTGTCTTAACAGTTGTCAGAAGCATACAATCATCATCGATAGTAACCGTGACACCATTATCAATATCTACCGTAGCATCAGAATGTGAAAAAATCTCTACAAACTTTTGTGGAGCACCAATAGTAGTATCAGCAGTGAACCCACCGTGATGAACAAACAGTAGTTTATCAATAGTATCAGTACTACCTAAACCACCACCACCGACGCTTACATCATCATCAAGACCGTTAGATCCAACCTTAGTAATTTTAGTGAGTGCCATACTACCTCCTAGTAAAGACCAAGTACATTAGTACGAATAGTAGTTCCTGCCGCAACCTCAACAACTACACCAGTTGCAACCTTAATGCTATCAGATGCTGTAAACACTACCTTTCCTTGTTCCTCTGTAGCACTAACTGTCGCGTTTGCAGTTATTTCTAAAAGTTCTGGACTAGTAAACAGATAATTCAAATTGTTAGCAGAACCTATACCGTCACCAAGACCACCAACACCAGTGAGATTAGATCCATCACCAGAAAATTGTGTGGCAGTTAAAATACCAGTAACGACGGCACCAGAAGAATTTGCCTGAACCTTTACAACATTATTATGCTTAAGTGTTGAAGGATCTGCTAAACCAGTTAGATTACTACCATCTCCGTGAAACTGTGTGGCAGTAACAACACCCGTTGAGTTGATATTATGAGTATCATAATTCTCATTAGGTTTGATTACACCTTTGGTAATCTTAGTAAGTGCCATATCAGGTCATCTCCAAGATAGTGAGTGCAACATCAAGACTTGCATTAGTATCACTATTTGCTGTTAATGTATCTGTCGCCTCCAAGACAACTTTGTTTCCCTGCATAAACTCAAGAGTTGATCCTTGAGGAATAGGAACGCTTTTTAATATTTTAATATCGTCAGATCCAGATCTAGTAATTCCAACTCCGACATTGATTCCACTACCAGATGTATTACATAAAGTAATACCAATCACTGTGGTAGTTGTGGTTGGTGTGGAAGGCACAACATAAACGTTTTCGGTCGTTACACCAACGCTAGCCTTTGTTTTTAACTTAAAGTCGTTCGCCATGTTTTATTGACCTAATGCGTCCATATCGATATATCAAGTATTTATATTATCCTAGTGCAATAGCAAAGCGAACAGCGTCCTCGCCACTAGCACCTGCAGAAGCAGCAGCAATAGAACTCATATCAACTACAACTGTAGAACCATATCCAGTCACATTAATACCAGTACCAATAAAATTTATGTCAGTAAATCCTGTACCAACTCTACCAGCAATAACACCACTATTAGGAGTTACTGTTCCAACTCCAGCACCTACTCCAGAAGTAAATAACTCACCATTCTTATAAAGATCATTAGTGAAATTAATATCACCCTGAACGTGCAGTTGATAATCAGCAACAGTCGTGCCAATGCCAACACTAGCGGCAATACCAAGAGTTCTATTAGAGTCATTGATATTGACTATAGAACCTAGTTGTGATAGTTCCCTATTATTAGCCATTACACATTTTTAGTTATTTATTATTCCCATTGCTGAGAATCTTGATTCCATCTCCACCGACTACCATATGCAGGAGTTCCAGATGATGGTTGATCAACAGGTGGTTTATAAGATAGTGTAGAAGTATCAAGAACCCAATCAGAATATGGTTTGACTGCTAAGAATCTATCATTATCAACATCATAAGTATATCCTCTTTCAATATCATTCACATTCACATCAGAGTCTGATATCTTAACCCAATTTGATTCGGGATTTGGAGGAAGAAGTTCTGTAGTTTCTTCTACCTTCTTTGTAAATACGTTTACTTTAGCATACTTTGACATTTTGATCTCCTTTATAGTTATTCAGCAGTGTAAGCAACAAAAACAACTCCTCTAGATCCAGCGCCCGCTTGGTTAGGAGCACCGTCAGCACCACCACCACCAGCACCACAACTTGCTGTTGCATTACCACCAGATTGAGCACCTTCACCTGATCCAGCACCACCACCTCCAGGTCCACCAGCGCCGCCACCAGCGTTTCCTCCATCAGGTGATCCAGCTCCACCACCACCACCAAAGACTCCAGATGCACCTTCAGAGGTAGGCATCCAAGGAATATTAACACCGGCATCATATCCAGCACCACCAGAACCAGCACTATTAGTAGTATCAGATCCAACACCACCAGCACCACCGCCACCAGCACCAGTCCAAGTAGCGGTACGAGGTGCGACTACACTACCACCCTCATTTCTAAAAACATTTGTTGTTCCTGTGGAAGGAACTGGATATGGAGAATATAGACCCGCATTATTAACAGCAGTAGAACCAGGAGTAGGACTACCAGTATGAGCACCGCCAGGGCATCCAAGACAATTATTAATTCTTCCGTCAGAAACAGGAGATAATGCGTATGGACTTGGGTGAGTTACACCTCCCGCATTTCCACCGTGAGCAACGTAGTTTCCACCAGGATGAGCAAAGCTAGATGGATCTCCACTATAATTGCTACCATGATCCGCATCTGGTGTACCTGGACCAAAGTAAGGAGAACCAGTAGTACCACCAGGTCCACAAACTATAGCATAAGTTCCTGGACTGACTGGAACATCTGTTACCCAAATAGCAGCACCACCACCGCCGCCGCCTCCACCATCAGCGCCACCAGAACCTCCGCCACCTACAGCAAAGATTTCTACAGTACCTGATCCACTACTAACTGTAAATGTACCATCTGCAGTAAATTTTTGTACTGTTTTTCCAGCAGCAATAAAATTACTATTACCACCAGAAGCAGTCATACCACCACTATCAACATCAGCAGCAGTATTAGAAATAGTTTTCCAACCAGTACCAGTATAAATCTGTACACCAGAAGCAGGAATATAAATCACAGTTCCAGTTGCTGTTGAAATTCCAGCATCTCTACCAGTAGCAGTTGTAGTTCCAAGACCAACTGCCTGTGGTTTTAAGAAAGTATCAGTTACAGTCAGTTCACCACCAATACTCATATCAGTGCTGATCGCAACATTCACTGCTTTGATATTAAGATTGTTAGGACTTTCAATCTCTGGCGTACCTGATGCGCCAATCAGATTTATATCCTTTACGCCAAAACTTTTATCTGCCATTTCAGGTTTTTATATATTTAGGATTGCTTGAATGAGATACCACTAATATTTACACCAGTGATTTTTGAAATACCACCACCAGCATATGGATTATTAATAACACGATTGGGTGCTCCTCTTAAGTTACCATTACCACGAATATTATATGAGTCGTTTATTTCTGATGCTAGATCATAAGTAGCACTATAATTTTGTGACCAATACCCAGTATCATCAAGTCCAGGATATGGATCAGACATCACTCCATCAACCGATCCGTGACGGAATAACCACGTTCTTA
>Ga0208793_1002211_pt1 | contig 10326 bp, 16 predicted proteins | sample 17_taG_FD_184092 | JGI IMG/M metagenome (GOLD analysis project Ga0208793, IMG submission 184092) | Marine viral communities from the Subarctic Pacific Ocean - 17_ETSP_OMZ_AT15314 metaG (SPAdes) (version 2) | ecosystem: Environmental > Aquatic > Marine > Oceanic | place: Pacific Ocean | collected...
AGTCGTCATCGAATTGCAACCACTGAACATAAAATCTACATTAGTCACATTAGCAATACTAGAGAAAGTAGGAGGCGTGATCATGCTGGAGCAATTACTAAAAGCATATCTCATGCTGTCTACTGCATTAGTATTACAAGTTCCTGCGTTTGTTATTGTCAAATTAGAGCAACCTTCAAAACTATCAGCAAAATAAGTAAACTCAACATCGCCCCACTGCATTATCTTAGTGAGTTTCGTATCATCGTTTGTATTGTTGTAATAGAACCCCGCGAAGCCTGTCCCGTCATCTTGAGGGGTTATCTCAACCTCATAGACACCTGAACCACTAGGGAATACCAAGTCTAAGTTTGAATCTGTGTTATGTGTTCCGCTAGTTCCGTCATTCGTAGACCATGAGAAATCATAAGATTCTCCAGTCTTCAAAGCAAGTCTAAAAGTATCATTAGCAGTTGTGCCACTTATAGAAGTATCAACCTCTATGATAAGTGGCCTTAACCCTCCAGCTATAGAAGCGCCACGAGTAAGACCTAAGCCGAAACCTAATTGCATTAGTAAAGGCTAACGATATCCGTTGCAGTTGTCGATGTCGCGTTTACTCGGTTAGCTCTTATCGGTAAAATAGAACCTGCTAAAAGGCCCACGAATGTCACCGATGTTCCGCCAGACATAAGAACGCTAACATCACCACCAACACCGATATAAAGCGCCCTTGAATCGTTAGTTAAACTAACTGAATCACTAGGCGTTACCGCTTCAGCATTAAGTGCAGGACTATCAAGCCCGCCGTTGTAGTTTTCAAAGTTATCAGCCATGAGCTTATTTTATTATCATATAGTCATTAATCAAATCTTGAAAGTCGAAACCTCGATAGTATCAACCTCTTTTTTTACCAGAAGCCTTTTCTCTGCTACAGATAAAGCCTCAACCACGTCTTTAACGCAGTCGTCACATTCAATAATCTCACCCGTCTCAGGCATAATCATCTCACCCTTGAGGCTTTTACACGCTTCAATTACAGGCCAGTACGTTTCAAAAGCTAGTTTATAATTCATTTGCTAAATCCAAAGATATAAAAACGATGTGGCTCCGTCAGCATTTACAAACTCATAATTAGAGCCATTCTTCCTGATACTCAATCCGTCGCCGTCTCCGCCCCCCGCTGTATTTGCTGGAATAAAATCTCTCCAAGTTCCGTCAGCAGTTCCACTGAGGCAAAAATTTGTTGAAACGTCCCACCCTATTCCTTGAAAAGTATCGTCTGAAGAATCTATAACGCCGAACCCACTAGCCAGAGCGGTTCCGCTCGAAGAGTAGATGTGTAGCAATCTATTTGATACTATAGCCACTTGATCAGGCGTGATGCTGGAGGTTGATGCGGGGTCAAAATTCCCTTTAGTGCCATCAACGCCTATAGTATCTTTGTCGATCCACTCAACACCGCCCGTCCCGTCAGTTTGTAATAATTTATCACCCGTCCCCTGACTAGTCTGAGTTGTGCCTTCATTAACCCAATAGGCATTGTCTCTTAATCTAGTAACCAGTGATTCAGTTATAGGGCTTTCAGCGTCTACTTCTGAGTCATCTATTGCGGTAAAGTTTCCTACAGTTGTTGCCATTCTAAGCCTTTACTATTTCACGTTTCAAAGGTAAGGCTTTTCTAGCCTTAATCAATCGGTCTATCATAACCCCAGACACGTCAGGCGCTATCTTTTGAACACCATCATTTTTCCCTGCATAGTGCTCTTGAATCTCAATGCATGCCTCTATGACAGGCCAATAAGTATCTAATATTTCTTTATAATTCATCTTATAACGTAAGCTAAAGTTCCGTCTGCAAATTCACCTGAGTCTGGTGCAATATAAGCGTATCTTGATTTTAGCTCGTCCGTCGATGGTGTATAATTGGGGAAGGCTGAGCCTTCATATAAATCTGGCGTAATCACTCCAAGCCTTCCCACATCATTCATTGAGTGAGCTACATAAGTATAGACAACACCTTTTGCGCTATGCTTTTCTTTTGCCTGCAAAATGCGGTAGTCCTTTTCCGTTTCTTCCCCGAACTCATTCACAGCTTGACGTGTCTTTAGTTGTACCGTGTTACCTGTCCAAGCATCGTCGTCTTTGGGGTCTATCGTGTAAGTGATTACATCCTTGGTGTTCTTATATTCATTTAATAGTCTTGTTGTAATTTCACTTACTACTGACCGCTTTCCTTTCGATAACCACCGAGAGAATATTTTTCTTATTTTTGTTTTCCCGTACGCGTTCGGCCCCTCTAGGTTAGCTTCAATGTCCATCTCTATACGTTCGAAGTTCTTGCCCTCGTCTAGTTCTAGAGTAGGACTCCTTACGCCATAATAAAAAATAAGCCTACTCAATCGACTCGATACGTCTCTTGTGATAGAAACCGAGCCAGATATAAAAGTGTTCTCATCTGTGAAGCCCCCATAATCTGGCGCTCTGGGTAATAGAGTATCGAGCTTTATCTTCTGTTCTCTCTCATCCCACCATAATAAAAAAGTCAATTCGGTTAATTCTTTAAGCAGGTCTTGGACTCCTGTGGGCTCGGTTAGTAATGTGTTCAATAGGTAAGACTGATAACCGTCATCCATCTTTGCTTGCCAATCTGCCACGTCAATAAAACTCGAATCTATACCTGTTACCGTAACTAAGAGGTGATAAAAAATATCATCCGCTGGCTCTTCTTCGTATAAGTAACAGTTCTGAACAGTAGCTTCTTCGCTATGTGAATCCGCAGGTAAAGGTGAGTCGTAAAAACTAGGGGCTGTCCCTCTAGCTACTGTTAGTGTGTAAGTTGGATTAGACCCAGTCAAGTTAATTACTTCCATGACTTCGTCATCAATACGAATCCAAGGCTGGCCTGCATCGTAGGCATCCTTAACATCGTCATCGGCATCTGTTATATCGAAAGACGCAGCGCCCGCCGTTATATCGCTTACCAATTCCGCCCCGCTAGGTTCTGGAAACTGCTTCCTGTTATTATCAGCAAACTTCAAAGGATCTTTACCTGTTATCGTAACCTTGCCGTCTGGAGTAGGACCGCTTATTTTATCAATGATATACTGACGAGTGGAGAAGTTGGCCGCGCTGTAGCTTCCATCGTCTGATAAATACCCTTGCTTCACTCTCATGACTCGACCTTCATAATATTTCTGTCGAGCTAATAACTTGCCCCAGAACGTTGAACGCTCATTAGGGTCATAGTTTCTATCACTTAAATATGGATCACAACCCACATCAGTCCAAGGGTGGTCAGTTAGGCTAACGGTGCACTTAGCACGAATACCAAGACCTTTAGAAGGCGTTAAAACCGTTGGACTATGAGACACCCCTCGAATAGTTGGGAATGTTGGAGCCTCGCCTACCTGTTGAGCCCCGTCTATAATATGGTCGCTAAACCTAAATGTCTTCGTAGTCTTGTTGTAGTTAGCTGTATCTTGACACGTTCCGAAAGTATTGAAGCACTTTAAAGGAGCAGAGCCTGAAGCGGTACAAGGGGAATTGCCATAAGTCAAAGAGCAAGCGTCTAAGTCTAGCTCCAGTATGGTTACGGCTTGCTTGCCGACCTTAACCTTTTGATCGTCGTAAGCCACTATAGATCAGCTTGTCTACAAATCAAAGGCATTGAGACCGACATCAAAGGCGTTGGGGTCATATTCTTAGGCGGGTTGATCTTTGAGGCTACACAGAAAACCGCTTCATCTGGGTATTCTGACGGGTTCCATAAATAAAAGAAACTTCTACCTTTTGAAGCATGTAAGGCGAAAGACTCCCATGTATTCCGTACCCATGACTCAGTGAGGTGCATTAAATCAATCTGACTTTTAACATCGACACGCTTTACATTCGTTCCAAGTATAGCTCCGTTTTCAGATATGTTATTGCTTTGAACTATGCCTTGAGTAAGTGTAGGCGGGTTTACTCCAGCGTATTGTCCGCGCTCCATCTGAAGAGAAGCACCTACTGATATTTGTCTTATCTCGTATTGTGTTGCGTCTGATATAAACTCAATTCTGATATTTCTGCTTCCTGCTATACTTACGCCAGAAAAAGAAGACAAGGACAGTTCGCCGTCTGCGTCTAATATCGTATCTAATAGCGTGTAGGTTGAAGGTGATGATTCATAATATACCTTTATATCTAAGCCACTAGCGCCTACTTTTTTTACATATATTCCAACAGCGTTAAGTGTCCCGCTGCCATCAACGGTATAGTCTAATTGCGTTGTTGCGCTTACTTGAGGCTTGAATGTTGAAAAATCCTTATAATCGGTAGCGTTTTGATAATTAAAACCATCAATTTCAGTACCACTATAAGTAACGGATAGAGCATCAGCAAGTTTGTTGTTATAAAGAACCCTAGATAAATTAGCCATTACTTAATTATCAGCTCCCCGCCGTCCTCTTGATATTCTCTAAGTTGAGCCACAAGAGCCCTTGCACTATCACCGCTTATATTATCGCCCGTTATATTGATTGTGGCTTCTGTCACGTTTGTTGGGCCTTGTTGCTCGGCAGATTGTAAGGCCTCAGAACTTGCTGAAGCTGGAGCACTTGCCCCACCACTTGAGGCTCCCCCACCACCTCCACCACCGAATTGAACAGACTGGATTTTGGACACTTGAGCCATACCAGAGGCCGCAACTTGCGCCATCGCCAGAAGATTATAAGGATAAGGAAGCTCAAGAGCCTTTGCCGCCCCTTTGAAGGTCGATATAGTAGCGTCAGCAATTCCTAGAGCTTTATTGAACTCGAATAGCTTTCGACTTCTCCCCTGCGTTATCGTAAGTAGGTCATTAAAAAAGCCTTTCGTAACTCTTAACTTTCCTTGCGCCCCAGACTCCCAGAGCCATTGAGTTTGTTTTATCTGGTCTTTATATTGGTTTAATTCCCTATCTAGAAATTCTTTCCTCTGATTCTCTAATGCTGCAAATTGCTCGAAGTTTCGAGACATCAAATCTTCAAAATCATCAGGCCCATAAACACCGTAACCCATATCGAGATTCTTTTTCTTCTCTTCTTCGTCTTCCTCTTCTTCTTCTCCCGAGTTTCTGCCTCTGAAGTTTCCTAGGTTTAGCTCATCACCCTCCGCCAAAACATCAGAAAACATTTTGTTAAACTCTTCGTTTTCATCCTCTTCCTTGCTTATTTTGGCGGCCTCCCTCCTAGCTTTCAATAATTCGATAGACTTCTGCACTTCTGCGTTCGAAGCCATTTCTGCCCGACCTATAGCAATCTGAAGTTGTAATATCTCATCAAGCAAAGCTGACTCTTCTTCTTGAAGCCCTACTTTGTCACGCCAATGATGTATGCCAGCAATCCGAGTCTGAAGTTCATTTAATTCCTTTTGCTTATCCGCCAACTCTTCTACCTTGCTTTTATTCAGGCCTAGAGCAGTATTTATTAACTTTAATCCGTCCGTCGCTACACTAACAAACTTCGATAATGAAGGAGTAAGCGAGATTACTAATTCATTAGTCAATCCTTCAAATCCCGCCTTCATGTTATTTATGTCCCGAGAAGCTTGCTCCATAGACGCTATATCCACGTCTGACATTACCGCATTTAATTCTCTCGCTTCCTTTGCCATTCTTTTGAGACCCTCAGAGCCCTGTTCAAGTAATGGATTGAGTTGAAACATAGAATCATTTATTTCATCTGCAACAAAGCGCCTATTTTCTGCGCTTGCCTTTGCCATAGCGTCAGCAAACTTCTCGAACTGTTTATCGACCGATAAGCCCACCAATTCCTTTGACGACAGCCCTATTTTATTTAGCGCATCCTCATAGGCCTGTGCACCTCCAGCCGCGTCAGTTATCTTAACATTTAAATCTTTAACGGCATCCGCCATTGTCTCAGCATCAACGCCAACAGAGCGAGCCGCAAAAGATAATTCTTGAAACTTCTCAACACCTAAGCCGACACGCTTTGCTGTCTTGGCTAATCCCGCATTAGAATTAATTCTATCCACGACCTCATTGAATGCTATGACTGCGGCGGCTCCAGCGGCAACAGCAACCCCAAAGGCCCCCATTGCCTTGGTTGCGGTAGACATAGACCCGCTTGCCTTCGATAAAGAGCCAGATATTTTCTTGCCTGATTTTTCCGTCTCCCCTGTCGCTTCGTCTAGCTTTCTTAAAAGGTCGCTTACATCCCCTTTAATCTCGACAACTAATTCGTCCGCTTTCTTAGCCATTGATAAACTCCTTTATATCGGCAGTTTCTTTATTGGCTTCTCGCTTTGCTTTATTCTGTGCGTGACGATCTTCAAAATTAGCCATCCATTCACTGGTCATTTTATTCTCGTCAATTTCTGGCTCTGGCTCATCATCACATTTTATGATATTGAAGTATTCAGTCAATGTCATATTCCAAGCATCAACAGGGCTCACGCTATGATGCTTTATAAGTCTAGACGGAAACCTCCACCAATCTATCAGAAGGCTTTCTTTTTTATTTTCGGCGGAATCTAGCTTTCCGCATTTAGCTTTTTTAGCCTATCGTCACTTGCTACAGCTCTAGCCAGATATTCCATTGCTATAGTTGTACACTCTAAAAGACCATGTTCTTGGCAATGTTGCCCAATACGCTCAAAGGATGTGTTCCCTGACCTTTGAAATATCTCTTCGCCTCTAATTCCTGCCCATATAGAGGCAACGATAGTCTTGACGCTTAGGCCTTTATCTTCCCTAAACTTTTGCATAGCTTGGAATATATCCAACCCCGCTTTATCGTTGAACTCCATAATTGACTCGAATGTAGGGCGAAGAGTGTATGTCTCGCCATTAAGTTCTATATCGAATGAAGCTCTAGCAGGGTTGGGCATATTTTAATCTATTTAGGCAAAAGTAGGCTCACCGTCATTGCTTAAAGTACAGCTAAACGCTTGAGCGTTATTATATTCTCCAGTGTATTCAAAGCTGTCAATATGGAAATTACAAGTAACAGTCTTGCCGTTTCCGTATGCTAATTGTAAGTCAACTAGAGAGTCAGTCTCTGCCGCCGCTTCCATTAATGCAAATTGTGCGCCATCGTTTACCCAACCATTGAAAGACACCGCTAGACTTCTTTGACCCGCGTTAAGCTTATCAGCCCATCTGTTCGAGTCTTTATCACTAACGTCAATTACTTCGTTATTGATAGTTAAAGTATGAGAAATACATCCAGCGATAGTAATATAGCCCGTGTTCTCGATCTTGAGAACCATGTCCTCACCATTGTACTTTGCCATTTTTTAGTCCTCTATAAGTAGGTTAAAAGTAATGATTCCGTGATGAGACAAACCATCACTTTCTAAAAAAGTATTGTACCCCGTCGAAGTCATCAGTAAATTTGTTGACCCTAATGTAAGCGCCAAAGGAGCATTATTAAACTCAGCGTGTAAATAGTCCATCATCTTTAAGACTTCCACGTCCCCATCTGTGCCTGTCCAGTAATCAAAAGTCAACTCGCCTTCAGTGAATCGAGAAGATTTATCTGGCATATCATCAGCTTCGCCCCATCTTACAACTAAGTAAGGCGGTGATACAGTATCTTTAGGAACGTGGTTATAAACTTTAGTTCCCACAAGGCTAGAGATATTAGCGTCCGCCTTTGCTCTCGTTACCGCTTTAACTAAGACATCATAATGCACGTCTAACCCCTTGGGCTATCATAGCCTTAATCTTTTTACGGTTACGCTTTAGCGTTGGCCTCATGTAGGGCCTAGCTCTCATCTTTTTAGTACCAAACTCTAAGTCTAAAGCATAAGGCGCGGTAGATTTAAACTCAACGTTATAAACCCCTTTGCGACCTCTAACGACTCTTGACCTGATACCACGAACTAAACCGCCTAAGTCATGGTTAGGAGCTTTGCCTTTAACAGAAACAACGACGGTTCTTTGTGGATTGTACCGTACATCAGTACCACCATAACTCTTCTTTTTAATCGACTTTATTACATCGGTTTTAAGAAGTTTAGCAACGGCAGACAATACGCTCTTATTAACTTGGCCTAGTCTTACGGCTGTGGCGTAATACTTCTTTTTAAGATTCTCATGCCCTCTAACGTGAACACTGATACTAGACACTAAACCATCCGCTTGTATCTGTATCAATTCTTAAATACTGGCCTCGATAGTTGCTTTTACCATCTCCACCAACTCTAGTCACAGACGTAACATTCAAGGCTCTACCGTCTAGTTCTAGTCTATCCGTAGCAAATACATCCGTTCTATAATTCGTATATACCGTGATGCGCCTTTGTGTCTCAAGAGCGTCTCTGTCTAAAACTTCATTCGCGTTTCGTTCATCAATATAGGCGTAAAGGTTGCCTTTAGACACCCAAGTAACCACTTGACCGCCTCCACCGTCGTCTGCTTCAGAGCGTGAATATAGCTCACAATAAGCATCAAAATGACTTCTGCACAATCTCATGTATCAAGTAACTTGTACTTGTCTATAAAAGTATTAGCGCCTGACTTGGTTACACATGAACCATCACAGTCGCCTCGGTTAGTATATAAGTGAGAGGCCACCATAATAATGCCTCTTCTAATGGACGCCGGAACATCTGTGGCGTTGTCGCCATATCCTGCAATCCAAGTTATCTTTATGTTATTACTTCGCCTTAATGACGTGGGAATATCAGCTGTGTCATTGAGGATAAGTTTAGGATTCATATTATCATCGAAGTTATCTAGATAATAATTAGTCGTAGCATAAGTTGACTCTGTATTATCGGAGTCAATTGTTTCAACCGTAGAGACTGATTGAGCTGGAGTCCAATCCATAATCATGCAACGCTTGCCTGCGTAAATAGATTGTAATGAGGCTATTCTATGACCTGTAAACCATTCCTCGTCAACCGATCCGAAGTTGTCACCGTAACTAATAATCGTCTGAGTTATGAACTTGCGCCCTGTATAGTCTTCACAATAAACTCTAGCATCGGTTATGAGCTGAGTTAGTAGTGTATCCTCATTGGTCGCCGTTATTCGTAAAGCATCCTTTAGCTCAGTTAAGCTAACGGGTTCAATCGTTGGCTGTACGCTTACTTTGCTTTTCACGCTTTACCTTTGGCTTTGTTGCTTTTACTTCTTTCTTAATAACAGCGGGCTTTGTTTCACGATCTTTGAACGCTTCACAATAACCCGCTTCAATATACTTAACGGCCTTGGATACTTCGACAGCAACCTTAGCCCCTTCTTTATAAGTGACACGGTTAACCCCATCTGGAAAACAGACGAGGTCTTTCTTGAAGATGAGGTCAACGTGTGGCATTATTAGTCGTTCCCGCTAACAGGTGCTAAGTCAGGAGATCCACCAGCGAAACAAACAGATACTTCACCGCCAGTTGTGTTAGTCCATACCGCTCTCAAGTAGCGCTTAGAACCAGTGTAACCAATAGTAACTTCAGTAAAAGTTGCATCTACTGCATTGTCGTTTGTGCCGATAATATCAGCAGCCGCCGCGTCAGCATAACCAGACCCAGAAGTATCAGAGTCTTGAATCTTAACAGTACCAACAGCAGTACCGTCACCTAATGCAATCAAAGTCATTGAGCCGAAGCCCTGACGGTCGATTTCATCACCGTTAACATCACCCGCAACAGTTTGCGGAATGATAGTCTTTAGAATTTTAACGTCGTTTTTTAAGTCGTATAACATCTAACTATAACCTCTATTATGTAGCTTGCTTTAAGTATTTGATTGAGTCAAAGCATTTAACCCCACCACCAACACGCTTACGAATGTAAAAACGAGTATTAGGCAAGCTTGTAAACTTATCTTCTAGAACAGAAATTCCAACACGATCAACGATCAAGTAAGACTTTCTAAAGTCAGCTAATACAACAGAAAGCGCGTCGCTTCCAACATCAGCCATATCCTCAAGGATAACAGTTCTTTGACCTAGTAATTGATCAGCTTCACCAGCCTGATAATTAGGTTGCCAGATATAGTTACCTTGACCGTCTTTTAACTTACGAATAACAGCTTCAGTCGCTCTATTGTAACCGAAATAAGCGTTACCTCTGTAAGCGCCTTTTAATAAAGCTCTTAAAGAAACTAACTCGTCGGTAGTGATAGCACCAGCAGCCGCAGTTTCTAAAGTTCCAACTTGACCTCTAGTATAAACGTCAGCGTTAGAAGTCTTTTGAGTGTAAGTCATGATACCACGAGGGTCAACAACACCTGCGCCAGTTACGAAAGCAGTAGCTTCTTTTAAACCGAAGTCTTCAGAAACATGTTGCTGTAACCATGAAGCAATATTGAAGTTTGAATCTTCCATCAACTCTTCAGTAGTCTCAGGATAAGCCTCAAGC
>Ga0208793_1002212_pt1 | contig 10324 bp, 13 predicted proteins | sample 17_taG_FD_184092 | JGI IMG/M metagenome (GOLD analysis project Ga0208793, IMG submission 184092) | Marine viral communities from the Subarctic Pacific Ocean - 17_ETSP_OMZ_AT15314 metaG (SPAdes) (version 2) | ecosystem: Environmental > Aquatic > Marine > Oceanic | place: Pacific Ocean | collected...
GTTCCCAGGGTTCGAATCCCTGTCTCTCTGCCAAGGCGGGTATTGTGTAATGGTAAGACCTCAGATTTCCAATCTGATGATAGGAGTTCGATTCTCCTTACCCGCTCCATAACACAGGATAAGTATTTGCATGGTAAATAAATGTCCAGAATGTAAATTTGAATTAGACAGTAACGATTTCTGTCCAATTTGTAGAGTAAAAAGATAACGCTCCTATAGCTCAGCTGGTAGAGCAACAGATTTGTAATCTGTAGGTCCGCGGTTCAAGTCCGTGTGGGAGCACCATAAAGCGAGTATGGTGAAATTTGGTAGACACGCTAGATTTAGGTTCTAGTGCTTTACGGCGTGGGGGTTCAAGTCCCTCTACTCGCACCAAATAAGGTCCCTTCGTCTATCGGTTAGGACGCTAGGTTTTCAACCTAGAAAGACGGGTTCGACTCCCGTAGGGACTACCACTAATGGAACGTAGCATAATGGTAATGCACTTGTTTTTGGTACAAGTGATTGAAGGTTCGAGTCCTTCCGTTCCAGCCAAAATAGGTTGACATTTGACATTTGTTATGTTATTATAGTTATATAAGTAAAATTATAGAGAGCAACTAATCAATGTACCGAGTAACTGCCTGGTTTAAAGACCGTAAAGTATCACAAGAGTTTCATGATGTAAACGATGCAATCGAATATCGTGATGATGTAGACGCTCACTATCCTACAAAGGTAATATTTAGAAAGGTAATATCAATGAGAGAATGGGTATATAATTGTTGGAATGTAGTAATGGATCACAAAACGAATCCACTAAGTAATATTCCAGACTTCAGCACACGACATATGATCATGCAGGTACTTGCATGGATGTGGTGTATTGTATTTGCTATTATTGTAAGTAGTATGTGGGCAGGCGTAGTTAGTATGGTAATACATGCGTTACTATTAGCCGCTATTGCTGTAACAGTAGCAACATTTGAAACAGCAAAACGCAGACCAACAGCGTTCCGTAGAGACAACGGCATTAACTCACGTGGATACGGTGGTGAACACGAATGAGTAATCCAAACGAACCGTATCACAACGATGGTGCTATACTAGCGTTTTTAATTATTGCGTTTACTATGGTAGCACTACCAATCATTATCGGAACATCAATGGGTTGGTTTAACCTATTTGGAATATTAGGATTGTAAAATGAGTGAACAAACAAACTATTGCACAACCAAAGGCTTAGGCTGGGCATTCTTGATTATCATCATTGGTATGGTAGGATTGCCTATACTTGGTTCAGCTATTGCTTATCCAGATAATTGTAAGCAAAGTATTCTTATTCCCTGTATTGGATTAGAAAAATAAACTAAATACTTTTACAATGTTTAATGCAGTGAAAGAAATCATATGGCATTTAACCTGCGCTTCATGCAAGGGCTGGTTTACATTCGCTACTATGGAAGACAAGTACTGCATTGAACGAACAACCTTTCATTGTCCACACTGCGGGAAAAAGGGCAGAGCAGACAAAAAAGATGTTGACAAACTAAAATAAAGATACTATAATATTTCTATAAAGTTATTGAACAGTATAGGCAACAGAAATGAAAAGTACAGTATCTTCAATCTTGCTTGCATCTTTTGTTTTAGCAGGATGCCAGACAACATTAAATCCCCAATCAAAACCTAAAAGTCTTGCAGTAGATTATAATACTGGCTGGGAAATGCCTGAAAAGGCTAGACCTAATGATGCAACATTATCATTGTATAACAACAAGCGGATCAACTTTATTAATCGCTGGCGTAGCAAAGGATGGATGTATACTATCAAGCCTAAAGGCAATGCTGTGCCGTTTGAGTTTGTTCCTAATTTGCCAAGTGCAAGATTAGACAACGAGATGGAAAAAGGTTTTCTGTACAGCTACTTGTATTACGATAATGGAGTAGTTAAATATAACGGTAAAGCTAAAGACGGACGTTTCGATCGAAATATAACTGATGAAATGCATTTCTATACTCATTCAAGTGGTAAAAGTATTACATCGTATGTAATAGGTCATGCAATTTGTGAAGGATACATTAGTTCAATAGATGAAACTATCGATTGGCCTATGATGAGTAATACGCTATATCAAGGTCAACCACTAAAAGACTTACTTAATATGAGAGCCGGTGATCAGCATACTATTGACAAGCAACATAGTCACTATATTATGGGATCAAACATTTCGCATAGAGATATGGGGTTAGATACCATAGGCGAATTACTTGAAGGTACAGAAAAACGTGGTAGGAATATTTTCTATAATAACTCTCTTACAGATGTATTAGCAAACTACATTGCTTTTAAAGCAGGTAATAACTACGACAATCTGATGCGCAAAGTATTCCAAGATAAGATTAAGATCAAACATCCAGTACAGTTTGAGATGCATCGTAAATCACTAATGAAAGACGGTACACGTAGTAAGTATTATGGACAAATGCAAACAAGAGCTTCGTACTCCTACTTTATAACACGGCTTGACTTTTTACGAGTAGCAACAGCTATGATGAAAGATTACCAAGATCAAACTTGTGTTGGCAAGTACATGAAACAAATACAAGAACAAGCAGAGCATTGGCCACAGCGGAATACTAGTAGCACTGCACCGCTTTGGATTAATAATTATGCAACTAAGTACGGCGGCCAATTTTATTTCAACTTTAGAGGCATAGACTCTAAGCGTAACATATTTGGTACTGAAGGACGGAACGGACAGAACATACTAATTGATATGGACAAGGGTCGTATTGTAGTAACTAATAGTGGCGCAACAGGTTGGAATACTAAAACACTAATGTTAGATGTTATCCGAGACGGAAAACTTCCTAAATAAAAGGTTGACACAACTAAATAAAGAGTGTATTATAAATACATAATAAGGAATACTAACATGTTCAAGACTAACACAACATATATTACTTGTTGGCCACCTACTGGGGGTATGTCTTGACGTGACTTTTTAAAAAGTTATTTTTAGCAAGCCCTGTAGTAGAAATATTGCAGGGCTTTTTTTGTCGGTGAAGTGTTACGGTAGCACGTCAGTCTCCAAAACTGAAAGCCGGGGTTCGACTCCCTGCACCGATGCCAAATAAAAGGTTGACAAGTGAGTAAATAGATACTATACTGTATATACACTTTAAGGGCAACTGCAATGAAAAATACTTGGGTAATAAGCGATACACACTTTAACCACGCACCGATTCTAAACTTCAAAGACTATGTCGGTAAGCCTGCCCGTTCATTTGACAATGTAGATCAAATGAACGAATGTATGTTTGATAACTGGAATAGTGTTGTTGCTCCCGGAGATACAATCTATCACTTAGGTGATGTATTGTTTGGTGAACACAAAGACAAATGGCTTGCTGAAAACTTTAACAAACTAAACGGCAAGAAAATTTTGATCTTAGGTAATCACGATAATCCAAAATTTTTAGCACCATACTTTGAAAAAATTATGTTATGGGCAGACCTTAGTAAAAAAGGATTATTGCTTAGTCACACTCCACAGCATGAAAGCACACTTGCTGAAACACATAGATTTGGCACAGGACCAGTACTTAATGTACACGGACATATACACAGTAACCCTTCACCTGAAGGGCCATACAAGTGTGTCTGTGTTGAACAAACTAACTATACACCAGTTAACATTGAGGATTTAACATGTTAAAATTAACAGCAAAAAATTACAAATCAGCTGATGCAGATACAAGAAGCAGAAGAGAATGGCCAAAATATAAAACACAATTACTAAACATCGCATGTCAAAATGCTAAAGCATTTGATGCAAATCGTGTTGGTAGCATGAAAGAGCTTTGGCTTGAATTTGTTGATACTGGTGTTCCGGATACATTAGAAAACTGGGAAACGTTTTATGCTAATCGTTGGGGCGTTAACGGACTTGCTGAAGCAGGATCTAAGCTAAAGGAAATGGTTGACAAAATGGATTTAGGCGACATAGACTTAGATATGTGCAACGACTATATCAAAGAAGTTGTGTTTAATAAAACGCACTTTGGTATGGGAGGCGAAAGCACAGCAATTATCGTAACTGCTGAACATTTTAATCTTCCTTATAGGTTTAGTAACGCAATAGAAGAATCGCAAGGTATTGATGGCTTCATTGGAGAATATCCAGTACAAGTAAAACCAGCAGATTCTAACTATAAAGCTCATGTACGAAATCATGCTGACGTTGACAAAACTTTAGTAATACGATACGAAAAAAAGAAACAAGTATGCTTTGTTGAAAACCCTGAATTTATTGGAGGCTAATATGCGAACCCAACCACACGATATTATAAAAGATTTAGAAGCAGACAATTCAAGACTTGCTAAAGAAGCAGTTCTGCAACAAGCATACGACGAAGGACTTCCGGAGTTTTTTGAAGGTCTTACAATGGCATTAGATCCACTTGTAACATTTGGAGTGAAGCAAGTGCCAGAACGTTCAGATGTACTATCTGGTCAAGGACTTGCTTGGCCTGTATTCAAAGAACTATGTCGTAAACTTATTGACCGTAGTCTTACAGGACATGCGGCACGTGATGCAATTATTTTATGCAAAGATACTGCAACTACAGAACAGTGGAATGGTTGGTATCGTCGTATCCTTATCAAAGACTTGCGTTGTGGCGTAAGTGAAAAGACTGTTAACAAAGTAGCACCTGGCACTGTGCCTGTGTTTACTTGTTCACTTGCACACGATTCTGCTAAACATGAAAAGAAGATGGTAGGCGAAAAACAGATTGAAATCAAACTTGATGGTGTACGTGTTATTACAATTATACGTGGCGACAAGGTAGAAATGTTTAGCCGTAACGGCAAACAGTTTCATAACTTTGGACACATCATTGAAGAGATTGAAACAGTGATCAAAGATCATCCTGTACCTTATCCGCTTGTATTAGATGGCGAAGTAATGAGTGCTAACTTTCAAGACCTTATGAAGCAAGTACATCGCAAGGACGGTAATCAATCAACTGATGCTGTACTTCACTTGTTTGATACTATTCCGTTAGGTTGCTTCCAAGCAGGTAGTTGGGACAAGCCACAGAGCTTTAGAAGTTTGATTACTAAGCATTGGGTAGAAGATCATAAGGACGTCTTACAGCACGTACAAGCGTTAGATTGGGAAGATGTGGATCTAAGTACCACTAAAGGACAAAACCGCTTTGTAGAGTTAAATAAAGCCGCTGTAACCGGCGGATATGAAGGGGTAATGATAAAAGACGTTAATGCACCTTATGAGTGTAAACGTACACATGCTTGGCTTAAAGCAAAGCCGTTTATTGAAGTTACACTGGAGGTAGTTGATGTCGAAGAAGGCACAGGAAGAAACGAAGGACGACTTGGGGCTGTTGTATGCTCTGGGGTGGATGATGGCAAAGATATACGTGTCAATGTCGGTAGTGGCTTTACGGATGATAACAGATCCAGTTTTTGGTCTGATCGCGATGCTCTTGTTGGTCAGCTTGTTGAAGTTAGGGCAGATGCTATAACACAAAACCAAGACGGAACATACAGTTTACGCTTTCCACGTTTTAAAACATTTAGAGGATTCGAAGTAGGAGAAAAAATATAATGGCAATGAACCACAGCCCAAACAAAAAAGATGAAGAACTGGAACGTATGAAAGCAGAGTTTCTCAAAAAAGGCGGAGAAGTTACTGTAGGCAAAACTAAAGCTATGCCCAGCGAACTTGGTATTAGTAATAATACATGGAATAATAAATTAACAAAAGCAGAAAAGAATGCCAAAAACGGAAAAACTGATTGACATCTTAATACTGTGACTATATAGTATAACAAACAATTAGGAGACAAACATGGCTAAAGCATCTGCAATCGCAAAGAAACCTAAGAAAAAAGTAGTACGTGGTGCTCCACGTATCAAGCGTGGTGCAAAATTAAAAGAACCGAGTTGGGAAGGCTGTGAAGCATGGGACGGCGCAAAGTATCACAAGTTCCGTAATCACACACACGCTTGGTATTATGAAAATTATAAACCAGCAGATTTGTATCCAGCAGTGTTTACTTGGATGGCAGACAACGACTATTCTAAAGAACAAATTAAACAAGCAAAGTCGGCACCTACACATGCGTTAAGTATAACAGCAGGTATTGTTGCTAAGATGCTACTTAATGGTATGCCCGACTATCATAAAGCACATGACGAGCATTGGCAGTCATGTCCGGGTACAGGCGGAGTAATTAAACCTGTTAGTGAGTTTTTACATTTGAGATGTGAACGTGCTATTGAAGAAGGCGCAAAGATAGTTGAAGTAAAAGCAGAAGAAGCATCTGAAAAGAAAAACGTATACGTTCCTACTATTCAAGAGCGTATTAGAGATCAAGCACACTTACAAAGTGAAGCAATTGATGAATGGCTTGATGGATTTGTTACAGATAAAAAGAACTTTGATCCAAAAGGCTTTGACTTTAAAGCACATTTCCAAAAGACAAATGTTACACAAGCACATGCTCGTAAACTTAAAGTATTCTTTGAACACGAACTTACAGATTTCAAAGACTTAGAACGTATGCCTACAGCAGGACAACTAAAAAAGATGAGCGACCGCGATGCTGATATGTGGGCACAACTCAAAGAAGGTTATGCACATCTTAAAAAAGCAGATATTAAAAATTATACAACTGCTATTGAAGAACTAATGACTGCATTAGACTTTGTTATTGATACTGCAAAGGCAACAAGAGCTCCACGTAAAGCAAAGCCAAAGAGTGCTACTAAACTTGTAGAGAAGTTGAAGTTTTCAAAGACAGACGACAAGTTTCAACTTGCAAGCGTCAACCCAGATCAAATCATTGGTGCTAATGAACTTTGGGTGTTCAATACAAAGACACGTAAGTTAGGCAAGTATGTAGCACAAAATATAGATCCAAAAGGTATGGGTCGAGAAGGCACAGGACTTAGTGTCAAGGGCACTACTATCATAGGCTTTAATGAAAAAGAAAGTATTCAAAAGACATTACGTAAGCCTGCAGATCAACTTAAAGAATTTAAAAGTGCAGGCAAGGTTAAGTTGCGTAAATTCTTAGATGGTATTGGTACTACTGATACAAAATTAAATGGAAGGTGTAATCCGGATACAATACTCCTTAAGGTTGTCTGATAAATATTATTGGAGTTCGCCACGAGCCTCCTTGATCAAAAGGCCAAAGGAAAAGTTGTTTGGACAAAAATTCACAAATTGAAAGACAAGTACATCGTTGGGATATCTACGCAAAAGTAGCCCCAACGATTTTTCTTGTTACGGGGGGTATATCCCTCACAATAGGTATCACTTCATTTGATACCTTGTTTAATATTGGTATGATCTTATTTGCCCTTACCGCCGTTACATGGTGGTTTTGGACAATTATAACTGTTAAATACATTATCAAGACAATGTCTTCAGCAACTACTAATCTTATCGAGGTCAAGCAGGATCTCAGGGATATAAGAAAAACGTTAGAAGAGGAACAACATGGCCCCGATTAGAATAATAATTCTGAATATTATAAGTGGATTCAGCTTGGCAACGCTTATAGTAGTCGGTGTGTTGTACATGAGCTTTGACAATGCATTTGTATTTACAGATACAGAAATCAGCATTACAAATAATCCAATAACCAAAGACCAAGATATAGAGTTCTACATGGTAGGATCAAAGAAGTATCAGTGCAACAGTATAGCAGTATACGGTGTAGCATATGCAGTAGATGGATCACACTCACACAAATTAAACACATTTACAAAACGCTACATACAAGCAACAGCACCAGGTGAGCGTGTAGAAAATGGTTGGCATATGGGAGTGCCTGACGATATGAACCATGGTGGTGAGTATCGTGTTAGTATGACAGGTGAGTTTGAATGTGTACACTTGATATTCAAAACATACAAAAAGCAAGAGTTCGATAACATCTATCTAAAAGTAGACTCACGCTAAATATTTCTATGTTTGTATTTGGCAATGGTGAAAGTAGACACGGTCTCGATGTCAATAAAATAAAAGGAATAAAGATTGGTTGTAATGCTATCTTTAGAGACTTTAAGGTTGACCACCTAAGTTGTTGTGATAGAAGAATGGTGCAAGAAGCTGTAGAATCTAAGATAAATTTGTCTACACCAATCTATACACGCACTGATTGGTTGAGGTACTTCCGCCACGATACCAACATTAATGTGTTTCCTGACTTGCCATACACTGAAAGAACAATACGACCAGACGAACCCTTTCAATGGGGAAGTGGACCGTATGCAGTACTACTTGGTGCGTGTCTCAACGACGATGATAATCATTTAATAGGATTTGACTGTTGGGGGTCAGGCGATGGCAAACGGTTTATAAACAACATGTACAAAGGAACAAAAAATTATCAAGTTGATAGTTATAGAGCAGTAGGTCCAAGTTACTGGATACACCAAATAGGAAAAGTAATTGAATGTTTTCCTAATCAGCAATTTATATTTTACAATAATGAAGATTGGGAGATGCCCGATGTGTGGAAACATAAAAATAGCTGTAAAAAAACTCTTGACAAGCTACATGAAATTTAGTATAATATAAGTATGATACAGAGGACTAAGTGTTCGCCCCTCTTTAAATATTCCGCACACTCTACATAGGAGTATAAATGGCTTATTATAGCACAAAAACATACGGACACAACATCGGACTATCAGCGGTGTTCCGTCAACCACACGCAGATCATTCACACTGTAAATTTTTACACGGATATAGTTTGCAGTTTAAATTTACATTTGGGTGCAATGATCTAGATAATAAAAACTGGGCAGTAGACTTTGGCGGACTAAAGCCACTCAAGGCTTGGCTTGAAGATAACTTTGATCACAAGGTAGTAATTGATAGAGAAGATCCGTTCTTGTATAAGTTCGCAGAACTAGAGAACATGGGCCTAGCAGAAATCACAGTAATGGATGGTGTTGGTGCAGAGAAGTTTGCATATCATGCTTGGAAGTTTGCTGATAACCTAGTGCGTGAAATGTCAAATGGGCGTTGTTGGTGCGAGTCAGCAGAATGTGCAGAGCACGGATCTAACAGTGCAATCTATACACCGTTCACAGTACAGAAAACAACATTTGCTGAATGAACTATGTTGTATGTTTAAAACACGGACACAAGTACGGATTTAAGTATGTAAACAATCTGTACAATATGGTCAAAAGGAATCTCACAGTTCCTTTTGAGTTCGTCTGCTTTACTGAAGATAGTAATGGATTATTACCTAACATAAAAGTTTATGATTTACCTAAAGTAGACGGTATGAGGGGCTGGTGGTATAAACCAATGTTCTTTAACAAAGATCTTCCGATACAAGGCACATTACTGTTTATGGATCTTGATGTAATTGTTTTTAACAATATTGACAAATTGTTTACATACAAGCCCAATAAATTTTGTATCATTAGAGACTTTAATCGTTACGTTAGACCCGATTGGCCTAAAATGAACTCTAGTATATTTCGTTTACAAACAGGTCAACACAGTCATGTGTATGACAATTTTATCTATAATCCCTCACAAGCAACTAAATTACACGGAGACCAAGACTGGATCTATCTACAAACAAAAGATAAAGAATTTGAATTTTGGCCAGATGATTGGATACGCAGTTATAAATGGGAAATGCGTGGTAAGCCTGATATGACATTTATAGGTGGAAGAAGAAACTTTAAAACAATTGGTGAACCTATTATAGAAGAAAATAATAGTATAGCAGTATTTCATGGAGACCCAAATCCAGCAGACTGCCAAGATCCATGGGCTATTGAAAATTGGAGATAATATGGACTTAGCAGTAATCGAAGTAGAACACTACACTGATACCCTGTTTAGAATACGAACTGAGAGGCCGAGAACATATAGATTCACAGCAGGTGAGTTTGTAATGATAGGACTAGAAGGTACACCTAAAAGAGCATATAGTATTTCAAGCGGACCGTATGATGATTATTTAGAATTTTATAGTATCAAAGTACAAGATGGTCCATTAACTAGTAAATTGCAAAATATAAAAATAGGCGATGTGTTAGATGTAGGAGAAAAACCAACAGGTACATTATTACTTGCTAATTTAGAACTAGGTGGACACCTAGTAATGATGGCAAGTGGCACAGGTATTGCTCCGTTTATCAGTTTACTACGTGAACCAGAAACATATGACTTGTTTGAGAACATTACAGTAACATGGACAACAAGGCTACATGCTGAACAAGACTGTTATCGAGACTTCTTGAATGAGATGCCTATTGAATATATCAGCACAG
>Ga0208793_1002213_pt1 | contig 10321 bp, 7 predicted proteins | sample 17_taG_FD_184092 | JGI IMG/M metagenome (GOLD analysis project Ga0208793, IMG submission 184092) | Marine viral communities from the Subarctic Pacific Ocean - 17_ETSP_OMZ_AT15314 metaG (SPAdes) (version 2) | ecosystem: Environmental > Aquatic > Marine > Oceanic | place: Pacific Ocean | collected...
GTTTTCGTATATCAGCAATTGTTTGGTCATAACTTCTTGCCGACTCAGTACGTCTTAATGAATTTTCTTGATTTCGTAATGCAGTCGATAAAGCCTCTAATCTTTCGTTTAACAATTTATCTGATAATAATTGGTATTCTTGAATTTGACGCGCTGCTTGATCAAATTGCATAGCACGAGTTCGCGGAGGTATAGTTCCTTCGACAAATTCTGAAGCATACTTAGGATTAGTTTTTATTGCGTTAGCATATTGATCAACACCTGCATTTACTTGATGGTTTGCTTCTTCTAACAATTTAATTATTTTTTGAGGATTGTTACGGATAGCTTTATAGTTATCCATATCGCCCTTTAAATATGGTTTTAATTCTTTTTGCGCTGCGCGAATAGCTGTTCTACGAGCTTTGTTAGGAGTAAATTCTTTATATTCAATTACCCCCGTTTTTGGGTTTGTCCATTTTTGTCGTCGTTTTTTGCCACTTGCTTTATATAAGTCTGTATTTAACTGTTCTAACTGCCCATACAATGTTTCTGCATTAACCGTTTGATGCTTTAATACTAATGCAATATTTTTATCTATTTCAGCATTTAGCTGACCGCGAGCAGTGCGAGTTTTGAATAAATTTCTTCCGTTAACATCAATGTTTGCTAACTTTTTAGTAAGATTACGCAAGGCGTTATTTTGTGTTATGTAATCTTGTCGAGCAGCACCCCATTCAGGGTTTAGTTCAAGGCGTTCTAGTAATGTTTCACCACCAATGTCTTTAACTTTGCCGCTAGTTAACTCATCTTTAAACCATTGTGCATTTATACGATCTAACCCAGACTTAAGTCGGAGTGCTAATGCCTGACGTGGCTGCATATAGAACTGTTCAATTTGTTCTACTGCCTGTTGCCCTCGTGGACTAGATATAACTTCTCCAGTAACTTCATCTATTTCAAGTACCAAATCATCAGTATTGCCTTTGCCCTTTTGGCGACTTTCAGCTACTTCCCACATTTGCCGTTGGTATTCAGCACCATCTGAAAATCCAACCTTGCGTTCTTTTTCAAATGCCTTGTTACCAAAAGACCTAGCAGACATGGAGTTTTTTCCTCGTACCCCATCTCCAAATCCCTCAACCACAAATCTAGGAAAATACCCTCTTGCTTCATCCATACGCTCTACTACGTCACCAAAGTACGGCATGTGTTCAGGATTAAATGCAACGCCCTCTTCAGGGTTATAACGACTCACAGATAGATCTATTACTTCTTGAGGCATATCTGCAAAGGTTTCATCTGTAATACTTCTTACATCAATACCAGATTGCTTTTCAGCTTCTAACTGAATATCTAACTCTTTGCGGATTCTACTAATTACTTCGCGGAACGGCTGTCCCTTGACCTTATCCCACTTCCATAATCCAGTGCCTTTTTCTATTTTTAAAATGCCTTCTTCTCTTAACAAAGGATTTAATTTACCTGTCCGCTTATCAAGCATGTCATCTAACGAATACTTCTTGCCATCTATTTCTATTTTGAATTCATCGTTTTTGCCGCCACTCATTAACGCGTCAAAGTAGCTATCTTTTGCTGATGAATAACCTGCGGCAGCCATAGCCCGCATTTCGTACTTACTTGCTATTAATCCAGCGGTTTCTTTGCCACCTAAAAAAGCAGATGTGTCATCCCAATTTTTCCATTTAATTTCTGGTCGCCCGTCAGGTCCTATTTCACGCCCAACAACAGGATATTTATTTCGTTTTAATTCGTATGCTAATTTTTCGTAATCTTTATAATTACGCACATACTCTTCGTCAAACCTTTCTATGTTTTTGCCTTGAATTAATTCTTCAAGTGTTTCAATATTGCCGCTTAAAGCACGTTTGCGATTTAATCCTCCAGAGAGGATTTCATCTCGTATATCAATATCAGTAATCTCAGGTTGAGGGAACGGACCTATTTCTGCAATAGCTCTTTCCTCGTCAGGTAGTAATTCTACGCGTTGTTTACGAGCGTCTTCTGCACGTTTTCGTAGTAGGTAGTTTTGTCGCTCGTCTCTAGCTTTTGCAATATATTTAGAATTATCAACATTAATGCCTAATGTTTTCATAGCTTTCATGGATGCTTTTGCACCACCAACACCACCAAGCAAACCTACCGATAACGGAGCCGCGACTTTATACCATGTAGGTGCAGACTCAGGAATAGTCTCTGAGATTCCGCGCCCTGCCATACCAGCTCCCGCTACCATGCCTGTTTCCGCAGCAAATCGTACAGGCATACTAACACCACGCGCACTAGCTATAGGCTCGACTAGCATTTTCCCTGTTTTAGCTGCACCTTGCGCACCTCTAAACGCGGCTCTACGCGCTCCTTGCGTAGCTGCTGCTCGTGCTCCTGCTCGTGCACCTAGCGAACCAAGTTTTGTTGCAGCACCTAACCCACCTAATGCGATTAAAGGTGTGGAAATACGTGTACCTTCACGTAATCCTGCACGAAGAATCTCGTCAACAGGGCCTTTCCATTCAGGTATTTTATCTACTAGACCTAGTTTGTCAGCAACAGAAATGTCAATCTTGTCATACCAGTCGAGAGCACTGTTAAAGAATCCTGCGACTCTAGAAGATTTTCTTCGTTCTTCTTCTTCTTTTTCTTTTTCAGTTCTAGGTTGTTCAGACCAAATTCCAAACGCAGGTTTGCTTTCTGCGCGTTGTATTCCTTGAGAATTAGACAACGACCTTAAGGTGTTTATTGGAATGCCCATTAGACGCTATACCCTCTAAACCTAGCCAAGTCCCTATTCCTATCCATAGATGGTGCACTAAATTGACGTTGCGATTGGAATGCTACATCTGACAACGGCACATTGAACTCAGTCATTAATCGCTGATTAAACATCTGTTGTTCATCAGGCGTTAACGCTTGTAATTGCTGGAAGGTTGGCAGTGGCAACCCTCCAAATTGCAATGGAGATGGCATCTGACCACTTAACAATGATTGCACTGCTGGTGGAGTTGTCGCTCTACTTTGAGCAATTAGTTCTTCTTGTGTAGTGTAATTTGGAGTAGGTACATTAGGTACATTGAGTAATGGTGTTTGATTAAATCCTAATTTGTTTTGGTCCCACCAATTCTCAAAATTCATAATTGGGCGCGGAGCATCAGTAAACGTAGTGGTCGTAAATTGCTCACGAGTAGGCGCTACAGGAGTGTAGTAATTAGAATCTATCTGCGCATTGCTTCTAATTGCTTCTTGTACTGCGGCTTGTTGCTTACGAACTTCTTCTTGTAAAGGAGCAACTTCTAGATCTGTAACTGCACGAGTAGTACCTGTAGTATTAGAAGCTATTTGTCCTGTAGACAAAGCAGTTTGTAAAGCACCTATAAGATTTTGTCCTGTAGAAATTATTTCATCATTTTGAGCACGTTGTGCTTGCTGCTCTGCTGTTTCAGTGTATGAATAATTAGGATCAAAATTAGACATCGCTGTGTTAAACGCAGTTTCATCAAAGAAATCCTGCCGCGTCTGTGGTGGCGGCTTAAGCATTTCATCACGAGCGTATGCGTCGTATGCACTCTTACCTTGCTGCATATCAGCTACCATGCGCCGCATGTTTTCATCTTCTATTGATTGACGCTCAAACATTTTAATTTTGTTTGCTTCGTCATATACATTATTAATGAGGTCGGCCATTGTTATTTCAGGTAATGGCGACTGACCACCTCTAGTAAAGAATGTACGTGCTAATACATCCCCACCTTGAGTAAGAATGTTTCGTATTAACTCACCTTGTTGCGTAGCTGCATTAGCTAAATCAGGAGACGTTTGTACTAGCGTTCGGTAGTTACGCCCTAATTCTTCAAGTGTATTAAAGTACTTATCCGCAGCCATTGATTCATCAAATTGGCGTACATCTTCACCAAATCGTGTATCGAATTGACGTACATCCTCACCAAACCCGAGATCAAACTGTCTAACATTTTCACCAAATCCTAGATCAAACTGACGCGCATCTTCACCTAGTCCTGCATAAAATCGTGAATCACGACCTGCTTCAGCAACATCAAACTGACGTACACCTTCTTGATAATCACGCTGGTCAACAATAAAATCACGACTAATGCCTAAGCTACCTACTTGTGTGCCTTCTTCATTAATAAGGACATCTTCACCATATGGAGTAGTGTATGTAGTAAGCTGCTGCCTTCCTTCAGGGGCATAGCCATCTTTCCATCCTCCAGCGTCATTGTTCGCAGTCGGGTCCCACCACACAGGGCGGCTTACACCTTCTTTATCTTGTTGTACATCAGTTAAGAAACCCCCACTAAAACGAGACGTGTCTGTAGGTTCGGCGGGAGGATAGCCTCGTTTCCATGAGTTTGTTGTTGTATCATAAAAAATAGGATGTTCAACACCTCTATCATCGATTTCAATATCAGTTAAGACACCGCCGCTAAACTGTGATGTGCTTGTAGCTGTGGGCTTAACATTAGGTTGCCCTAACGCAAATGTTCCATCTTTCTGTTGGACCATCATCGCATCTTGGTTAGGGTCCCAATAAAATAATGTACCGTCGTTATCTAACTGAACATCACCAGTGCGTACAGGTATTTTGTTCGGATCAGCGTTTCTAGCAGCAATAGCTTTCTGTGCATTGTCCCATTTTTCTTGTTCTCTTTCAGGGACGATAGACATAAGTACGCCACCAAAGTCATCAAGTACAACTTTCTCTGCAGTGGCATTATTTGTAATAACTAGCCATGCAGATCCATCAGGAGCTGCCATAGGTGCATTTTGTGTCCATCCGCTTATAGTGCCACCCCCCGATGTTTTTATGGGAGGGTACATTTCATTTAATTGCCGAGCCATTTCATCAGGAGTAATGCCTTCAGGAACACCGCTATCAGTAAACCCTGCTCTCGCATCTACCGTTTTTCGCTCTTGTGTGCGACCTTCAGGCAATGCGTCCCCTTCAGGGGAAAACCCTTTTTCTTGACGTATTCTACTTTCTCTATCATCACGATTCTTTTTAGCAATTGCCGCTGCAAGATCACTTTCAGCACGTACCGAGCCTTCATCTGTTTGAGTTACTTTTTGACCGCGTGACCACCACTTTTGGTCTTTAGAAATTATTGGGTCAAGAACGGTTTGTTCAAAATCTTTAAACTGTTCTACTTGAGAAAACTTGTCGTCACCCTTCCACCCCAAACCAATGTGGTCTTTAACCCCCTCTTTAGTTACAAGTGGTTCAAATACACGTAATACATTTTTTGCGGCTTCTGCTTCTGTAGCAACCTCTTGAGACAGAAGTTGTTGAGACATTAAATCTACAATAAACACAAACATTTGCCTATTAAATGCTTCAGACTTAGAATCTTTATCTGTTTTATTTTTGCCACGTGCTGCGTTCGGTAATGCGGTATAAAAATCAGTACCATACCTATTTTTGAATTGTGTTAAAAATAGCTGCGCTGCTTTTTCTGGATTCATTGCATCATCCCTTGAGGTTGTTGTGGTTGCTGCTGTTGTTGCGGATTAGCAATTTGCTGTACCGCTTCAATAATTGCCATCTTTGCTTCCATACAGAACGGATCGGTGCATCCATATAAGTCAGAACCATGTCCGTGTGCTGCAAAAATTTCTGCCATTTCATCAAATGTAGCAGAAAATACAGTAGCTTCTCCTTCTGTAGCAAACGCATCTGCAATGTAATCTAATGCCATTGCATTCATAACAGTTACCTGCCGCGCTGCCTCACTCATTTTTGCTGATAATTCTCCAGCCATTATCTCATTCCGTTAACTACATTAGTCTGTCTATCCATAGCTACATTCTCTTGTATGCCTGATGGAGTAGCTACTTCATCCATTGTAATTTCTTCAGTGCTACTTATCTGCTCTTGTGGCGGAGGTCCTTGCTGTTGTGGCTGAAGTAAGTCTTGCTGGAAGGCACGTAAGACTTCTGCTGCCTGAGACTGGAGTCCCTTGAGCATCATCATAGTACGCACTTGCTGTGCCTGTGGAGACATAAATAATGTGTTTACGGAGGCTTTCAGCATTTCTTCTTGTGGATTCTCAATGCCTGAGTTCTCCATAGCAGTCTCTGCGCTCAACATTCCGTTGTAGGTACGGTACAACTGAGACCACACCATCATGTCTCGCATCTCAATTTGCGCTCTATCAGACGTATGTAGTTCTACATCAACTGCGTAATAGTCATCTATCTCGGCTGGTTTAATTGTAATTTCACTCGCTTGCCTACGAGTACTTCCAGCAATGGTGACAGGAGACTCAAGGATATATTGAATATCTTGGAACACTTGCTTAGAGACCACTGCGATACAGGCGCGAAGTGACGATACACAACTCTGTAATTTAACCGCAGCGTTCCGTACATTCAGGTCAGCCTCAGTAGCAGACTCAACCCCACGTTGCGGTTGTCCACCAAGAGTGCCAAGTTTAGATAACTCAGACGTGTATTGATGCACCTTATCCATCATCTGAAATGCAGACAGCGGAACCTCTGGTAATTTAACAAAACTAATGTCTTGGTCGTCCACTAAGTTTATGCGTTTTCCCGGCCCTACCTCGATAGGGGTGTTGTCGTCCATAATGTTTCTGGTAATGACTGGAGCAAACGTCGAGTAACGTAATTGAATATCGACCGCAGTAAGCTGACGCGCCTCTGCTTGCAGCACAGGATGTATGTATCTCAGAATACCTACATAACGGTCTGCTGGATCGTTGTCCGATGTAATTTCGCCCCATCCTGAATCCCTAATTACATATGGGATATACCCATCAAAAATCTTTTTCTCGTCTGTAGACGCTGGAGTTTCCCAACAATAAGGATTAATGTTCTCAAACACTAACGACCCTTGTACCCACATCTTATGTTCACCCATAGAATCGCCATGAGGCTTGGTATACATTTCTACAAACTCTAGCTTTTCTAAGCCATCTTCCATCCACAGGTCTGCATGTTCTGGATACCTGCGTCGAGCTTCGTCAGGGTATACTTCGTAAAATTCGTACACATACTTAGGGTCAGTGGGGTTATCAATGTCGTGTACGACTGTCTCGTTAGGCAATACAGAGAGCTTCCATAAGAAATTAGCCTGTGCAATCTTCTTTAATTGGCTTTTAAACTTTCTTTTTTCTGCGGCTGTGGCGTTTGTCTTAGGAGGATCTGGTATTAACTCCCAATTCAATTCCTTTTTTACAACAATTCGCCCGTCTTTAACTAGCTTTTTTCTTCCTACAGCTAGTGGATCTCCGTAATTAGTTTCTACACTGTGCCAAAAAGAAGATAAAAACTGCCGTTTACGTTCAGCTATTTCTTGTTGAAACTGTTGGTCATTGTCAGTAGGGCGGGACGGCACAAATATCTTAGGTGTAGTAAGGATATGGTCTGAGGCGTTGTCTACAGCGTTACGTGCAGTAGGAGGAATCGTTGCGCCCATGCCTGATTCGCGGTATTCACGGGGAATAATCTCCCCGATGTTAGGATAATTACCGTTGTAGTAATCATTATCGTCTCTCATCTTGTCAAAGTACCCATTAAAAATGTAGTTCTTTAGACGAGTAAACCGATTGTAATCGTCATCAAAATTGTTTATGAAGTCTGCTTCAACCATACATTATCCAAACGTGACGTAATCTCTTTGTCGTAGTTGCGATGCTGCTCTGTTTCGTTTTTTAGCTTTCATTACCGCTAATCCTGCTGCCATTACCGAGTCATCATGGTATCCGACAGGATGGCCGTACTTTACAGCACCGCCAGCTAACACAACACCTTCAAATAATTCTAACTCTTTTTTGAGTATTTCGTCATCTTTGGGAAAATGAACTCGCTTATGTTCGATTTCTGCCGCAAGCGTGGATACGAGCATAGCCTTCGATTGGTTAGTGAACTTAAACGACGTAACAGCACAGCCTTCGTTGCGTAGGATGTCAGCCACAGGTTCCCCGATACCAGTCCCATCAAGATGAATAGTTTGGCAGTTGTACTTTTTGTACAGATACGCAATGCGTGGCCCAAGTAATGTGTAGTCCAATCCATTAAATCTATCCCTTGCTACGATACTCATCGTCTTAATGTCTATGACGTAGGCCACAGTGAAGTCTTCAATCTTTCCTAAGTCCAGACCCATAAGATACTGGGACTCAGTAGGTTCTTCCCAATCTCCATCAAAGCAATCATCTAAATTCCTAAAGACCTGCCCATCATCTTCCACCCATTCAGCAAGATACTGCTGTCGGTACTGCGATTCTGTGAGGTCACGCTTAAATTCATCCAGTGCCTCTTCATCAATGTTCGGATGTGCGAGCGATGTCACTGACGCGGAGTAGTATCTAGGGTCATCTTCCTGCCCTACATTCCAATAGGTACGGAAGTTTCCCTTCCCTCTAGCAATACCAATAGCGACTAACCTGCCATCAGAGTCAGCAAGAGCGGGCATAAAGTTAGCCCATGCTTCAGGATTGAGGTCGTGAGCCTCGTCTACAAAGGCCGCAGTGACCCTATCGCCCTGTAAGGCTGTCGGGTCATCGGCTGATTTAGCCTGTATTCGTGCTCCATTAGCCAGTTCAATAAGCTTTCTAGTCTTGTCATGGTTGGCATAGTAGTCGTGTAATGGCGCATGGTCACCAACAAAGAGGTTCCATACAGGCTCCCAAACCTTCATCGTCAACTCATAGTTGGGTGCAATGACGTAGATGTACGGTGCGTGAGCCACTCCAAACTGTACATCTCTAGGCTTTAAGGCCTCTCGAACTATCTCTGCTTTAATAGCGGTCGTCTTACCAGCCCTACGCCCACAGGCTAGGATGAGGCGTTTCTTGTCTGATTGCTCGTGGATATGCTCTCGTTGCCAATCCCAAGCATCATACGGGTCACCTTCATTGATGAACTGCCAGATACTAGGAGGACTGTACGACTTCAATAACTTGTTCCTTTGGTGCTAACGCAGCTTCAAACAACTTGTCCATCATGTTCTTCTGTAACGCTTCCGTAGCTTCCTTCGGTCTACCCACAAACATCTCCATAAAGAGCTTCTGTGCCCTGACATCACCCTTATTAGCAGACTCAATCATAGACTCATAGACAGAATCAAAGTCTTCTATAGCACGAGCCATGAACCTAGCCTTTGTAGCAGGAGGGTTTTTGTTCGTATACGACTCTAATGTCGTTACGCGCCCGCTGCCTTTAATCAACGTATGGTTCTTTTGCTTCCTTAAAATAGGCATGTTCTTATACGCAGGAGGCTTAATAACTACATCACCAGCACGTATAGCTTCAATTAACGTCTCATGGCTGTACTCACCATAGTCACGCGTAGGGTCGAGTAGCTCAATTAATTCATCTTGAGTCATAGCTAACCCTTTCCTACTAATTTAGCGAACCGCTTGCCCCCGCCAACTCCACCAGTCTTAGGCTTACCAGCAGCTTTACGTCTCTTACCAGCCTTACCCATAGCAGCAAACTTCTTCTTACCATACTTCTTACGACCTATATACGCAGCTAACGCAGGTGACATCTTCGCCATTAGTAACCTCGCTTCGGCTTGCGATACGGTGGCGTTCTCTTACCCTTCGGCATTAGTTATCCTTTCTCCAACGCTTAAACTGGTCGTAACTCATACGCATCAACGGAGACATCTTTGCCTTACGCTCACGCTCACTCATCTTCTTCCAACGCTTTGCAACTCCACCAAATCCAACATTAGGCATATGCGCTCCTTACACTACACTCATAGTGTACCAACATTCGGGATTCCGTGAATTATCTTTGGGTGGCCCCCAACAGGAGAAGAGGGGTATGGCCAACCTTCGACCCGTAGGTAGTACGATCCACACATGTTTACGTGTGTCGTGTCGTAGGTATGAACACAGGCAGACCTATGAAGGTCTGCCGCGTCACCACTGTTCCGACAACTAAAGAAATAAAGCATGATCACGAGACAGGTGAAACCTGCGCGAAGTGATCATTCCTATAAGAAATGCCGTCGTGGCGTAGCCACCTAATACCCCGAACATTGTTTCGCGGGTAAACCGTTGCACTGTCGATTACGTACGAAGCTACAGCGCAAGCTGTGAAGCCCTGAAGCCCTGACCGATTGCCCTGAGCAAATCGCGCTTCTTTTCGGGTCTTGTTTTGGGTAGCGTTTCGAGGCTTTGGTTTGGTCGTGTCTAGTGTCCTCTGTGACTCCCTAATAATGGTCATTAGTTGGGACAGTCTTAGCTTACTCAATTGGGGGCAAGTTGCGCAGCAATAGCGGATCATATATTCTTGACAAAAGGGCCTGCCACAATGGCGACCTAAAGTCATAAAAAGG
>Ga0208793_1002214_pt1 | contig 10320 bp, 11 predicted proteins | sample 17_taG_FD_184092 | JGI IMG/M metagenome (GOLD analysis project Ga0208793, IMG submission 184092) | Marine viral communities from the Subarctic Pacific Ocean - 17_ETSP_OMZ_AT15314 metaG (SPAdes) (version 2) | ecosystem: Environmental > Aquatic > Marine > Oceanic | place: Pacific Ocean | collected...
AATCAAAAGTATTATCAGACTTAAATCTTACTTTGTTTTCATTACTGCCATCAACAAATGTTGAATAAAAATAATTATCTGCGTCAAGTTCGCCTCGCTTTATCCAAAAAGATTGTGTAAATATCTTGGCGTTTGTTGGTGTTCCTGTGCCAAAACGTAAGCGAGGTGTGTCGCCATCCTCAAAGCGCAGAGACTGGTCTATCGTGTGCGGATAGAAAGATGCGTCAGATGTGTTGTTACCCGCAAGCGTGAGAATGCTACTCATAGAAAGCCCCTAAGATACGTTTTGTGAACGCCCAATTTCCATCATGTTTGTGCCGTCCGACAAGAACACATATACGTCCTTTGCAGATGCTGTTGCTGTGACCACCGGAGCAGTTCCACCAGCAAACTTAAACACGGCATTCCAAGACATCGTGAATCCGCCAGTGCTGTCCTGCTTAATCATCAGAACGTACACCGCGCCATCAACTTGGTTTGTCGGTGCGCCCATCGTGCGGCTGGCTGTTATCTCAACAGATGTAACCTGATTAGCCGAAGCATCCCAAGCAATCGTCGCGGCATCAGTCAGCGTTGTCGCGTTGAAGTTCTGCGCGGCGGTGTATTCCTGCGCCAGTGAAAGCCCAGCAATGGTCACATCTGCATCAGGTGCTGTGAGAACGCGGGTCTGACCAGCGGTAACGCCCACAGCATCCAGTCGGACTTTCTTGGTATCGTCGTCTGGGTCAGCAATAGTCAGTGTATCCTGTATGGATGACGTTCCGGCGTTCATGTCAGCCAGATGCTTCATCATCATCCGAAGCGAATTATTGACATCGCTTGGGACCATAGTGCCTTCGCCGAGGTCTATATCAGAAATTACAGTGTTAGAGCCAGCGCTGGTGCTATACTCTGAAATTTTATCTTTAGCCATTACTCGCTCCTAGCTTTGCCATTCTTAAAATGGGCTGATAAATTTGCCCGTGTTGTTTGGTGATATAGACAACGCCCCAGAACTTGGTTCCGGTTTAACATCAACTCCGATAGGCATGTCTGGGTAACTTTCCATGACACCAGCGGTATATCTTCCAGTTCCTGCTAATACACGCGATACTAACATTAAATTGCGAGGATTGTAATAACCGCCAGCGCCTTTGCCAATTTTGGCTAACTCTTCGACTGCGTTAGGGCTGGTAATAACCTTTGCAAGCGCATCAAGGTTTGCGTTAATTATGCCTTGCTCTATCGCGTCACTAGAAGCCGTGAAGACACGGTAAGGTGCCGTCACAAATTTAAGAACAGAGCCTATCTTGCCCGCCCTTTTTAATGCGTCACTTCCAAGCGCTTGCGCGTTAGTCGTGCTGTTAAAGTTATACGCCTTTCCGGTAGCCGCAAAAACGTCCAGCAAATTATTTAACGCTTTAAACTGCTCAGGCTCCAGAGCCGCTTGCATGCGAGATAACTGAGCCTTGTCGCCCTTTAGCTTTGCCCAGAAGTCAACAGCCGCACCCGCTTCCATCATCTCCGGCCTTGCGACAGATGACTTGTACTGACGAGTTGACTGCTCCCATATTGATTCAAGCCCACCCCGAACTGCGGCATTCCATTTTTCTTTACCGCCATCTACTTTAAGGATTTGCTCTTTTGCTCTGGCAATAGAAGTAGGACTGTCCTTCGTAATGAACATTTTGCCGACATCATAGAAGTCCTTTGATGTCTTGTTTGCTATTCTTGGAAGAGAGCCGCCCTGAACAGAGGTAACGGGGTCACTGAGGTCTCCCCAAAGCTTTCTGGCGCTGGCATATTGAGGAACTTGTTCATCTAGGGTTTCAAGTAAAACCCTTTGCAACTCTCCCGCCTTTTGAGACGCTTTTGGCTTTTTTACTTTGGTCGATGATATAACGTCATCAAGAGCTTCCTTAATGTTATTTTGAACAAACTCTAGGGGCTGGTCCATTCTGTTTGTGTATGAACTCTTTATTTTTTTCAAGGAGCTTTTTAGAAATGGATATTCTGTCACTAGTTTATTTAACTGAGTGTCAAACGCAGATATATTAACCATCCTTGGCGACCGGCTAATGACCTCGCCAGCCTCATCCAATTCGGTAGCGAAGAATGCACTCTCATAAGCCGGACGAGCCGCCGCTGACCTTTCCGCCCGCGTTACAGCTATTGCCTCACCAGCCACATCAACAAGTTGCTGTCCAGCAATGTCACGGTCAGCCATAGGCGAAACATCTTCTATAAACTGTCTAGCCGCTTGCCCCGATTCCGCACCGCGTCCTGCATAAAATTCAGCCATCGTCTCAGCAGTTCTGGGCTCAGATGCTAGTGCAAGCTGTGCTGTTCTGAGGTCAGCCGCGCCTGTTATTTCGGCAGGCGTTAAAATAATATTTGTACCATATTTTTCATTAACCCTTGCTAGGGTTGACGATAACGCAGTAGCGACATCACCGCCTCTGCGAGATATTTCCTGCCGCATTGTTTTTGCCGCGTCACTTGCCAAGGCTCTATTTACGCCCCTGCCTATCAGCAGACCAGCCATGTTTGCGCCGAGGTCTATTGCGCCCTCAGTTACCATTCTGGTAATGCCCTCTTTCTTTAGCGCAGTGCCAGCTAGCGCCTCACGAAGTGCTTGCCCGCCAGCCGCACCTAACGTGCCTGTGCCTGCCATTACAGCTGGTCCAAGTGGTATGCCGATTGCCGCGCCGAGCATTCCAGTTGCGGCTGGTAAAGCAGGGCCAATGCCGCTCATTGCCCCTCTGCCGAATCCGCTTTCTACGGGCTGTAGTCTGCCATCCTCAGTTCTATAAACAATCTGCCCCTGCCTAGCCCCGAAGCGCTCTCTCGGTATGCCAAGGCTTGATGAATAGTAATCCATCTTGCTTTCTGGTGTTGGGTACAAAGAAGCAACGCCTACATCAAGAAGACCCGCGCCGCCAGATGACGGTAATAACGGTTCTTCCTCTTCAAGCAAACTCTGAGAGCCTGACGCAGTAAAAGGTGAGCGGAAAGCGGGCTTGCTAGAGCTGGACATTTTTTGCTTCCTCTGCGTATCTATCTAAAGCCTGAGATTGCGTAAGGTTTTTATTCATCATCATAGCGGCATCAACATACTCATTTATGTACATTGTTTTTGTTCCCGCGTCGGTCGTTTTACTGATGGACAGAGGATATTTCTTGGCTAGGTTGTCAGTGAGCTTGTCCTTGCCAGAAAGCAAGTTCTGCGCCCTGTAAAGTATTGCATTAGACGTTGCCGTAAACCCGCGCAATTTTGCTTTGAACACAGTCGGAGCGTCACCCTTGTCGGGCAGGAATGCTCTAGCATTAGCAAGCTCAAATTTAGTAACAGCCGCACCAGATAATTCTTTTAGGATAGTAGAAAATATTTCCTGAGTCCTTCCCCTAAAATTTGAATAATCAAGCATCTTATCTTTTAGCTCTTGCGGTATATCTAAAATATTGTACTTCTCTCCAAGGTTTCTAGCCGCAAACTCCAACTGAGTTGGGACTTTCAAAAAGTCAGGGTTAAAGTCTTTTGCAATTTGGTCTAGCTGTGTAACTCTGTTTGTCAAAGTGGTTATATCTGTCTCAAGACCTTTTTTCGTTGTCTTCTCCATGCCGCCAACACCAACACCAGTGCTGTATGTAACCTCGCCGGTGTCAGGATTCACGGTCATGGACATGCCAGACGGAGGCTTTACCTCACCAACCTGAACATAGCCATCAGCATTTGCTTTTGGATTTGTTGGGTCATATATCCCCTTATACGAGCCGCCGCCCGCAGTGAAAATTGTTTCCAGCTTTCTTGTGTCAGCTTTTGTGCCGCCAACCCTGACATACCCGAACTGGTCTGCTTGGGGATGGTCTGGCTGGTATCTAGCGTTGTATTCCTGACCAGTTGCTTTGTCGAACAACTTAACCAAGTCACTCGGCTTGCCCAACTTTTGCTTGAGAGTGAGCATAGCAATTTCGTCTTGCATCTTAGCCCGCTTCTCAGCAGTCTCAGCCGCCTTAGCCGCTTGGAATGCTTTCATGCCAGACTGCATCATTGCACCCAAGCCCTGCGCCGTTGATATCGGTGTCGGGCTGTAGCCTGACATCTGCAAGCCTGTTGCCGCCGCCGCACCTAAGCCAGCCGAGGCCGGTGTGCCAAATTCAGGAGACAGACGCTCCATAAGGCTCATGGGCTTTTTGGGTGGTGTTGTTCCCTTGGGCACTAGCGTGTCAGCGCTGGGCAGATACGAGCCAGAATACTGACCCTGCTGAATTGCACGGCGTAATCGAGCCGCATTCGACAGAGGGTCTTCTGCGCTTGCTCTTGGCCCTAATTGGGCGGGCTTAGGATAAAGCATATCCATAAACGCACGGGTGCCCGCCGCACCGCCGTTTAATATTGTAGGTATTCTTGCCATTATCCGAATGCTCCTAACAATGCGCCACCTGCGGCATACATTGGATTTGTGCTACCCATCATCTGAGCGGCCTGTGCGCCAGCTAGACCGCCTGAGAGGAACCCTAGTGCTGGGTTGCGTGTGACCGGAGTAACTGTCTGGCCACCGAGTGCGCCTGAGCCACCCTGAACAAACTGCATATAATCTGCCAGCTTTTGCGTGGGCCGTGCCTGCTCAAACTGGAACCTCTGCATATCTGCCTCTAGCTCTGCCTGAGACTGAGCCTCTCTAGCCGCGCCAACCTGAGCCAATGTCTGAAGGTCAGCAAAGCCAAACTCACGGGCCGCTGGTGCCTGTGCAATCGCCGCCTGTTGTGCTTGGTAGGCCATAGGTGCCAAAGCCTGAGCAATCGCTCCCTGACCGTACCCTGAGCCGTATCTGCCGGACTGAGCGACCTGCCCCTGCATTTTTTCCAGAACGGGTTGCATTGCCGCTGACATTAGCGGGTTAGTGCCCATCAGGTTCTGCATTACAACGTCCTGTGTCGCGCCGATTAGAGGGCTACCCTGAAGAGCTTGTGAACGGTATCCGCTCAGTGCCTGCTCCGTTTCAGGTGCAAAGCCTACAACTGTGCTCTGAGGGTAATACTGAGGTGTTGGGCTCTCATATAGACGCTTGGCCTCTTCCAGCCCCGTCTTGAGAAACGGCTGTGCATATGCCGGTGCCTGTGTGGACTGTGTGATAGTCCGTGAACTTCCGCCGCCCTTGCTCATGTTACAACTTCCTTGTCAATAATGTGGCTGTCGCCTGATAATCGTTTAGCTGGCGCTCCCAGCCCTTACGTCCTATAATTTCCATTGAATCGCATCCGTGGCCCTTGGCCCATTCTGCGACTTCTTTTTCAGCTTCCATCAGTTCGTCCATATCTCCACCAGCTAACCAGATTCGGCAGGACGTTCTCTGTGGGTAGTCAACTATCTCCGTCACTATAACAGAATTTTCATACGGAAAAAACTGGGCTTTGCCAGAGCGTATAGCGTCCAGCACATCCAGAGCCGTGTGACTGTTTCCAGCGTATCCTAGTGCGGCCTCTATGTGATGCATTAGCCTTTCGTATTCATCCAATAATGACATATGCCACCGCCGTCGCGTGACCGTGGCTTTTGCTCTCCACGACAAAACTTCCGTTGTTTAGCGTGTTGACCACCGGCTCCACGCTGTAGAAATGTGCATCCAATGGGCTGAACAATATAACGCTTTCCTTGCCTACCCGTGGGTCTGTCACAGTTGTTGATGTCGTGCTTTGCGCTATAGTGAACTCACCCACACTATTTAGCTTACCGTCAACTGTTCTGTTAAGCACTTCTGCGACTTCTCGCGTAGTGGCTGTAACAGGGTTCAGAATACGATAGTTTGTCGTGCGCGTCATCTGCGTCCTATCTCTCTGGCTTCAATCTCTAGGCCGTGAGCCTGAGACCAATGGCCTGAGAAGTTGAACCTGCTCCTGTGGTACCTTCCCTCAGAGCGAAACGGCGCAAAGCCCTCCGTGCTCAAGCTGGTAGAACTGCTAAACGACACAGCATCTGATGGCTGGTTCCGTGTTCCGACCTGAACGGTAACAGTGCCGTCTGTATAATGCGGATAAACCCTTGTGACAATACTATGCTTGCCAGAAGATATTCCAACCTCACCGGTCTCTATTGTTGCCGGTAAAACATCACCAGAGAACGAATACAGCTTATTGCCCAATGCTCCCCCGAAGAAGAACTCACCCCCACGGAATAGCGCACTGTCTAAATTGATATCGAGCCCATCAAGCGTTGCTGAAATGTTATCTAAGTTGTCCAGCGTGTACCCGCCAGAGAAGAACGGCGCGATATAGTTAGCGTTCACGTTAGCTATGGACCACCTGCCCAGAGCGTAGTTGAATATCAACAATCTGTCGGGTGTGCCGTCAGTGCTCTCAGTGCTCGGATATGACCAAACAGCAATCTGGTTCAGCGGGTCAACTGATGCAGACATATTGTCCTTGAAGTTGCTGTTGAAGTCAGCCTCGAAGAACTTATCTATTTTCTCATTACCTATCGGCGTGGACTTTGCCCCGTCGAACATATGGAATCCATTGTCAGCCAAGAAGAAAACAAAGCTACCGTAATTGCAAACAGAGCCAGCCAACCGGCAACCCGTATTGCTCTCAACTTTATCGAACTGGAACACCAGAGGCAGGCCAGAATAGGTTGCTCGGAAAATAGCTCTCTCACATAAAATCGTGCAGTATTCCCCGCCGACCATTCCGGTGATGGCTCCTGAATCAATCAGGTCTTGAAAATCACTTTGGTCAGTTCCAGATGTCCAGCTTGTTGAGTTGTTGAACCCAGACCAATAGACGCGGTATGGTATCCGTCCTGAGCCAGTAGCAATATTTGCAGTCCATACGAAATCACGGACCACTGCAATAAAGTCAGCTTTCGGAGGTGAGCCGCCCAAGTTAGACCACGCAGTATCTGTGCCTATTTGGAACTTTTGCAGTTCCTCGCCAACACCGCCCGCCGCGATAACCGTGTCACCAAACTGAACGAACCGCCACTTCTCTGCTCCGGTCAGGTCATAACCGCCAGCCTTGCTGATATCATCTAGCCCGCTGTCAGTAGCGTCGAACTCATATAGCTTTGTGGCATCGCCAGCAAACAGCTTCACGTTTCCGCTGTCATCTTTTCCAGCATAAATGCCGCGAATGGTATCCGTAGCCGCGCCAGAATATGCAACAAAGTTCTTGATAGGCTTATAGCCATTAAATGCAGGGATTACGTTTGTTGCGACTGTCACGCCAGCATTCATAAAATCTGGCTGGTCTGGTAGCCATTCCCCGAACTGGATTAAACTCATTGCCTTGCCCAAACCTCTGTACCCGTTGACACGTTTGCCCAGACCTCTGAGCCTATTGCTACATCACTCCACACCTCAGCGCCCAGAGTAACGTCAGCCCAATCCTCGCCCAGAACCTTCATAATGGATTCGCCCTGCAAGCTGAACTGGCCCGTCGATGCCGCATTGAGTTGCGCTGACCGGTCAGAAGTGGCTGTCACGGCAATGTCTGCTGTCATGGCCCCAAGCGTCACAAAGTTACTGCTTGAAGTTGCCGCAATGGACGCGCTGGCAGAGCCGGATACTGTTCTGACCCGTGTGCCCGCGAACGTGGCAGAGCCGACAACATTGACCAGAGCCTCAAACGGCCTGACACGGGCAAAGACCGATACAGCCGCTCCCACGCCCGAAGCCGTAGCCTCAACAGTTCTTGTGCGGGCTCCCGAAGCTGATGCGCTCAGTGACGCTGAAACGGACGCTGATACGGTCTTAACTCTAACAGAATCAGATGTCGCTGTTGCCGCAATGGAAGCTGTGCCGCCGGTTACTTTTACCTCAAGGGCAAGAGCATCCAGTGTGCCATAGTTCCAGCTATCAAGAGCACCCCAGCCGTCCATGTGGTCTAGGACAGTAGCCGTCCAAGCAACCTTGTCACCCAGCGTATCAAGCGTGAATGACTGGCTGTCCAGTGCTCCAGATATTCTGTCTAGCGGTGCAACCGTAGCCATTCGTCAGCCCCCTAAGCGGCAGTAATGTCCATGTCGCCAACAGCAACTTTAAGGATATCGCCGGACTCAATAACTTTGCTAGAAGTCAGCGCCCCGTGGATTAAAAGATTGCCGGATGATGACGCATCGAAAATACCGAAATGGCTGACCGTGCCCCATGAGCCTGTCGCCGCTGGAAACTCGATAGCCGCATCATTAGATGCTGTGCCAGAGGATGCCGCGCCGAAGCTGGCTACCTTGCGAGTGTAACCACTGCCGGACAATTCTGTGCCGGAGTTGTCATCATTGAAAGAACCCGTTGATAGGCCCACATAAACATTTGTCGGCATGGTGTAAGCACCAGTTCCGAGAATGTGGTCGAGAATTTCATTCTCTAAATAATCTGATAATGCTGACATTTTTTAGGTCTCCGCTACAGCGTTTTGTCGTGAATAAATACTTTGGATTTGCAATGAGCCCGTGCCGTAATGTGCGCGTTGCTCGTCTACTTTTACCTCCTCCATGCCGCGTGTGAACTTGGCATCATACTGCGAGGCCCGTGCCTCATCTAGTAAGTAGGCATATGCCTCCGCTAGTGCGCCATACAAATACAGGTCTGGGCTACGCAGGAACAGTGTCGGGGTGGCTGTGTCTGATATGCTTTCGAGACTGCCGATATAGACAATCTCCATTGTGTAAGCGTCATCAGGTATGGGCCGGATTTTCATTTCCTTGCCGACAATGCTGAACCCCTCTGGGCGACCACCGCCGGATGAGGCATATGAGGTATCCAGAGATGACGGGCTGTAATATGTAAGCACCTGCACGGGGTCAGTGTTTAGCTTTACTTCGCGCACTTCACGCAGGTCAGTCGGCAGAGCTATGTATTCGTCGCCGCTGGTCAGGGTTGCTGTTGAACGCTTCTCCTGCTCACGGGTCTCAAGCTCACGGCTCATGCGGCCTTCCGCAAGCTCGATAAACATTGGTATCTGTGCAGTGAGGTCATCCCGCGCCAGAAAATTTGCGATTGCAGTTTTTAACTCTGCGTAACTACCTATGCTCATATGTTGCCGCCGCCCGTTCTAAATGCTCTGTTCTCGCTATCGTTCAGCCACTGCTTCCAAGCCTTCGGATTATCAGCGGGCTTGCCGAACTTTTCTACAAGGTGAGCATACACTATATTGGGTATCTCTGCCACATGGGACATATGCTTCTGAGTTCCGCGCAGTTGGCCCTTTTGCCACTGGTCGTTCATGTGCTTGTTCAGTGTGATGAGACCGTCGAAATGCTGGGTCTGCTCGATGACCTCAGTGCCGTCTGCATTCTGGTGCAGGTATAATTCTTTGCCCGTAATTGGGTCGATACTTAACACTCTTTTCATATTGTCCTCCTGATGAGTAGAGGGGGCAGTTGCCCGCCCCCTCAATGCTATTAAGAACCGTTGAGGTCCAAAATCATTGCATGTGCCTTTGGTGCCTGAACCTTCAGGGCCCACTCAGTGATTAGCTGAGTTTTCTCTGCATCACCAGTAGCCGCAATTTCTTTCTCAGCGAAATTACGTCCGTTCAGTGTGCAAAGGCTGGCGAAGTCTGGGTCAATCAAGAAAATGCGGTCATTTCCTAGCTGACGAGACGGAGCCACATCCAATGTGCCGAAGTCTGTGAGGAAGACAGAAGTTGAGCCGACATATGTTGTCGCCTTAGCCGCAGTCATGTTCACATCGTTTGACACAAGGTTGCCAGATGCTGACAGGTCAGAGAAGTTCGCACGGTTAGTCGCAGATGCAACAAGCATCTTTGGATTTCCGCCGTCGGACCATGCATCCTGCATGCCGTCTTCAATCAGAGCCAGTGTCAGAGCACGGTCATCACCGCCGGTCACTGTGTCTGTACCGTCGCCTGTTGCAAACGCACCCGCAGTTGCACCAACGGAGCCGTTTGTAATCCAGCATGAGAGAGACGCTGATTTGCGTGGCTCAGAAGCTGAACGTGCTACGTCTGTGTCGCCAATCATCTTTTCGATGTCACGACGAAGTTCCAGTGACTTTAGAACTTTCTGGTATGCAAGTTCTTTGTCACGGCCCGCTTTGTCCACAACATCGAGAGTTCCAGAAACTGCAACAGACTTCACTGAAATCTGGTGGTAGTTACCAAAACGAACCGTAGCTGTAGGCGTACCGAATGATGCATCAGCACCTTCAGAAGCGTGGTTATCAGTAGCGGCGGCGGCTAATTCCTGAACTTGCCACTCAGTAAAGATGCCGTTGCTTGTTTCTTTTTTCAGTGCTGAAAAAATTGGTGTCTCATCGGGGTCAATCCGATAGATTACGTCTGCGAGTTGCTCACGCTCACCTTTTGCTAAAGCAGTAGTAAAAG
>Ga0208793_1002215_pt1 | contig 10317 bp, 11 predicted proteins | sample 17_taG_FD_184092 | JGI IMG/M metagenome (GOLD analysis project Ga0208793, IMG submission 184092) | Marine viral communities from the Subarctic Pacific Ocean - 17_ETSP_OMZ_AT15314 metaG (SPAdes) (version 2) | ecosystem: Environmental > Aquatic > Marine > Oceanic | place: Pacific Ocean | collected...
GAGAACCAGCTACAGAACCTACAACTGAAGCCGCGCCTAAAAAGAAAACTACAACTACAGAAGAATCTGTTGAGAGAGGACAAGCAACATTTGATGAATTGGACATTGTAGATGATGTGTTGATTAAGGATATTAAATCCGAACTTGAAAAAGAAATAAGAGTACGAGCGCAAAAAGGCACATTGTCAGAAACCGTTTCTGTTAAAAAGGGTAGAAACACATATATTGTATCATGGTTAGAAGATTATATAAATAAGCAATTGTTTAAAAAGCTTCTTAAAAAAGTTGGCGCAATTAAAGGAACATATCCTAATACCGTAATACCATCAGCATATATTGACTTTTTACAAGACCCGAAAACTTTTGAAATTATAACAAAAGCGCTGCCTATTAAAAGTATAAAGAAAAGCTATGGTAAGTTGTTTGACATAGAAAGAGTAGGTAGAGAAGAAACTGCTGAAGGAAACCCTGTGTTTAGAATAAAGAAAATAGATAAAACTAAATTCTTTAAATATTTCGTAGATGGCAAGAAGTCTACAATATTAGAAAGACAAAAGCAGTTATTTAGGGAAATACTTACACCTATAGCAAAACAAGCTGTAGCTGAGTATACTACTATAGAAAACTTAGAAAAATTAAAATCAATCCAAAGTTTAGCTCCTGCAACTTCTGTTGATGTTGTTAATAAAATAAGTTTAGATGCCGCGCTCAATAATTTAGAGTCGCAAATAGACCGATATAAAGGCGAAGCTACTGGATTTGATATTATACAGTTTAGCCTAAATAAACAAGAAAGATCTCAAATTGCGGAAAAACTAGACCTAAAAAGTGATAGCAATATAACAATGGCTCAAATTGAGGCTCAAGTTATTGCTCAAACACTTAGGCCTCTTGTTAGAGAAAGAAAAGCAGAAATAAAAGATATTGAGTACAAATTAGGCCCCGAGTTATTTGAAAAACTACAAAACACCGTAATAGGCCCCTATTTGGATTCACTACAGGCTTTGCAAGACAAAAAAGCTTATGCGAGGGGTACTTTTGCAGAGCAACTTGCTTGGGATGCTTTTAAAAACATTAAAGGTGTTAAAATGGTTTCTAAGCGTCCTGATGGAAAAGCTGGAAGCTCTGCTCCTGATATTGTGATAAATCACAAAGGCCAGGATATTATATTTGAAATTAAAAGCAGAAGATCAGATAGAATAACAAGTGTTAATATCTATAATTATACCGATTCTAAAAACTACAAAACTACTAGAAATACAGGAACAGAAAGTGAAAAGGTTATATTTGATCAAATAAAGAAAAGCAAAAATTTAAACAACTTTGTTTCTAAGGTTAAAAAAATGATGGATAAGTTTTATCCAGGAGAAAAATACTTAGATAAAAATGGTTATGTAGAACTAACACCTGAACAAATTGTAAAATTAGATTTAAAAAATAGTCTATATAAAGAAACTGTTACATATATAGAAGGGTTAAATGAGAAATTAGTAGAAACTATATATAACGAAAAAGGAGCTAATTACGTAGGCTTTGTTGATATAGGTAGTTTTTATGTTGGTAATAATAAAAATAATTTATCAGTTCCTAAATTTGAGGCAGACTTATACTCAAGAGCTTGGCTTTACATGGGTCAAATTAAAAAGAATGGAAAGCATACATTTCCGTTAAGAATGTTTGCGCAAATATCAACTGAATCCAGCAAAAAACTAGGTGAAGCTAAAACAGATTCTATTATTAATAGCAATTCTATAAAAACAATACTTCAGCCTAGTTTAACAACTGCTCAACCAATTGAATTTAAAGAAAACGAAGCCTTTGCGGGTTCAAAATCTGGGTTTTTTACAATTAATGATATTGAATATGTAGGGGCTTTAACAGGGTTCAATGTACTCGATAAAGAATATGATAATACTGGTCCTTTATTTGAAAAACTGCAGCAGCTTACTGGAAAGAAAAATGTTGCAACTGACAAATATCAACTTTTTACATTTGACAGGAATGACGCTGGCGCGGAGATAGTAAGTAGAGCGGAAGATACTGCTGAGTGGAATGGTAAAAGATGGGTTTACCCAGAATCTGATACTAAGCAATCATTAGCGGTGTTTGGATCTTTATCGAATTATTTTTTAAATGAAATTAAAAAGGGAAATCTTGATGGGCTTATTTTTTCGGGCGCTGAGCCAAGCCGCCAAAGACTTTACAATACATTGTCAGAACGATTTGCAAAAAAGCTTGGATGGAATTATGGCGTAATAGAAAAACCAACTAATAGGGGTGGTAACACTTATTTTATAGCTAAGCCTGCAAAAATACAGTTTTCTAAAACAAAATACAACTGGGACCCATTTGATATGGCTGATGTAGTTACCATGTCTTTGTTTGGTAAAACTAAAGCTTTTCAAAATAGGGAAGCTTATATGCGTACTTATAAGTATTTGACACCAGCGCAGCAAGCAGAGGTTAGAACCGAAATGAAAAAGCATAAATTGTTGCAATTTAGCAAAACCCTCAACAAAGCTAAAGCTATGGTTAATAGACCTGATGCGCCCCAAAAAGGCATTAGTGTTTGGGACTTTGATGACACGCTGGCTACAACTAAAAGTAATGTTTTATATACATTGCCAGATGGTACAAAAGGGAAGATTAATGCAACTGAGTTTGCTTTAAAAGCAGATAAGTTAGCGGCTAAAGGCGCTGAGTTTGATTTTAGTGAATTTAAAAAGGTTATGGAAGGCGCTAAAGGCCCAATGTTTGATAAAGCTGTTGCACGAAATAAAAAGTTTGGTAACGACAACGTGTTTATTTTGACTGCTAGACCGGCTGATTCAAAATATGCTATACACGATTTCTTAAGCGCTATTGGTTTAAATATTAAAATTGAAAATATTGTTGGTTTAGGTGATGGTACAGCTATTGCTAAAGCTAAGTGGATAATTGGAAAAGTAGCTGAAGGTTATAATGATTTTTACTTTGCTGACGACGCATATAAAAACGTTAAAGCAGTACAAGAAGTTTTAGAGGTTGCTGACGTTAAATCAAAAGTGCATCAAGCTAAAGTACAGTTTTCTAAAAATTTAAATAAAGAGTTTAATAAAATAGTCGAGGACGTTACTGGTATTTCTGCTAAAGAAAAAATATCTAAGGCTAGAGGTAAAGTTATTGGAAAAAATAAAGGTAGATTTAAATTCTTTATACCACCATCTGCAGATGACTTTTCTGGACTATTGTACAAGTTATTAGGCAAGGGTAAAAAAGGCGAGCAACAACAAGCCTGGTTTAAAAAAGCTTTGTTTGATCCTTTTGCTAAAGGTATACGTGAGTTTGAAAGCTACAAACAAAATGTAACGAATATAGTCAACCAGTTAAAGAAAGATGTAAAAAATATTCCAGCTGGACTTAAGAAAGAAAATAAAACAGGTTTTACAAATGAAAATGCTGTAAGAGTTTATTTATGGGCTAAAAATGGATTTGATATTGATGGTCTAAATGCTAAGGATATTAAAGAGCTTGTAGACTTTGTAAAAAATAATCCAGAATTAATGGATTTTGCGGATCAGTTAGATGCATTGTTAGAAGGATATCCAGAGCCTCAGAATGATTGGTTAGCAGGTACAATTACTACCGACGCTATAAACATGATTAACACCACCAAGCGTGCAGGATTTTTAGAAGCTTGGCAACAAAATGCGGACGCTATATTTAGCGAAGACAATTTAAACAAGCTTAGAGCGGCATTTGGTGATAATTACGTAGAAGCTTTGCAGGATGTGCTTTATAGAATGAAGACTGGTCGTAACAGGCCGTCTGGCGCTAATAAGTTAACTAACAAATTTATGAATTGGGTTAACGACTCTGTAGGTACAATAATGTTCTTTAACACAAGATCAGCATTGCTACAAACATTGTCAACTGTTAACTTTATAAATTGGGGTGATAATAACCCTATTGCCGCTGCCAAAGCTTTTGCAAATCAAAAACAATTTTGGAGTGACTTCGCAATGTTATTTAACTCTGACTTCTTAAAACAAAGACGATCAGGATTAAAGAACGATGTTAACGCCGATGATATTGCAAATGCGGCTGAGACGGCTACAAACAAAACAAAAGCTGTATTGTCATCTATACTTAAAATGGGATTCTTACCAACACAAATGGCAGATAGTTTTGCTATTGCTTTAGGAGGAGCCTCATTTGTTAGAAATAGAATGAATACCTATATTTCAGAAGGTCTTTCAAAACAAGAGGCTCAAGAAAAAGCATTTTTAGATTTTCAAGAAATTGCAGAAGAAACTCAGCAATCGTCAAGACCTGATAGAATATCACAACAACAAGCCAGCCCATTAGGGCGTATTATACTAGCTTTTGCGAATACGCCTATGCAATACATGCGTTTAACTAAAAAAGCTTTTCTGGACCTTAAAAACGGTCGTGGTGATGCTAAAACTAATATAACAAAGATAGCTTATTATATGGCTGTGCAAAATATTATATTCTCTGCGTTACAAGGAGCTTTGTTTGCGGCTATGTTTGATGATGATGACGAAGAGCTTGACAATAAGCAAATGCGAGTTGCTAACTCTATGGCTGATTCTATACTAAGAGGTGTTGGTGTTTACGGCGCTATTGCTTCTACTCTTAAGAATATAGTTTTAGAAATTAAAAAACAATCGGAAAAACCCAGACCTGATTTTACTGTTGCTGCTCAAAGAGCATTAAGTATATCGCCTCCAATTGATTCTAAGATGCGAAAGCTTATGAGCGCCGCAAGAGCATTTAGTTACAAAACAACACGCGAAAAAATGAAAGGATATGGGTTAGACAACCCAGCGTATTATGCCGTTGGTCAGATAGTTTCCGCTGGAACAAATATACCTTTAGACAGATTAATAAGAAAAACGGATAACATTAGAGTAGCTTTAGATAATGATACTAAGTATTGGCAGTCAGTTGCGTTGTTGTTGGGTTACAGTCAATGGGACGTTGGATTAGTTGAAACCAGTAAGTCTAAAAGTAAAAAGAAAAAATCTTTCGGAAATTTAATTAAATATAAGCCGAGCGGGTTAACAAAAGAAGATCTTATAAAATTAAAAAATAAAAAATAAATTATGGCATACTCAATGAAAGGATCGCCGTTTCCTATGGAAGACTTATCCGGCGATGGTAAGATTACAAAAAAAGACGTATTAATAGGCAGAGGGGTTATTGATAAAGAAGAGTCTCCTGCTAAAAAAATAGGTTTACAAGGCTTAGGGGCCAAAGGTAATAAAGGTTATCACGTTGGATCGCCTGCAAAAAAGAAAGACGCTTGCTATAGTAAAGTAAAAAGCCGATATAAAAAATGGCCATCAGCTTACGCTAGTGGAGCGTTGGTTAAATGCAGAAAAGTAGGGGCAGCTAACTGGGGAAATAAATCTAAGTAATATGGCTTATAAACAAAATTCACCGTTTAAAAACCTTAATCGTTGGTTTTTAGAAGACTGGAGAACACCAGGAGGAAACAAAGATTACAGCGAAGGCGAAAACACTTTTAGACCCACTAAAAAAATATCTAAAGAAACACCAAAAACCTGGAGTGAAGTTACTCCTGAATCCAAAAGAAAAGCCCAAAAAGAAAAGAACACTAAAGGTAGAGTTACCAAATACTAAAATACATGAGCTTGCAAGAAATTAAGTTATACGCTATAAACGGCAGCACACTAGGTGTAACAACATTCACTCAAATAGAAGATTGGTTGAAAATAATATTATTAGTAGTAACTATAGGGTATACTATTGCCAAATGGTCAAAAGTAAACGAGGACGAATGAAATATTTTAAGCTAAAAGAGTTTGATTCACCTGATGAACCGGGGAGTGGGTTTAACATGAATGAGGAGTTTTTGCGCATGTTAGATGCTGCTCGTAAAATATACGGTAAACCAATGCGCGTTAACTCCGGTTATAGAACAAAAGCTCACAATGCTAAAGTTGGCGGGGTTAGTTCATCTTCACATTTAAAAGGTTTAGCTGCTGACATAAGCTGCAAGAGCCTTAATGATAGATTTAATATAATTCAAGCGCTTTTAAAAGCTGGCTTTAAAAGAATAGGTGTTGCGGGTACATTTATACACGTTGACAACGACAAAGATAAGTCTCAAAACGTAATGTGGACATATTAAAAAAAAAGGGCACCGTTTCCAGCGCCCTCTTTCTAACTAACTAAACAACTAACCATCACACGCAAGACAATCTTCACTCATCGCTTGCTGTGCAATATCCCCACGTAGAACACTCTCTGTTCTCGTATAATATAAAGTCTTCACTCCTTTTTTCCAAGCATCAAAATGTACTTTATTAAGCCACTTAGGCGTAGCCTCGCTAGGAAAAGCAAGATTTAAACTAACTGATTGATCTATATATTGCTGGCGTATACCAGCTTGATTAACTAGTTCTAATTGGTTAATCTCTTTAAACGTCTTAAATACTTCCTTCGCAGGGATTTCGTGCGGGCCAACAACAACCCCATCAAGTTCAGATAAACCTTGAATGCTACCGCCATCTGCGAGTATCTTATCCCATGTTTCATTCGTGTTAATTTTAAGTTTCCTTAATAGTTTTAATAGCGTAGGATTTTTTCTTATAAAAGTACCTTTAGCTGACTGTTCTGTAAACACATTTGCAGCCCAAGGTTCTATTCCTGGCGAAATGTTTCCGCTAAGCTTTGAATTACTAACAGTGGGAGCAATAGCACGCAAATGAGTATTACGATACCCAGTGCCAGCACACCACAAAGGTTCACCATAAATTTCAGCAAGATCTCTGGAAGCTCTTTCACTTTCAATTTTAATTTGCGAAAAGATTTTCCTAGTCTCAAACTGAGCAAGCAGACCTTCAAAAGGTATAGCCTTTTCTTGGAGATACGTGTGCCATCCGAGTACACCCAACCCAAGCGCTCGTCCTTTCGTAGCAGAACGAATGGCGTTTTCAAAACCTCTAAGCCCTTTGGCTCTTTGAATAAATTCCTCCATAACGCCATCGAGAAACCATATAGAGTCGTATATAAGGTTTGTTCCTTTCCATTCTTCATATTTTGCTAAATTTAAAGATGATAAACAACATACAAAACTATGGTTTTCATCTGTGTGTAATGTAATTTCTGAACATATGTTTGTCATATGTACTTTTAGCCCGTTTTCTTTATATGCTTTTGGATTTGATTTGTTAACATTTCCTTTAAACATGATATACGGTTCTCCAGTTGCCTTTCGCTTTCTAAGTAGTTTACTCCATCTAGCTCTAGCATCCGAATCTCCTTGTTCAAGGCGTCGCATAAACTTATCACCCACAACTGCGCACTGATGTAGATTAAGCGATTGTCTGTTGACATCTCCTTTAGGCTCTCTAATTTCAAGCCACTCTTCGAAATCATCGTGTTCAATATTGATGTTAACCGATGCTGCTCCTCTTCTGACTGATCCTTGATTAGTCGCGAGTATTGTTGAGTCATATATTTTACAAAAGGGTACAACTCCATCTGATGTTCCATTACCTGTTATCTTTGCGCCAGCGGGTCTAATCATATTAACTCCGATACCAACTCCACCGCCATGCTTAGCGAGCAGCATCATCTCTAGATTCTTTTGCCCTATGTCTTGTATGCTGTCAGCGACGTCAATACCAAAACAGCTGATAGGTAAACCGCGATCAGTACCGGTGTTTGAAAGCACAGGGCTAGCAAGGCAAAGCCAACCGTTCCAAATATAATTAAAAAACGTCTCCGCCATTTCTGGCTTATATAATCTACGAGCAACTGTTTTACTGACGCGCATGTATGCTTCTCTAGGCGTTTCTCCGTCAAATAAATATCCCCCGGATATAGTCTTCTTGTATACGTCGTTATTACCCCACGCAGGGTAATCTTCACCTTTTTTCCAGTTTTCATTCCACATTATCTTATAAAGTGTGTTATCCAGGCTATAAGCCCATTAATATTAAGTGCTACTAAATTCCATTGTTTACGCGATGAGGTTTGTATAACAACGCATATAAACCCAAATATGTATAGCATCGGGTCTATTGTCCATTGAGCCGCAATCAAAAGACCGGATCCCATATAACCTATACGAGATGCGAACTTTTGATATGAAGTCAATTTGTTTGTATAAGCCAGTAGCTTAAGTAGTTTTGTTTTTGTTACCATATATCTTCGAAATCTTCTCCTTCATTAGCTTTGCTGTAATCCGTCGGTCTAATAGCGAAAAAATCAGTATGAGTGACGCCCCCGGTAAGATGATAGAACCAATCAAGATTAGACGCTGCATTCTTGTCATACGGGAAATAGCTCCCCAAGTCAATGTAACCCAACTCAACAAGTTTTTCATTTGCTCTCTTTTTTATGAAGTGCTTTAGATCATTAGACTTTATGCCTTCAATGTCCCCCATTTCAAACATCTTTTCTATATACTGCCATTCCAGCTTAACCATTGTTTCAGCAGCTTTTATAATATCTTCTCGACATAAATTTAGTAATTGATTGTTTTCACTGCACATATCGCGGAAAAGCTTGCATCCCATTTTACTGTGTAATGATTCATCTCTTACTGACCACTTCATTTGTTGCCCGATACCCTTAAGTAAATTTCGAAGCTGAAAACTATAAAGCACTGCAAAAGCACTATACAGACTAACTCCTTCAGCGAAGGCTGAAAATACAGCCAAGCTTTTCGCAATACCCAAAGGATTATTACCGTCGTAAGCAACCAAATTATCAAATCTTTCAGACGTGGCTGGTTCGTGTAAAAATGCTTCATAATTTTCTAATCCTAATGTTTCATTTAAATAGCTATAAGCCACAGCGTGTACAGTCTCTTGCGAGCCAAACATCATTGCCATTTGCCTAATTTCGTGTTTAGGAAACCACGATACGACGTTCTGGGTCCAGTAATCTGAAACAGCGCATTCGGTTTGCGCGAACCCAAGAAGTATGTTCCCGACGAGATTTTTTTCTTTGTCATTTAGTTTTTCTTTCCAATCTTTAATATCGCTCTGCATAGAGATTTCAGTATGTAACCAAAATGCCTGAGCCTGTTTTAACCAGCCCTCTGTGTAATACTCTGGGTATTCAAAAGGCTTATACGGTATTCTTTCGTCAAATAATCCCATTATTTATACGTCTCTATTGCTAAGTCAATAAATGGTAGATAAAACACGTGTGTTGTTTGTGTATCTTCCTCGTAAGTTCTCATTCCAAATAGTACGCCTGGGTAAATGCCTATTGATAAGCTCCATTGTTTATTCTGTTTTGATGCCATATTTATTTTGTATTTCTATTAATTCTTTATATTTTACTTTGCCTCGCACTTCCCAACTCCATTGCCACCACTTATCTATCTGACGCTCAGCATACTTCTGTCTAGCTATCCTTTTCGCTTCGAAAGGATTATGCTTATTGTCTCGTCGCATTCTTTTTGATTTTGTGGTTTATACAATGTTACGTTAGGAAATTGATTCATGACTAATCTTTTAAATAACTTCCAGCGCATTGGAAATGATTCATTAGCTCTACCTTTTGTTTCAATTATAAAGTCTTCGCCAATAAAATCTGGTGTATACTTAATAGGCAATATGCGTTTGCATCCTCTATTTTTGTAATCACCTTTACCATTGGCTTGTCTTTCATATACTTCATTATCAAAATGAAAGCCAGCTAATAAAACAAAAGTTTCCCCTTCGTATTTAGCTTTGATCTTAGCTTTTTTTAACGCCATATACATATAACGTTCTAAGCCTGAAGCAAAGTTAATCCCGTCATAAGTAACTTTTTTACTTACAACAGGACCACGCTTTTTGCTTTTTCTTTTATAAGGTCTCCTCTTCATGAACTTCGTAATTTTTTAACAATGCTTCTTGAAGCTCTTCAGTAGTTGATTCTTTTAACTTTTGAAGATACAATACAGCATCCATTAATTCTTCTTGTAAATGATTAACCCAAGCAAATATATTTGACTTATCATCTTCAAGAGTAACGCCATACTTTGCAAAGCCTACATCAGATCTTGATACAAACTTATCTACAACGCGTTCAACAACTGGGTCTCTAAATTCTATTTGTTTTTTACTCATAGTGTTTCTTTTACTCCTGTTTTAACAAATGTTCCGTTGTGCATTACGCCAGTTCTATTAGCTATTTCATTGTATGCTGAATCGATGCAATTTTCAATTTGCACACCTTCTAACGCAGCTAAGTTTGTTAAAACTACTACCATATCGCCAATAGCATCTTTTATTTCGTATGCATCTTTATTTAACAAAGCAGCAGCTAACTCGCCAGCTTCTT
>Ga0208793_1002219_pt1 | contig 10311 bp, 11 predicted proteins | sample 17_taG_FD_184092 | JGI IMG/M metagenome (GOLD analysis project Ga0208793, IMG submission 184092) | Marine viral communities from the Subarctic Pacific Ocean - 17_ETSP_OMZ_AT15314 metaG (SPAdes) (version 2) | ecosystem: Environmental > Aquatic > Marine > Oceanic | place: Pacific Ocean | collected...
CTCTATCAATACCCATACCAGCACCAATTGAAAGTCCAAGCGAACCTGCTCCTTTTAGTAAACCACCAATATTAATTGGTTTAGGTGGTGGTTCAAGTCCTATTTCTGGATTTCTATATACATAATCTAATAAATTTTTATTAGTACCAATAGCTTTTCTTATTTCTTTGTCACTCATTCCACTTCTACGCATGAAGTCTATTTCTTTAAATTTATTTTCTTTAAATATTTGTTCACCCGCTTTATATTTTTCTTGAAACATTACAGGGTCTACACTTCTACCAGTCCCAGCTAAATCATCTTGCAATGCTCTCCACATTTCATCTGGGTCAGGAAAAGCATTCTGTTTCTGTATTCCTTCAAAATCTACCTTTCCATCTTTGCCTATCATTCTATCAATAGGAAGGGCTTCTGTCATTATTCTGTTATCAAAAGTATTCCCAGCTCTAACTGCATCATTTGCACTTGCTTGTTCCATGCTAGGTAGCCATCTTTGAGCACCTGTACTAAAATCTAATAATCTTTGTGGCATTTTATCTCCTAACCTCTCTTAAACTATTTCCAAGTAAATTATATGAACTACCAGTATTTTGTTGCCCTTTTTCCCACCATCTATTTTCAGATTTTTCAACAGGATTTTTTACTTCAGGAGCTAGCGTGGGCTTACCAGTAAAAATTTCCTCAGGCATTGTATTCCTCATCGTTGGTCTTGTAGGGCTATCATCCATAACATTTTTCCAATTTATTGTTTCACTTTGTCCTTGCTCAGATGGTTTCATATAAGATTCTTCTGTTAAATTAGTATCAAATTGAGGATTAGAACCTTGAGACCCATCCATACCCCCAGCTGCATTTAAAATAGCATTTAAAGGATTATCTGGTCTAAGTGCCATTCCAACTGTTGCAGCAGTTTTTCCTATTTGACCAGCAAATTGAGCACCAGCTCCTGGCATTGGAGTAAAATCCATTAACCCACCACTAGATTTGTAATTAGGAGCTAATACATATTGACCGCTTTCAGGGTCTAACTTATACATCATCTCTGAACTACTAGAACTGCCTGATGGATAAAAATTACCATCTTTGTTTGCAACCATACCTTGTTTTTCTAAATCTTCTTTTGCCATTCCAACTGGACTAGCTGCTTGCTTGTTTGCAGTATTTGGATCGCCTCCAAACAATGCTTGAATACTTTGTGTGTCTTGTGGAATCTGTTCTGTTCCAGGTTGATTAGGAACTTGCTGAGGCTCGTTCCCAAACATACCCTTAGCGTAGTCCCAAATTCCAGATAATCCACCGCTTATAGGCATTATTAACCAAAACTCTTAAGTTTGTTGCCTATTGAACCAAGTATTCCTTTTTTCCCATAAATAGTTTCTGATAAGTTAGGAATTAAACTGTTTCCCATATCAATATTGCCTTGTGCTAAATTCATATTTATATTTCTTTTTTCAGCATTTTGTTTATTTAGCTCACTAAAAACATTTTCATCAACTTTCATTTGACCAGGCAAAACTGTATCTTGCATTGATTGATTATAAGCACTATAAATATCTCCTACTGCATTAGTTTTTAATCTTGCTTTTATAGCATTAGCTGCACTGCCACCTTGACTTCCCATCATTGCAGCACTTCTTACAGCTTGATTTCCACTTTGAGTTGCTATATCCATCCCTCTGCCACTATATTGAGTAATGTCACCCAATCTATTTAGAATATTTTGACTATTACTAAAAGGACTTCTTATACTTTCTTCATTTCCAAGCCCTCCTGCAATATTTTTTGCTTGATTAACACCTTTGTTCATTAATGAACCACCACCAATTAAGCCCATAAGCCCTTTACCAGCCTGACTTGCTAAGGCTCCACCTAATTTTCCAGCCAGCGGCGCTAACATACTCCACATATCATAACTCCTAAAATTGTTATTTTACCTATGTAATCTACGAAGGTAATTATTGTTATCAAATAGTTTTATCATCTAAGTTCCAAAAAATCTTATCTTATCTTTATCAGTATATGGATTAGTAATCCCAAAACCAGCTGAACCTTGAGTCAATTCCCACTCTCCATTATAATCAGCATCATTTGTACTCCTTTGAGCTATTCTAGATTCATAAAGGCTTCCATCATTTGTTTCTACTACTTCATATAAATATGTATTGTCACCATTTACTGAAACTTTAAGTGAGTCAGATACAGTTTCCCCACTTTGTCCTCCTCCCATATACTCGCCTACATCATTTCTGATTGTACATTTAAAATAACCTTTAGCTGATCCATCAAATGCTCCAGATATATTAGTAAAGGTAGTAGTCCCTATTTTAAAATCTGCCCACATAGAAGTAGCTGAAGATGACCCTCTACAAGTTGCAGCTAAAGAAGTTTGACTAGTACTGTTTCCATTACCTCCAGCAATATGACCAAGTTGTCCTAATTTTAAATTTGATGGACTATTTAGAGCCACAACCACATCCTTTACTGTTAAGTTCTTTTATAGCTTCAATAATTAAAGGTATAAGCTTATCGTATTGAACTGCATGATACTGAGGGTCTATAGGAGCTTCTGTAACAGCCTCTGGAAGGACTTTTAATACTTCTTGAGCACTTACCCCTACCTTCATCTCTGAGCTATCATAGCCAAGAGATTCAGCTAAAGCATTAGGACTATAATGAAACCCATTTAATTGATTTATTTTATTTAAAGCATTTTCTATATTTTTATCTCTATCTTTTAATCTATCATCAGAATAGTAAGCAGTTACTTCATTAGTTGCTCTTATCTCCCCAGTGGTACCTGAAGCTGCTGTACCAACTCCAAAAGAATCAAACTGTACATCATTGCCAGTATTTAAACCAAGAGAAGTTCTTCCAGTAGAAGCTGTTAATCCAGATGAGCCTCCATCCCACTTATTTCTATCACTATATGCAGTATCCCAATTTGAATTATTATACCCAGATGTAGTCCCAGTACCTCCTCTAGAGACTGGTAATGTTCCAGCAGTTATTTTGCTTGCATTTAAATTAGGAATATCACCAGTTTGTAATAAAGTATTTTTCCAGTAATTTGATCCATCATAATATAAAAAATGTCTAGTTCCTAGACTAACTATTGCTGTATCAGATAATCCTGCAACACTAACAGCAACGCTAATCTCATCAAATGTACCATTATGAGATAAGAACTCACCAGAATTACCAGTAGCAGGAACTAATCCTTGATTACCATAACCTATGGTACTTCTTAATTCTGACTGTCCAATTGCAGATGTATATTGAATATTAGGTTGGCTAGTAATAGCAGACCAAGCCAAGCTTGTTGTATAAGAAGGAGCTGCCCATGTAGCTACTCCACTAGAAGAATATTTTAAAAATTGTCCAGAACTTCCACCAGAAGGTATATGATTTTTACCAGCACCAGTAGCATGAGATATAACACCAGAAGTACTATTGTAAGCTATAGGATCAGAAGCACTTATTTGAGGTCTTACTATAGTAGCTCTTGTCCTATTTTTCCAAAGACTAGTACTATTTTCATAAGACATTATATCGCCATCAGCTAGACTAATCAAAGCAGTGTCATTTAGCCCTGCCATAGAAGTTGAAGCACTTACTTCTCTAAAAGTTCCGTTTCCACAAAGATATTCATCTGCACTACCAGATTCTAAAGCAAGTAAAGTAACAGCTTGCCCTGTTGTTATTTCTTCTGCATCACCAGAGCTGTTTGTATTTCTTCCTAGAAATCTTCTTCCAGCTATATTTTGTATCTTAGCATAGGTAACATTATCATTTAATATTTCAGCTGTTCCTACAGAATTGTCAAGCATCTTAGCTTGACTAATAGTGTTATCAGCTATAGTAGTAGCAACAGCAGTTGCCCCACTTGTCCCTCCAGTAACATTGCCAGTAAGCTCAAAAGCTGTAGCGTTAGAATCAACATAAAGTTTAGTAGCTAAATGTAAATTATTACTAGGTGCTACACCTATAATTGGAGCTGTAAAATCAACAGAACCATCAGGCTTAACATAAGACTCAGTAGCACTAAAATTTATAGATTCATCTTGAGAAGCATCATCATTATCAGAAAAAAGCAATTCTCTTTTTGCCCAGCCATCATGAAACTTACCCTCAATAAAATATTTACTTTTATTATGGTCTTTAAAAAGCCTTACATCTCCATCATTTCCATCGCTACCTTTTGTTCTTCCTTCACTTTCAGACTTTTTATTTACAGATTTTATAATATCATTAATATCATCGTATACTTGAGACCAAGCTCTATCATTGCTAGTAACAGCAGGAGCTCTTTTAATTTTTAAATTAGCCATTATCTAGGGCTACGCTTTGTTTTAAATAGTATACCAACAGAACCACATTCATCAGTAGAACTATTAGAGTCTAACCTTACTTTAAATTTTGTTGTTTTTCTATGAGCAGAAGCTACATCCATTCTATAAGTTCCTCTTGTTAATGTATTAGCTACTTGACTCCCAGCACTTATTACTTCACTAGCTATACCATAGTTAGCTTTTATTCTAGAAGGTAATAATATTTGTTTTATATTTTTTTGCTGAGTATCATTACCCATACTTAAATCTTTGCTCATCCATATCCAGTTTCTTTTTAATGCAGCATTACCTACAAAATGTTTTAATTTTTGTTTGTTAGAAGAGGCTGTGTCATTTGACCCCCACATTATTTCTCCAGTATCTAAAGTACACACCCCTTGAGGTTTTAAGGTTCCAACTGCATCATCAAAAGAAAATAAATCCCATCTTTTTCTTGGTATATTCCAAGCCCATACATAATAGTTATTATCACTACCTTGAAAAGAAAAATAAACACTTCTTCTTGTTGGGTCATAAACTGCTCTAGTGTGATATGATTTATTTCTATTTTGCCAAGCGGTAATATGATTACCAGTACCAGAAGCATCACCTCCTCTTACAATAGCTTCCCCTATTGGTTCTGCCATTGAAGAGGTTAGGTGATATATATTCTTATCGTCTGCAAAAAACATTCCAAAATCAGTTGAAACTATTGCATCGTCATTAAGGCAGCCAACACCCTCGAATATATCTTCAATAAATAAATTATTAGGTTCTATTTTATATGTATTAGCTTTATCAAAAGCCCATACTCTACCATTAAAAGCCATTAAAGCGGTAGGAACTGTAGGTACCTTAACAAAATCAACTACCCAATCAAATATGTCAAATTTACCTAATTTAGATCTAAAAATATAAGTACTAGAATCATCAATCTTTTCATGTTTACAGTTACCTACAAAATGGTAATTATTAATTTGAGCTGATATTGAAAATTGAGGCATAGTATTAGTTAAAGTTTCTGGAACTTCAGCATTTGCTTCGTAAGAAACTCCTTTAAAACCATCATCTTCATACATTAAAGTAGCAGAAGTTACTCCAGTAGTACCATCTGTAGTTGTTGTCCAAACAGTATCTAAAGGTATTTGCGCTACTAATCTATATAAAGAATCAGGTTTAGTAGCATTAGCAGTAGGAGACTCAGCCCTATACAATAAAATATCTGTAGTACGTCTAGGAATTTGAGATGTATCAGCTATAGATAAAGTTACTTCTTTATTTTTAGTATCAGCAGCTTGACTTGAATCAAAAACTTCTACACATAAATTGCTTTCTTGATAGCCATCATACAAAAAAGACATTTTATAAAAATACTCATAAGAAGCCAATAAACTTCCTGTATTTGTACTAGCAGCAGCTACTGTAACATTAACTGCACTATGATCTAATACAAAAGTTTGAGAAGCACCAGCACTAAAATTATCAGCTATTTTATCTAGACCAGCAGTATTATCTGCTCTTAATAAATAAACATCATCACTTACAAGATGACCTATATTTACATTTACTCCAGTTCTTTCTGATTGACCAGATGGAGTAACAGAATAAGTTGTTACTACTTTACTACCTAAATTATGATTATTAGGGCCATTAGTAGCTAAACTAGTAAACGAATTATTAATTGCTGTAGGGAACCTGTGTATAGTAGAGCCAATAGTAGCAAATAATTTGTTATCATTGTCTAATCCAAAACTATCATAATTAACTGCGGTTCTAGGGGCTCCTGCATTAGCTTTTAGGTCACTCCAATTTGCTTCAGGCCCACCAGAATTATTTGGATTATCAATTCTAGTAACAGGTACAGAAGTATTATCAGAATGGTCTTCAGTAATTCTGTTTATACATAATGTCCTTATCTCAGTATAATCAGCTACTTTTGCTGCTTTTGTTTCCCAATTGTCTCCTGAAGTACTAGAAAGACTTGCAGCACTTTTCTGAAGCCAAAGCATTGACCATAAACTATCTACTGGAGAAGAAGCATGATCTGAATATCTACAAACCCAAAATATAGCACCTTCTTCGCTAGGATGCTTAATAAGGCTTCTTGGAAATGTTTCTTGAATCCAATTATTTACAGCTCCAAAACTTCCATTAGTTATTTCTGCACCAAACCCAGGACTTGGAGACACCCAACAACCAACAGTAGAATTATCACCACCAGATGTTCTTGGCATCCTAGCATCAAAATCATTTGTAGCTAATGTACTGCTATTACTATTAGGAATATCAAAATTAAATAAAAGCTTATCCTGGTAGGAAGAAGCATCTGAAGTGGTTCTATTATCCCTATGTACAGCTACCCATATTCTATCATTTGTATCTGTAAATTCAATATCTGAATATTGACTATTAGCAGGCCCAGGATAAGTTACTGGAAGACCTATAACTTTTGCTTTAGTACTTAAAGCATCTACAGCTACTTTTATAACAGCTCCTTTATAAGTAGAAGTGTTATGTACATCTAAAACATATACAACAGTTCCATCTGTACATATTGATCTTAAATTTTCAAAAGTTCCAGCATCTGAATTTGCAATAAAAGCTCCAGTAGAAGTATTTATTTTCCATATTCTACTACCACCTAAAGATATACCGTAAGTAGCTCCACCTACTGTAACTGTTTTTGCTAAAAACGGAACAGAAGAAGGATATTTTACTTCAGCTTCTTCAATAATTGCTTCTGATAATTTGGAACCAAACTGAGAATGATTAGTATAACCTACCCATTTAGGAGTAGCTCCACTTGTAGTTCCTAGTCCAACATGAACTTCTTTGCTATGGCTTTCCATTGCAACATTTGCTAAAGAAACATTAGCTACACTTACTCCACTATTTGCACTAAAATCAGAAGGAATATCTAATTTAGTTGCTGTTGTTGCAATATTATTGCTAGCTATAGTTGAATTTTTATCTATTTCAGATATAAAGTGCAGTTTTTTTCCTGTATCATCCCAATAAACAGCATCGACTTTATCTTCTGATCTAATTAAAGATATCTTATCTATATGCACATCTAACCCACCAGCAGTACCATCTGAGTCATATACATATTTTATTCTATTTGTAGGAACACTTTGCAAACTGCCGTCTTTTATTACAGCATCTATGTTAAGCGAATAGCTAGCAGATTCTTCTGGGGTATCTAAAACGTCAGGTGTTGTAACCGTTCCGTTCATAAACTTATTTATTTCAAGCAACTGCTTTGCCATTATTTACCCCTCGATAAGCTGTCCCCATAGTGATGTTTTACCTTCAATAATGCTTATTACATGAACTGTAAATAAACCCTTATCATAGTAGTCAACCACTGCAAAGGCGTGAGCCCAGTTATGTTGTCTATTCCCAAGCCAAGCATTCTTTTCAGATGTCATATCTTTTAAACATCCTATAGACCATGCTGACTTCACACCATCTAGATGAGTAACGCTACTCTGTTGCAAGTCATGATGATGACCATACATTACGTTAGCTCCTAATCTTAATAGATGATTTCTTGTATGACTCATTCCAGCAAAGTGATGTCCATGATAGTAATTCATTCTTCCTATCTTTAGATACTTTCCTGCTGGATAAAATTTATAACCTCTTTCGTCTAACTTTAACGCTTCTTTACATTCAAATTGCGTTAAGTATGGATTCTCCATTACAAATCTATCGAGCCATTCATCATGATTCCCTTGAGTAAAGTATTTTTCTTTGCAATTTACTTTATCTAAAGCTTCATCTATCGTATCAAGACCAGCATTTACTTCTATAATTTCTTTCTCTACAAAAGGCAACTGGTATTCTAATGGTGGACGTTTTTTCTTTTTCCACTGCCAGTGACTTACGCTTTCAAATTCACCGACATCGCCTAAATCTATATAAAAATCAGGCTTTATAATCTTTATTGCTTTAATCAGAACATTAATAGCTTTCTGATCATGCAAAGGGAAATGCTTATCTGGAGTTATTATACCCCTTTTAGTAATTTTCCCATCTAGTTTGGTAGTCCTTCGCATATATTATCTAACTCCTCTAAATCAAAATACAATTCTTTTAGTTTGCTAAGATGCTTATCTGTAGTTCTTTTGCTAAACCTCAACAATTGAATATTGCAATTTTCACATTCCCAAAATAAAGGGCCGTTATAAGCTCCTAATACTTCTACATCTTTTATCTTATCACTATAACAGTGAGGACAAGTTGTAGGTTTATTAGGAAATGCTTTGCCGCCAATTACTTGGTCAAAATCCGAAACAGTTATGGTAATTGTTGCGATTTTATTTCCTTAATACTGATTTTATTACATCTTCTACTACATTGTATATAGCAGTAAGGACTTTTTCTTCTGTCTTCTCGTTAATGATTGGAATATCAATCTTATCATTTAATCCTTTAATGATAGCTTCTTTAGTTGCATCATTAAATAAATGTGAAGACACCATGTCTGCTAAGCTCATACTATTCTCCTATTTCTTTGGTTTTTTTTCATCACCACTATCTTTAGCTTCTTTTTCTTTAGCTTTTTCAAGTAGTTGGTTAGTGACTGCTACAGCCCCTGTTATTTGGTGAAAGTTTATTTCAGCTTGTTTTTGCTGTTCAGTCAAGCCTTCTAACTGGGTTTCTAATTCAGCTACAGTCATAGTGATTTCTCCTTATGTTAAGTTTAAAGTTAAGCATTACTTATCTTTATTAAAAATGTTTATTTTCTGCATTAATGATTTATTAGTTTCTTCTAACTCTTCTATATGTGCTGTTTCCATTCCTTCTACTGATGCAGTTAATACAGTAACTTTGTGTTGTAAATCGTCCAATCTTGTTTCAATACTTGCAAATTGCATTTGAGCTTGATACCAACTTCCTACAATAATACCTACCGCAACCATTGCTTTAATAAGAAAAGCAATCGAAATATGTATCTGTGCATCTTCACTAATTCCTTTTGTTTTATTGGGCATTTAATGAATCCAAATCCATTTGTATTCTCATTAATAACGAATCAACTTCAAATATTTGTTGATTGATCTCTTCAAAATCTTTATTATATCCTGCTATATAAGTCTCATCTGAACAATTTGTAGATGCAAAAAGAATAAACCCTATAACTATAGCCATCCCAAGAATATTTACAATGATGTCAAAAATAATTTTATTTTTAGAATCTTTTTTCATTTTACTTAAGCAGCATTAATATTATTAAGAGTATTAATAAGCCTCCACAATTAAGTACCATTTTAAGAAATATATGTTTGTCATCTTTCAATCATTTCCCCCTTGAATGCCAATCAATAGCTTTCTTAACATCATCTGTACTTAATTCAAGTTTACCATCAAAGTTTGCTTTCCATACTTTTACTTTCTTACCATCTTTAAATAAAACTACACTAGGAAAGTTTCTTAACCTTAACTTTCTAACAGTTTCACTTACATTCTTTGCAGGCAAGATCATCATTTGTGTTCCCATATGTGCAGAATCTCCTTCTACAATAAACTTACCTTGATAAAAGTTTTGCTTACTATCCTTTGACCATTCAGCTGTAAACCTTACTAAATGCATTCCTTTGTAAATAACTCCATAAAAATTAGAATCTGTTACTTTCTGTTGACCAAAAGCTAACGACATTAATAAAATTAACCATTTCATTGTACTGCAATCCTCAAGTTAATAACTTGTTGTTTTAATTGTTCAATTTCTTCTTGCAACTCTTCAACCATTTCAAATATTTCATCTTGATTTTCCTGAAGATTGCCTACTTGTTGTTTGTATTGTTCGTAACTAGGACTCCAGTTATACCCCTCTGCTTTACTTGGATATTCCTCATCAAACAAAGATACAGGAACAGGGAGTTCTTTAGCCTCTTGTATGTCTGCCTGTAAAGCATACCACATTCCTATTAAACTTGCCAAGCCTGTACCAGCGGCAATCATTGTCTGTAAAGAT
>Ga0208793_1002231_pt1 | contig 10273 bp, 7 predicted proteins | sample 17_taG_FD_184092 | JGI IMG/M metagenome (GOLD analysis project Ga0208793, IMG submission 184092) | Marine viral communities from the Subarctic Pacific Ocean - 17_ETSP_OMZ_AT15314 metaG (SPAdes) (version 2) | ecosystem: Environmental > Aquatic > Marine > Oceanic | place: Pacific Ocean | collected...
CAACCTTTCCAAGAACATCATTTGCATTAATATCTGTAAGAGATGTTGCAAGTAATAATTTTCCGGTACTTGTTGTAGCGTCAGCCGAAGCACCCATTATTCTTAATTGGTCTGCCGATTCGTCCCATTCCATATAGGCACCAGCGGAGGCACCAAAGAATTTTACATCATGTCCGGTATCGTCTACACCCACAACTAAGCCACCACCTGTGATAGTTAATAGATTAGCTGTATGAGTGACTGATACGTCACCATTATTAAAATTAATTACACTCGCAGATGCTAAGAAAAGGTCTGACCACATTAAGCTACCAGTACCTAAAGCTACACCATCTGATGTTACGGGTGATAAGGCATTTTGAACTAATTCAACCTCATTAACACCTTCTACTCGGAATATAAGTTTGTTATCTGTTGTTGCAAAATCAATAAGGTTGTCGGCATCTCTACCAATTTTTTGACCATAAATGTTTTGTGTAAAGGTTACCTTCCCATCAGCAGCAATTGCAATTGCATCTTCGTCAGAAGCGGAACCTATAGTCCCTGCGTCAGCAATAACTACATTAGAAGATATAGTTGGTTTTGTTCCTACGAATCCCACTTGTTACCTCCTAACTTATGTCACTAATTACACTAACCCATGTATCCAAAGAACTGGCTGTGTCTGTATCTACTTTTAAAGCATCTCCACTTTCTAATATAAATCGACTTCCACCATCAATTAATTCTAAAGAAGAGGCGGCAGGAATTGAAACACCTTTTATTAAATAATAATCATTACCACCCGTGGTGACAAAACAATCTACAGCAATCGCAGCAGAGTGAATATTAACTAATCGTATACTAACAACTGCATCATCACCGCCCGCAGTATAAAGAGTAGCCCCCGATGTTCCGGTTGCCCGTGCTATATGTCTTTCAAAATCTTGTGCCATTTATTTCTCCTATAGTATATTATACTATTCAGTATCCTAAAAATTCTATAATGCAACCGCCATTGCTATTGCGAAACCCTTGCTTGGGGCATCTACATATGTTTTTATATCAGAGGCAGGAATAGTTTTCATTGTTCCATCGTCATTCATAACAAACCCATCAGCATCAGCAATTGTAATTGAACCTCCGACAGATGTTCCTCCATCAAGTAAGTTCAATTCTGTCGCAGTTGCCCCTACGTTTGTTCCACCTATGTCTAGTGTAGTAACAGAAAGTTCCCCAGCCACCGTTACAATATTACCACTAGCAGTAAGTGTTACTAAATCTGTATCCCCCACGGGTCCTATAGTTGCCCCTGTTGGAACTACTACATTACCACCAAAGGTTGCAGATAAATCATCACTAAGTGTTAGAGCAGTAGCTAAAGAGTTTAATGAACTTCCTGAACCTCCTGCATTAGCAGTCTGGAATACAATATCTCCACCAGCCCCACTACCTTTTCCTTGCCCACCTTGAAGGGTAAGAGCCCCTCCAGCAATATTATTCGTAGTACCAGCTGTAGTTGTACCAGCTGACATAGTTAGTGTTGTACCTGCTGTATCATGAGCGGCAGCAGTTGGAATTAGTTTATTGCTTGAAAATAATAAAGCGGTTTCGGCTTGAATAGCGGAAGTTCCGTTTCCTGTTAAAACTGCATTTGCGGTTAGACTAGAAGCACCTGTACCACCATGAGCAACGGCTACATCTGTAGCCTCCCATGTTCCTGTGGCAATTGTTCCTACTGCGGTAATTTGAGTCTGTGATGCATCTACACCAATAACAGAACTACTAGCAGTCAAACCAGTACCAGCAAACAAAGTTGCTACATCTGCTAAGTCTCCTTTTACTGTTGCGTTACTGTCTGTAGTATCTGTAAATACTATATAGTCGCCATTAGCAATTGCAGTGTCAGTAAGTTCAGATAGGTCTAATGCAAGAGAAACTCCTCCACTACTCCCACCACCTGAAAGTCCATTTCCTGCAGTTACACCAGTAATATCCCCAGTAGTTGGGGTTGCCCATGAAGGCACTCCAGATGCTAAAGTTAATACATCCGCATCAGAACCTTTGGCTAATTTTGTTACTGTTCCAGAGGAGCCTCCATATAATATGTCTCCTTCTGCGGTCATAGGAGATAGGGCATCAAATCCAGCCGTAGCAGTACTTGCACCAGTACCTCCATGGGCAACTGCCACATCTGTGGCTTCCCAAGTACCTGTGGTAATTGTTCCTACTGCCGTAATTTGAGTCTGTGATGCATCTACGGCAATAACCGAGCTTGAAGCTGTAAGTCCTGTACCAGCGAATAGAGTTGCTACATCTGCTATGTTTTCTTTAGCGTGGGTTCCTGTTGCACCACCATCTAAAAATAATATATAATCTCCATTAGCAATTGCGGCTTCTCCAGCTTCTGTTAGGTCTACATTAAATGTAGTAGAAGATAAATCTAATAATGTTCCTGCAGAATACGTTGTATCTGAAGTAGATATGTCAGAACCATTTATTGAAAAGGTTAATCCCGACCCTAAATCAATACCCCCATCATCAATGGTAGCTATATCGGTTCCGTCAATATCAAATACCATTTTACCATGATTAGCTGTGCTAGAAGCTGTGGCGGTACTAAAGTGTACCTCTTCGGCTGTCTTATTTGAACTACCATTTAAAACTTCTATTTTTAGTGCTTCGGTAGCACTAGTTCCTAGGCTAAAAGAAGTGTCTGCATTGTTAGCGTCATGAAATAATGTGACATCACTAAATGTCATAGCTAAGGCGTTTGACACAGTACCAATTGTTGTAAGACCAGCTAATGTAGTAATACTACCTTGTGAAGCAGTGGATACGGTTCCCGCTAATAATGTCGCTGATAATGTCCCTGAAGATGGGTTGTATGTTAGGTTACCATCAGACTCTAATCCAAGATTACCCCCATCAACATCCCCGCCCGCAGTAAAGACAACAGCATTGTCTTCATCAGTACTTTCATTATCTGTTATAGTTACAGTAGTTGCAACGGTTGCAACAGCTGATGTTCCAGAATATCCACTTGATGTTATAGTCCCTAATGAAACTCCATCATCTGAAAAGGTGATTGTTCCACCATTCGCATCTAGAGTTATTCCTCCCTCAGAATCCAAGGTAACTGTAGTACCTGCTAATTCAGCAGTACCATCTGCTGTTATTTGTATATTAGCTGCGGCTGCAGCTGTATCAGTAGTTGTAATATCAAGAGTACCATTTGTTCCCACAGTAATAGTTGCAGTATCACCAGATGAACCAGTCATAGTTACAATTTTACCATCAATGGCTACATCATCTACAGTTAATGCAGAAAGTGTTCCTAATGATGTAATATTTCCTTGGGCAGCTGTAGCAATAGTACCAGTCAATTCATTTACTGATAAATTAGCTAACGTGAACCCTGAAGTAGTGTCTACTGTGGTTGAAGGAGCAGCGTTACTGTTTCCTGTATTAGCAAAAAGCTTCCACATATCGGAATCAGATGCGTCTCTAAATAATCCAGAATATTTTGTGCCGCTATCTACATATTTACCATACCAACCAATATCAACAGAGTCTGCTGAGTTGTTGTCGGCAAGTGCAAATAGGGGGTCATCAATGGTAACCGTTGTACTACTTACATTTGTAGTAGTTCCATTTACAGTTAAATTACCACTTAAGGTTAAGTTTGTTCCTTCAGCGTTGGTTCCAAAAGAAGCAACTCCTGAAGAGTTTATTGTAATAGCTCCAGAGATTCCTGAAAATACATATGTAGGTATTCTTGTTACAGCAGTTTTAGTATTTGTTCCACCACCACCGTTATCAATAATAAATAAATCAGCATCGGCAATAGCTTCTCCAATATCGGATAAGCCATCAATGTCTAAGCCAGCTGCATTTTGTCCAACAAGTTGTGAGCTTCTAGTATATAGTCTATTATTCGCTTGCGATAGAGGCATTGGTTATCTCCCCCATATAATGCCACGAATCCTTGCGTTTGTACTACTTGACCTTATTATGCTTATCTTAGTTGAGATATAAATGTTATCATCAAAATAACCCTCATCCGCTGGGACTAACATACCTGTTGATGTTGTGGCATCTTCATCAAAGGCTATATATGCTCCACCGGTTTCAACTACAAAAGAAACCTTGTTTCCTTCTTCCATCTTTCCTGCTAATGTTAATGCATCTTCCGCACTACTACCTGTTGTAGTATGTGTAAATGTTGCATGTTTTTGATAGTTCTGGAGAAGTTCAATTTCCTGTCTCCAAGGTGCTTTATCCGCCATTCTTTGCCTCCTCCTTCTTTTTGAATTTTAACATTGTTGGTTTGTATGTTCCTAAATTATGTGTTCTTAAGTTTTCTTTTCCGTTAGGCATTACAAACCCTTCTTGAGAAGCAATAGCCGACATAGATGTATAAGTTGGTTTAGACAACTCGTCTCTGTACACTTTATTCAATTGTCTTACATAAGAAAGTTCTTTCATCATATCTTCTAAAGTATTACTCATGTCAGTAATAACTTCAGATTGTTTTGAAATTCTAGTTTCTAGAGTATTTTTAGATTTATTTGTATTAGTAGTTTCTATTTCCATATTACTAACCCAACCCCTTAGTTTTGCCTCAATTGATTTTGCTTCTTCTAATTGAACTTTTAGTTCTCTATTTTCAACTTCGTGATAGTTCACTAAATCTACTAGAACTTTATTCTTTTCAATTAGCTCTTTATTTATTTTACTAGTTTCATCAGTAAAACTTTTTAATTCTTTGTTTTTATTTGAAATGTCCTCAAATTCAACATCCGTAGATTGTTTTAAAGATACCGCTTCTCTTGTTTGGACCTCTAGAATTTCATATGATTCGGTAAGTTTTTCTAAATTACTTTTTAACAGTTGGAGGTCTTGTGATTGTGATACAGCTTTTTTTCTAAGTGTGTGCAGTTCATTTTCTTTGCCACTTGCACTCCCTTTAGTTGCTCTAAGTTCTTCTTCTAATTCCGGGACTTTATCTAACTCATTCTGAATTGTTATTATATGTTTCTCTAACTCATGAATTTTTTCTCTGTTTAAATCTGCATCAAGCCTTTCAGATTTTAAGTTATCTTCTATAGCATTAAATTTAGACACAGCATCATCTCGTTCTGCTTCTATGCGTCTATAGTGACCTAGTTGAGAATTAAGTTCCGCAATTTCTGCTTTGTATCTTAGTTCAGCAGCATCATTATTGATTACTAATTTATTTAATTGTGGTTTTCTTTTAGAGGTAGAGTGGAAATCTCTAAGCTTCATAAATTTCCTGTGCCTCACCTGCTATAAAAGGATTACCAGAAAATTCTCGTGATTTGTTTAAATTTATTATCCAAGATACTGGGCTTTCAGTTTTAGAAACCATTTTGATATTCCCAGATTCCTCTATACTAATATCCCCTTCCACAATCATTTCCACATGAGCTTCATGTTGTGGGGCGTGACACTGTAATTCAAATGAGTTTGAAAACTTGTGGTAAAAAATATCTGCTACAGGGATGTCTTTCTCTATAGGCTCTCTTTTAAAAGCTAAGGGTACTAAGTAACTTTGAGCTTCTTTTTTAGGAGCTGCTTCAACCTTCACTTCAACTTCTTTTTTAGGGACATCTTGTTTTATTGTAGATGCCTTTGATTTATTTGATTTTGCTTTTGCCATGTTTAAATCCTCCTTGTACTTTTTTCTTTTTTTTGGGTTTAAACGCTGTGTGTGTAAAACCCTGTTTCCTTCTCTGTGCTGCTAGGTCTGTTTCACCTTTAAACCTTCTGCCTGCACCTTCATACCTAATTCTTCCTTTCCCGTGCCCACTAACAGAACGCTCTCTAGCACCTGTACCAGAACCTCGGATTCTTTTTCGTCCTCCTCTGGCTGAGTATGTTTGTGCATAGTTATTTGGATTTACCCATCTGTGTGCTGTGGGTTCCCAAATTTGTCCTGCTTTTGGTGGAAAGGCTAATTTTTTGTCTAAAAAAGGCTCAATAAAAACGTCCGCTTTCACCGCATTCTTCACCGGTGTTTTTCTTACGTATGTGTCAGCACTGTCTCTTGTTTTAAAGAATTGCTGCATTTTTTCAATAGCGTCATCTTTTCTTAGTCTGCGACCTTTTTTTCTCATTGCTTGTTGTATTTGTCTTTCAAATTCTCTTTGTTGGGCTGGAGTAGGTTGTCCCATTCCTCTGGTGACATCCCCACTTAAATACCAACCTGCCAAAGCAGCTAACTCTGGAGATATGCGTTTTTCAATTTTAGTTGATTGCTCAGATTTTTTTAGCTGTTTATATATATTTTCCATGATTATATTATTATACTAGTTTTTCTAGTCTTTCCAAAATGTCTTGGCGTTGTTTATGTATTAATTCGTTACTAGGCATTTGTTTATTAATTTTTTTAGCTTGTTCCATTGTACGTTTTACTCTTTTAGAATATTTACGGTTAAAATCTTCTTGAGGTCCTAAACGTTTATCTGCTACAGTTTGACCTGCTTTCCTTCTTTTATTTGAATGAGTAGGTGGTTTATTTGTTGCCTTAAATCTGTTTGTAGAAGCATCATGATAACTCCAACCATGATTTTGCATAGCAGTTTGAGCTCTTTTTTTATGGGATTGTGGAGCTTTTTTCTTTCTACTTCCAAACAAGGCACCCGTGTTTGTTTTACCTGTTTTTCGATTTAGAGTTCTATTTACCTTACCTCTACGTTCTTGGGTACTAGGGTCTTTTAGAGCTGTTAGATATGTTTGTATTCTTTCCCACCCGGGTTCTCCGGGCTTAGTAGTTGTAGGTACGCCATCATATTTTGCTGCTAACCATCTTGCTAAACCTTCAGGGTTTTCTATATCATCTGCTTTGAATAAGTCTGTAAAAGCCTGTCTTTTAGACCTTTTTGGTTTTGCTCCTTGTGTTCTGAATGCATCTTGAGGAGTTGGTTTTTTCTTAGGTCCTCCGGGGTTTACCTTACCTACTTCCCCAGCAAATGATGGTACGTCCTCTTGAGTAAGTTTTCTTTCAGGTTCAGTTTTAGGTGGCGTTGCTCCTCCAGCCATTGGGTCAGCTCCACTACCTGTTTTACCTTGACGTACATTAGAAACTCTTTTAGCCCCTGCTTTCCCAGCTTCAACTGTTGCTCTCGCAACATCAGCACCAACAGACTCACTTACTTGTGTTTTAACAGCTTTTGCCCCTTTAGCAGCCACTTGACCTGCTTTTGTAGCTTTATCTGCGGCAACTTGACCTACTTTTGTAGCCTTACCTGCAGCAGCTTGACCTGCTTGAGCACCTACTTTAGCAGCTGTACCCACAGCACCTGAAATTGCAGGCTTTATTTTACCCACAGCACCAGTTATTTTAGCATCAATTTCTTGAGCTCTTTGTGTAGGGTCCGATGAACCTCCACCAAATAACTTGCCTGCCGCCCCTGTTATTTTAGCATCAATTGCTTGAGCCCTTTGTCCTGCCAAAGTAGCAGAGTCTTTAGCTTGGACTTTAGTTTTATCATACACTAAGGCTCCTCCCTTAGTTTTTACCCCAGTCACTCCTTCAGGAGCGGGGCTAGATGGGGTAATATAACCTCTATTATCTACGGGTATTGCATCACCCGGAAATTCTTGGGTTGTGTCTTCCATATCATCTAAGTCTGAAGTTATTTCTTTTAGTTCATTTGAAATTTCTTGAACTTGTTTAATAGGTCCTCTATCACTAAAAAATGTTCCTTCTTTACCGGAAAACTTTTGTTCCGCTTGATTTATATAGTCAGTGTTTCCCCAATCAGTTCCTAGTCTGTCTATGTCTTCTTTGATTTCATCTGTATTAGCCCCCAACTCTTTTAAAGCGGCTGTTGTTTTCATATATACAGCATCTGTTTTTTCATTTAATAAACCTTGATTTTTTAGTGCTACATAATCAGCCAAATGTTTTTTTAATAAAAGAGTCGCAGCTTTTTTTGTATCATTATTTTTACCTTTAAATTGTCCTTTGTTTTGTGCCCAATCCAGCATGTTTTTGTCTACTGCTATGGAACTGTTCGCAGCTTGTTGTAAATTTTCTTTTAATTGGTCTGATTTAGCCGTGTCTTCTTGAATTTCTTCTTGAGTTTCTTCTTGTTTATTTTTTTGTTCTTCGTCCGCTTTTTTCTTTGCAGCTTTTATTTTTTCGGTATTATATTTTTGTGTTTCTTCTAAAAAACCATTTTTATTATTTTTATATTTGTTTAATAAAATATCTTTAAAGTCGTCAAACTTTAAGTGTTCAGCTTGGTCACCTTTATCTAACCCATATTTTTTTTCATATGCATGTCTATAATCGGCTTCATGGGCTTCAAATTTGTCATTTATAAATTTTATATTGTCAGCGTCATCACCACCACTTTTTTCTTCGTCTTTTTTATTTTTTTGAAAAGCGTCAGACACAAGATTTTCTAAGGCTTCGACTCCACCGGTTTCATCTTTATAGTATTTACTTTTTAATCTTTCCGCAAATTTTTCCGGAGTAATAACAGGGTCATCAGTATACTTGTCTTTATACATTTGGTCTAAAACAGGTTTTACCTTTTCGTCATCGAATATATTATCTATAGCATCTTTGTGGGCTTTGTTAGCAGCACCTTTTAATTCCTCTTCTTTAAGTTTAGCTTGTCTCTCGTCGTAAGCCTTTAGGTCTTCTTCCAACTGTTCAAAATTTATAGGTTCATCTGATATCAACGGACCATCTGCTGATGCTTCAGGTTTCATCGAGTCTTGATAATTATTTAAATCATTTCTAAAGTTTTCTCCTAAATAACGGACAATTCTACCCTCTCCGACTTCACCTTTTAAATTTGTTAAAGTATTTCTAAATAGACTAAAATCATTTTGAGTAAGCTCTGTTCCAGATTCTATTTTTGCATTTAATAAAGATAAATTTTGAGAGCTGCCCCCTTGTTTTTCAAAATATTTAGTAGCTTCGCTAATTAAAGTGTTCATACTGTTAGGTAAGTCTTCTTTAAGTTTAGCTTGTTTTTCTGCTCTTAGTTCTGCCTCTGTTTTTTGGGGTTCAGTTTTTGGAGTTTCCTGCCCAGCTTTTGGTTCTGCTTTAGGTTCTTCAGATACTGAAGCTTCTGAAGTAACTTCTTCTGCTTCACCTGTACCTGACTCAAAAGGTGAAGTAAGTCCACTTGTATTTAAATCCTTCTCATTGTCGGAAAGCCAATTGTCAGATGACTTCCCATCTATTCTATTTTTTAAAAAACTTTCGTGTAAATCTTTTATATCAGAAGTAAATTTTAAAGGTTTTTTATCGTCTTGATTTGCTGTAACAGCATCATAAAATACGCCTAAATCCTCAATAAACTCATCATAGTCACCTTTAGATGTTGGACGAAGAGGACTAGAACCACCTGCATCAAACTTACCTTGGTTTATCCATTGTTCAGCATCTTCTTCAGAAGTTTTAAATTTTTCTGATATTTGTTTTATATAATCTTTTCTATCATCTGGTGATGGGGAATATTCTTCGCCGGGTTTCAGCCGTGCCTTATTAAAAGCATCACTATCATTTAAGTTAACTAATTTAAAATTGCTTTGAGCGTTAGGCACTTTAAAAGATTTAGAATTTTTTAACCGTCTATTATTTAAAAAATGACTAGCTCCCCTCGCAGTTAATTTTATATTTTTCCCCGTGCCTTCAACATACCCATTTTCTCTTAAAGATTTAAGTCTTTCTTTAGTTGGAGGTTTTTCAAAAGGGAAAGGATTAGGATTTTTAAACTGTTCATAAATTTGTGTTACGTCATCTTTGTCGTGGTCTCGCAATTCAAGTTCTATCGCATCAAAATAAGTATTTAAATTTTTAGCAAATGTTTCTGCTTTTTTCCCAGTTAATTTTTTAATTTCCTGTACTGATAAAAATTTACTAAGTTGCTCTAATTCATGATAATAAGCAGATTGACTATCATAACCTCCTATAGGCTTTGATGTTTTTTGTTTTATTAAAACTATATCATCACTAGATTTTTTCATTTGTTCTAAGTGATTAAATAAAGAATTGATTGGAGATTCGTCTGGGGTTGTTGCCATAGCTAAAGCTTTAGAATTGTTGTCATATTGACGAGCTCTATAATTAGCTTCCATTCGAGCTGCTTGTTCTCTAGTCTGACCGGGTTTAATATCAAGTTCGGGGTCTTTTACTAAAGTGTTATAGAATTGTTCAACTTTATTACTTGTAGTCATAATAGTTTAAATAAATAGTTTATAAGTTATTATACCCTAACAGTCCCAATTTACTGTGGAGTCTTTCCCT
>Ga0208793_1002235_pt1 | contig 10254 bp, 25 predicted proteins | sample 17_taG_FD_184092 | JGI IMG/M metagenome (GOLD analysis project Ga0208793, IMG submission 184092) | Marine viral communities from the Subarctic Pacific Ocean - 17_ETSP_OMZ_AT15314 metaG (SPAdes) (version 2) | ecosystem: Environmental > Aquatic > Marine > Oceanic | place: Pacific Ocean | collected...
TTTTTTATCTCTTTGTTGTATGTAAATAATTTTGTGTACATTCGTATCAAATCAAAACATTTACAAAGTGGATAAAACACCAGAACAACTACAGGAGATATTTGAGTGGTATGCTCAATGGTTATCAACATCAGCAGAAAACCCTCAAGAACTTATAGAGTGGTTATGCGACAATCTTAAACCAAAAGCATTAGAAACCATAGTAGCTACTTACGAATCTAATAACAATTAATCCTATGTCATCATTTAAAGACCAATACTTAGACCTGTGTGAAGCAAGAGTTGAAGCTCTTGAGACAGAACTCAATCACTTAAAGAACTTCATCATTAGAGACTTCTCTCGTAGGGAGATAGATGCTGATAGTGTCTTAGCAATGTTTAACGCTTACAAGAAAGCCCTTAATGAAACACAAACCGAGATATAGTGTATCCGAGTATCCAGAAACATATGAAATCAACGAAATCACCAAGCAAGACCACTTTTACCTACACTTTGGATTCTACGATGACCGAAAGGTCTGGGGAGCAAGAAGTGAGTCAAGACTCGCCAAGTACCACCAACAAGAAATTGACACCTCCTTATTATCACGGAAAGTATAAAGGCATTGAAGCCTTTGATGTGTGTATGGACTTTGCAAGAGATTCGTATAACATTGGTGTAGCTATCGCCTACCTACTTAGAGCAGGTAAGAAACCTAACAATCCTAAAGCTCAAGACTTGCGTAAAGCGATACATCACTTAGAAATAGAATTGCAGTATGAAGAAACTTTTAACCCTACACCTGAAACTACCGAAGACCGTAAGTCTTAATACGCTATACGCAGGTAAGCATTGGACATTTAGAAAAAAGAAGAAAGATGAGTATAAGAAAATCATTGAAAAAGAATTGGCTCGTTACGACCACCATATTGCAAAGGGTATGTCTATCTTTATTAGGTACAATGCTCGTACCGATGTGGACAACAATGTACTTGTTTCAAAATTCGTTGCTGATACTCTCGTTGCTAACGAATGGATTGCTGATGACTCTCCTAAACATTATAACAAGCTCACTATCGTTTTTGACTCTACGGTTGAAAAGAATTATTGTGAAGTTGAAGTTAGACTAAGAGATGCATTTGCAAGAGATTAATCAATTAGACTTGTTCTCAGGTATCGGAGGTTTTCATCTTGGATTTGAGAGAGCAGGGTATAAAGTCAATAGCTACTTTAGCGAAGTTGATAAACACGCAGTAGCAGTATATAAGAACCAATTTAAAGATAGCACCTATGTCGGCTCAGTTACAGATGTTCGGGGAGAAGACCTCCCAAGAATTGACCTCATCACTTTCGGAAGTCCTTGCCAAGATTTCTCATTGGCTGGAAAAAGAAAAGGGATGGAAGGAGAAAGAAGTTCTCTTATCACGGAAGCAATTAGACTCGTTCACGAGTGCAGACCTCGTGTATTTATCTGGGAAAATGTTAAGGGAACATTCTCCTCAAACAATGGCGCAGACTTTTGGGCAATTATCCAAGCCTTTGCCAACATTGGGAATTATAGACTTGAATGGCAACTGCTTAATACAAGTTGGTTTCTACCCCAAAATAGAGAGCGGATATACCTTGTCGGATATCTTGCAGAAACCAGAGGAGATTGGCGAGGAGTTTTTCCTCTCGGAGAAGATGGTAAAATATCTACAGGAATCAAGTCATTCAAAGCAGGGTGTGAAGAAAAGCAGTTTTCAAGTGAAACATCAAGAACAATAAGTAGCGGTACTGCTAAGATGGCTCGTGACCAAACTTACATACAGGTAAAATCTAACTACACTTACAAAAAAGTAAATGAGACTATTGAGCAGAATCCTAATGCATTTAAAGAAGGTGAAGCTCGTATGATGGACTTACACAATCGTAAGGTGCAAGATATTTCTCCTTGCTTAGTAGAGCCACATCACAATGCAAGTGCAGTATATGATGGTAGACCTAAAATAATAGGCTATACAAGAGATGCAAAAGGCAAGGTAACGGATAGACACCTAAAAGATGAGGCAGGAACAATACACTCATCAAGTGGTGGAGGTGGTAATACTGACCAATTTGTACAAGATGTTAAGGTAGGTACTTGGAGAACTCACAAAGATGGTCAAGGATTTAGAGAAGTAAAAGGAGGTAATTGTCCTACTATACCTGCAAGAGCAAGAGAAGATGGTAGTGGTCAACCTGTAATAGAAACCTCCTACCGCATAAGAAGACTTACTCCAATAGAGTGCGAGAGGTTACAAGGCTTTCCCGATAACCATACCGAGTACGGTAACTACGATGGGGAGGTTAAGAAGATGAGCAACACCCAACGCTATAAGCAATGCGGTAACGCAGTCACCGTTGATGTAGTACAAGCGATTGCAAATAAACTACATCCCTTGTTTGAGTAACAAACATTTTTATTAACTTTGAACTATTAACTAAATTAAATAGATATGACTAAAGCATCAGTCGTTAAGGACATCAAGTCCGCAGGTCAGCCCTACGAAGGGCAGTACGGAACTCTCTATGGGTTCTATGTAACATTTGAGAACGGAGACAATGGGAAGTACAATTCCAAGTCCGAGCATCAAACAAAGTTTGTAGTAGGTCAAGAGGCTACTTACGAATACATTGGTAGAGAGTATCAAGGCAAAACCTACTATACGGTTAAGCCTGTAAACCCTCAGTACGCAAATGTAACACCATCTTCTAACACATCTGGTAAGACTACTCATTCATCAAAGGATGAGATAATTGTTAGACAAACGGCATTAAAAGCAGCAGCAGAGTTAGGTGGTACACCTCAACAAGTTATTGCGAATGCACAGACCTTTGCTGATTGGGTGATGAAGAAAGCGGAGCTTCAAACATCTCAAGAGCAACACTTTGCAGGAAGGCAGGAAGCCCAACCAAAAGCACAACCACAACCTGTGGAGGCTGAAGGTTTGCCATTCTAAAAAGATACTTATGTGAGGGGGCATTGCCCTCTCTCTTTTTTTATTTATTAATTTCTAAAAACCAATGCTAATGCAAGTTAAAGAAACGAAGAACTATGAAATGTTCTCAACTATTGGCGGTAATCGCCCTAAAAATCAACTCCATTTAAGTAGATTGAAAAAATCAATGGAGGAACAATTACTAATATCTCCAATTATTGTTAATGAGAAGTATCAAGTAATTGATGGTCAACATAGGCTACAAGTGAGTAGTGAACTTAATTTACCTGTGCGATATATTGTTTGCGATGGATATGGTCTAAGTGAAGTACATAGATTAAATGAAAATTCAAAGAATTGGTCAATGCGTGATTTTATAGATGGTTATGCTGAGTTGGGTAATAAAGAATATATTTATTTATTAGATTTTATGGAGCGTAATGATATTGGATTATCTGCATCATTAGCTTTATTATCTAATGATAGTGGACATAAAGCTAAATCAGTAAAAAATGGAACTTTTAAAGTTGAGTATAAAAAAAGAGGTGATATTGTTGCTGATTGGGTTAACATTATAAAAAACTATAATGACCGTGCCTTAACTCAAATTTTTGTAAGAGCATTAGTAAAACTTTACAATAATAGTGAGTTTGAATTTAGTCAACTAATAAGTAAAATTGCACAACAACCAACGGCACTTGTACCGTGTGTAAATGTAGAACAGTATTTAACATTATTGGAAGACATTTATAATTACAGAAGCAGAAACAAAGTTAATCTAAGATATTAACTATATTAGGGGGCGCATTGCGCTCCCTTTTTAACTCTTGAAACACTATGTCAAAAATATCTTATGCCGATGTGTTCGGTAAACTTGATGATGTCCGAATGGGCAAGGTTGAAGAAGGCATCAAGTTCGGTCAATGGAATCTTGACCAATACCTCCGATTTAAACGAGGAAACTTTAATGTAGTTCTGGGACACGCTAATGTGGGTAAGACTTCAGTCACCTTATATCTAATGTTGCTACAAGCAATAAGAAATGATTTGAGGTGGTTGGTGTTTAGTTCCGAGAACACACCTGTATCTCTCATTAAAAAGGTTAGCGAGTTCTTCTTGGGTAAGCCTATAAACCAAATAGAAGAAGATGAGTTTATGATGGCTCAAGACCTTATTCAACGATACTTTGTTATTATTGATACGGATAAGAAGATGTACACCTATGCTGAGTTGTTAGAGGAGGCTACAGACATCTACCACGAAGAAGGCTTTGATGGTTTTATGATTGACCCTTACAACTCGCTATCAAAGGACAAGGAGATGTACAAAACACTTGGAGGTCACGAGTACGATTATGAGGTCGCTACCCACTTTAGGAATTGGGCAAAGCAACACAATGTAAGTATATGGCTATGCGCTCACGCAGTTACTTCTGCCTTGCGTATGAAACACCCACAAGGACACGAGTATGCAGGTATGCCTATACCACCAAGCGCAGCAGATATTGAGTCTGGTGGTAAGTGGGTGAACCGTGCAGATGACTTTATAGTGATACATCGTTATAAATCTCACCCTACCGAATGGATGTACAACCACATTATTATCTCTAAGGTAAAAGAGGTAGAAACAGGAGGTAGACCTACACCTTTGGATGAGCCTGTAAAATTTCGTAGCTTACCAAATAATGTAGGCTTTGAGATACACGGAGAGAATCTCATTAGCAAGAAAGAAAAAGAACAAGGAAAAATGCCTTTTTAGATGGATGACTTACAAGAAGATTACCAATATGTAAGGGGAGGTAGTAAGAGCATAGCATTGCTTTGGTTGAGACAAAAGAACTCCGACCTAATGCAGATAGCTAACGCACTTAAACCTCAAGACCTTCACAACGATTACGAGATGGATATATTCCTTGACCTTATGTCTATCTATGGTGCTATCAATAGTGCTATAGATATGGTTGAGGATGTACAACAAAAGGTCTGGGAGGCAGAGGCTAAGAACGCAGACCTGAAGCTCACTATAAGGCATCTATCCTCTAAGGTTACTGAATACGAAAAACGATTAGATAATTTAAACGAACACCTAAAATGATTGCAAACGAACTACACCTACAGGAAGAGTATGACAACTATGTCATCTTTAACAAGATTAACCCTAACCGAGAGCATAGAAATGTGATGGCAAGGTTTGCCTTTATGGTTGCAGCGAGAGACATCTACAACACCTTGCAGATAGCGAGAGTGATGAAGAAGAACCACGCTACGGTTATATGGGCTTGGAAGAATCACGAGACTAACCTCAAGTTTGATAAGCAGTACCTTAGTTACTACAACCAGAGTTGCGACATCATTGATAGGATTCGTACTGATGAAGAGCAGAGTGAAGAGATGTCATTGCGTAAAGAGAATGCTAAATTGAGGGAAAGGTTAATAAATGTTAGGGAAGATTTGTTAAAAGCTCGTAAAGAGTTGTATATTAGGGAAGAAGAGATTAACCGCCTAAAAAAGTATGAACTTAGCGATTGACATAGCACCCCTTTACGGACTATTACTTGGAGTAAACTATTGGAACTCCGAGTTAGATGATGACTATGAGAATCCCAAGTACCACTCTTTGCAGTTGTGCTTTGGGATTTTTGCTATTATAATTACTTGGGCTACTGAAAGAGAAGAGCAATGAACTTACTACACTTACTTGCTGAGTATCACAAGGAGTGGCTAAAGATGGCTCACAAGTTTGGCGCAGGAGACTACGCAGAAGACATCGTGCAAGAGATGTACATACGCTTGAATAAGTATATAGACAAGCCAGAGCGTATAATGTACAAGAACCAACCCAACAAGCTCTTCATATGGGTTACCCTTCGGAATATGGTTCGCACCTTTCAAAACAAGAAAGACTTAATGGTATACACAGGTGATATGGTTGAGTACGATATTGCAGAAGAAGAGTACGACCTTATCCAAGCACAAGGCTTTGAAAAGATAATTGACAAGGTATGGGATATAATGAAAGACCAACATTGGTATGACCATAAGATGTTTGAAATCTACCATACCACCAATATGTCAATGAGAGATATAGAGAAGGAAACAGGCATAAGCCTCTTCTCCATTTTTGATACACTAAGAAAATCTAAAGAGTATGTCCACGAAAAAATCAAAGAAGACTACGAAGACTACCAGAACGGTGAAAGCGAAAGAATCTAAAGGTTTAGGTGATGATATTGAGAAAATCACTAAAGCTACAGGAATCAAGAAGGTAGTAGACACCTTTGCAGAACTTACAGGTATAGACTGCGGATGTGATGCAAGGAAAGAAAAGCTCAACAAGTTGTTCCCTAAGAAGACTCAACCTTTATGTTTAGAGGAAAGTGAGTACAATTACCTGAAGGAGTTCTTTGCAGAGTTTAAGGGTAGAGAGTTAAGACCTCGTTACCACGAACAACTATCAAGAATACACTCAAGGATATTTAACCACAAGTTCTACATACCTTGTACTTGTAACCCAAAGGAATGGAAGAGGCATATAGATGAGTTAAGAAAGGTATATGACCAATACGAAACTGAGTAAATTACTATTAGCTTGGTTGACCTCTCAAGGTCATAAGGTATTAGAGTATGAAGAGAGTAAAGGTATTGCTACAAGATTCGGAAACGAGAAGTATCGCTTTGACATTAGTGGTTCTTTTGATGGTATTAGGGTTACTTACGATTCTGGGGTTTTCTTCTTCTACGATGGTGAGCAGTTAATCAAAGAGACAAACTTAAATGAGTTTCATTAAAGGAGATATTGGCGAGAGCCTATGGTGTACCCATCTTGAGAATAAGGGACACTACAACATCACTACTGCACCTAAGAAGAAGTTTTACGATTGGGATGTACGAAGTGAGTTTAGCAATCGCCATTATACCTTTGAGGTAAAGTATGACAGTAAGGCTTATTGGTGGGCTAATAGAAGAGGCACTCCCGAAGAGCCTAATCTTTACATAGAGTTCAAGAACACCAACAAAGAGGAAGACTCAGGTATCCGAGCCTCTAAAGCGTTGTACTATGTGTATATGCTTGTAAGAGATGAATCAGTAACTGCCTTTGTATTTGAGCGCAAAGGACTCTTAAAACACTTAGAAGATATAACTTATAAGGTGGTAGGTAATTCAGCTACAGGAGATGATAACGCATTGGGATGGATACCACCTCTTACTTCTTTGATTACTCAAGATTGTTTTATTCAAGAAATAATTTTGTAAAGTGTTAAGAATTTTGTTTATATTAGCAGAAATCAAAACACTATTATTATGTCAAAGAGTAAGTTCACTACTAAAGAGAACATCATCTACGGAGGTACTTGTTACCTATTAGTTACCCTTGCAGTATTCGCTATGGTAGCCTTTTATGAGTTTGTTGAATCACTTTTTAATCTACCTGTATAATGGACTACTTAGATAGAGAGTTAGCAAGTCACCAATACTATCAAGATGCTACTTGTGAGTGTTGTGGTGGTTGTCTTATTGAAGAGTATTACGATTGCTCTTGTGAGGATATAGAAGAAGATGACTATATTGATGTTCAAATAAATTACCAAAGATGATGACACATAGTCAAGCAATCCTACAAGCACAGATAGCCTTTGAAGAAGCGTTAAGCGACAAAGAGGCGATTGACCAACTCCTACATATAGATGCACAGATGTATCAAAACACAGGGAGTGAAACAAGCAAGGCAGAGATGCTATCTATACGCAGAGCCTCCGCTTTCATTTATAGATTAATCAAGAGCATAGACCACGACAAAGGTCAACGCTTTATTCAAGGAATGGGTTTAACCCGATAAAACAATCACACCTATGTCAAAGTTAATTACAATGCTCAACGGTGAGCAACACAAACAAGATTGGCTCGTAGAACAAGCAGCCAACGATGACTTCTACTACGGCTACTTAGGAAAGGTAGCGTTCAGCAGTAGCAACATTAAGAAACTTCTGGACTCTCCAAGAACCTACTACAATCTTATGCAGTACGGTGAGGAGACAAATAGCCAAGCTCTCATAGATGGTAGGCTTATTCATATGATGGTGTTAGAACCTCATAAGATTAACGAACTCGTATTCGCTGATGTCACCACTAAGAATACTAAGAAGTGGCGAGAGATGAAAGCTGAGTATCCTGCACATATGTTGTTTACCCAAAAGGAAAAGCAGAAAGCAGAGAAACTTACTGAGGCACTATTCAAGAACCACCAAGCAGTAGAACTATTAAGAGACTCTACCTTTGAGGTTGGTGCAGTAGATGACACCATAGAGGGATACCCCTTTAGAGCAAAGGCAGATATCCTAAAGAACGATGGTACTATCATTGACCTGAAAACAACTTCGGATTTAAGGAATTTCGTGTACTCATCTCGCCATAAATATTCTTACGATGTTCAAGTGTACATCTATTGTAGACTATTCAATGTTGACTACACTAAGTTTAAGTTCTTGGTGATAGACAAGCTAAGTTGTGATGTAGGGGTATACACGGTAAGTGAGGACTTCTACAATAAAGGTGAGGAGAAAGTATTGTATGCCCTTCAGCAGTATCACGAGTTCTTTGAGAACAGACCTCTGGAGGAGATACAAGAGATGGTTAATAACTACACAATACAAGGAGAGTTATGATATTCAAGGTAATAAGGTCAAAAGCCATTCAGTACCTCTTTGATACTATTGAGGATGCCAGAGAATGTAGAGAGCGATTAATTGATATGGGGTATGAGAATATCTCCATAGAAGTAGAACAGGAAGATGTTCCTTAAAATCAAAGAGAGATGAGTGAGTGTCCCGAATGCAATAGTAAAGATGTTCGTGTAGCAATACACACAGACTACAAAGAGTGTAACAAGTGCTTTCACTTTTGGGAGGAAAGCGATAAAAACCAAAGAGAGATGACTAAAATTAAAATTGAAGCTGAGTTTGAAATTAAAGATGCGTGGTGTGCTGCTTCTCCAGACAAAGAAGAGAAAGATTGGTTTTGGAATGAAGTTATCCCATCAAGCATTTTAATACTTCACAGTATTGAGGACGGGGATAATGTTAGTGAAACTAAAAGTTTTGTAATTAAAAAGATAACCTTTAAAACCAAAGAGAGATGAAGGAAAGCGAACAATATTTTTGCTGTAAAGAACAAATAAACCAAAGATGTAGCGAACAATGTTTAGGATGCTTTCAGTTTGAACATAGAGAGATGAAAGAAAAACCAAAGAGAGATGAAGACAATAAACGAAATTAACACGAACACAGAAGAAGGTAAAATGCTTATTGCTGCATTAGCTAAGATAACAACCGAAAGCCAAACTGATAAAACACCTGTTGAAGTATTAGAACAAGTACAAAAGTTGAAAGACGAAATATATTGCACCTAAATACTAATAAAACCAAAGAGAGATGAAAGTAATCTATAACAAAGTAGATTGGAATAGAGGAAAGCAACTCAAGTTAGCACGAGAGTATAGAGGCTATACGCAAACCAAACTTTGCAAAGAGGTGGAAGGATTGAACCAAAGTAATTTGAGCAACTTTGAAGGAGGCTTAAAGACCATAAGCCAAGACACTTTGTTTAAGGTTATGGAAGTTTTGAATTTCCCTATACAATGGCTTGATAAACCAACGCCTAAATTTGAAATAGATATTTAAGAGATGACCCCACCCCTTACCCATAAGAACAAGGCGAAGTAGGCTCTGCAAAGTACACGCAGTTAATGGGGTCTTTTTTAACCTTTAAAACCAAAGAGAGATGAAAACAAAAGTAGTACACTCACAAAGTAAAAATGCTTGGAATGTAGTGAATACGGAATTGGGCGGCAAGTATAAGATTGCAAAAATCCCTTATCCACAATACGATAATGATATTTTGAACACAAGGTGGAAGCACGAAGCATTGGAAATTGCTATGCATATATCAAAATCAATGGAAACCTTTAACACCAAAGAGAGATGAGTAGGACTAATAGTTCAGCACACCGATGCATAGGTAAAAGTAAGTTGCTGTTAATGAGACCCCGTATCTCAACGCCTACTCTTAACCCTAAATACCAAAGAGAAATGAAAACACCAATGCAAGAACTGATTGAGCAAATGTGGGAAATAGCCAAGTACGGCGACTCTTACGAGGTTGCTCCGTGTATTGAGGCAGCAGAGGCGATGCTTGAGAAAGAGAAAGAGGTGATGGAGTCTGCTTGGCAAGATGGTATGTATGAATGTGACGGAGACGGAACATTTGAAGATTTCTACAAAACCTTTAACAGCAAAGAGAAATGAAAACACCAATGCAA
>Ga0208793_1002236_pt1 | contig 10251 bp, 14 predicted proteins | sample 17_taG_FD_184092 | JGI IMG/M metagenome (GOLD analysis project Ga0208793, IMG submission 184092) | Marine viral communities from the Subarctic Pacific Ocean - 17_ETSP_OMZ_AT15314 metaG (SPAdes) (version 2) | ecosystem: Environmental > Aquatic > Marine > Oceanic | place: Pacific Ocean | collected...
CGTCCATTTGATGCCGTCTGTGTCCTGACCGTTTACCGCGATCAATGTGCTTCCGGCCAATACCCAATCCCACGTATAGTCATTACCAGCCGTAATCGTCACACTGCCTGTTCGATCTGTAGCCGTACCGTCCGTTACGTCATAAAATTTGTTTCCGGCAAAAGCAAAAGTCTTTTCTGTTCCGGCCAGGACCACCTGACCACATGCCGTAACTGTAGCACCGCTGTTCATGGCACTGGAGTTGTATTTTGCAAATCCGTTGCGCTTGGATACCTCACCGGCTAACCCTACCGTGCAGTTCTCCATGTCATACAGCCCGTCCGGTGGCATATCTTCAGCCGGAAGGCTGTAGTTTACCCCACTTCGCCAGGGGCCAAGACGTAACGATTCAGCGGCAATAGGCATTATCCTATACTTCCTTCAGTAGGCTGAAAAGTAAACTTACCGGAGATATGGTCATCCGCTCTACGCATCCGGTATGTTCTGTTACCCTGCACGTTCATATTTTGTCTACCTGCAACAGCAATGACGCGCTCCATCTCTTGCTTATCCGACAATGCGCCTTGATCGTCACCCTTCTCTTGTTTATACAAAGCAGAGATGCCGTGTATCAAAGCCGGTTGACAAACCGCCGCTACATAGGGCGTGATCGAATCGTTGTCGTTGGAAGAAGTGAACGTGGGTATAGACGAGTAATATCTGTAAGCAATGGTATCTGTACTATCTGGCTCTGGATACAACGTGACTTCGATGTTGCCGCTTCCATCCACGCCATCAATAGCTGCCCATCGCGGATCGCCGTTTATACTGGCATCCGGGTCAGCCGCATCAATGTCCTGAGTAGACATGATAATAATGACGTGATCTTCAGTCGTGTTGCGAAACGACAACGGAGCCACCACGTCACTGGCAAGCGAATACGTACGAGTGCCGTTGCTTGTATTGAACGTCGAGCTTTTAAATAACCAGTTCCATTTTTCACGCGAGGCTATATCCTGAGTAACCAGGTTTAAATAGTCACGCGCCGAATCCTTGAATGTCGAACTGCCTGTATTCAGACCAACACGCCGTAGCGCGATCTGAAGAATCTGCAAGTTTGTCATGCAACTAACCCTATATCAAGTTAGCCCACGAACCGCCTTCGTACCCTTGAAACTTGTTGTCGGTAGAGTTGTATATAATCATACCGTTCGCTGCGGTCAGTGCGTTGCGTTCGGTTGTTGTCAAACTTGCAACCGTCAACGTGTCTGCCAGCTTTACGGTATCTGCCTCTACCGCTCCAATCAACGCCGAATCGCCAAAGAAACTGGCCGCGTTGACTTGTGAAAAAGTTTCCGACATCTACTGATGTGCCGTAGCCGCAATTTGATCGAGATCGTATTCCGACAAGTTATCGCCGTTGTTATCCAGCCAGCGATCTTGCCAGATACGTACGGCTTCCTCGCCACGATCTTTAATACGCGACGGTGGATCAGGTACGAATCCTGGAGCATGAGTTACTTCACCAACAGCGCGAACATGATTCCGCACTTGGCTGTTAGTGACCGGTGATTTGCGCTGACGAGTGTGCGTTTTGTCCAAGTCAAGCGCCTTACGAATAGCATTTTTCGTATCATCAGAGCCTCTGACAATGATGTCAACGATCTGATCGGGCGTGACACTGGCTGTCGGTGCTTCGACAGGTGTAGCATCTTGCACTACTTCGGCCAACTCTTCCGGCAGGGTATGCTCAGTTTTCTTTGCTGTAGGCATACGTTTTGCCATTGTATTCTCTTTCGTTAAAAACGTGCGACGATAGGCTTGGAGGTATCACGGTGCCACCACCGCTAAATGGACACGGCACCAAGAGGTGGAAACCCACCGCCGCACGAAATGTGAATTGCTTACGGCATGTTCTGCAACACTACACCAGCATACCCTGTAGTATCCGGTGCATACGCAGCATAACCAACCAAAGGTTCTGTTTCTGCATCTTTAGCTTGAATTGCACCAGTTACACCGTCACTTAAAGTAAGGTTGCCACCAGCAGTAATGGTTCCATCTGCTAAGACAGTAGCAATACCGCGAGTCTGAACCCAACCATAATAATTTACGGTGAACGATATTGGAGTAACGCCGCAAACCACATAATCTGTAGCACTTGCACCAATAAGGTTATTCCATAAACTACCCGTAACGGCCACATCCGTATCAGTAGTTACAGCCACTTCCAATCCATCATACAACGTAAACGTAATGGCGTTGGAGCTTGCAGCCGTGTTCGACTTAATGCGATACTGATAACCTTCACCGGCATCATCCGTGATGTGAAGATAACCACCGGCATACTGGTTTAAGGTTGCTGATCCAACAGTACCCGAATCGGTATACGTTACTTCGGTAGCACCAATCGCTGCTGCGGTGAGCTTACCATCACTTTCAACAATAGCTGTAGCAGAAAGGTCTTGAGATGCAAGTAGCCCTTGTGCAGTGGCCGTGCTGAAATACGAATAACGAAAAGTTCTTCCGTCAGATAACTCTAACTTTTCACCAATTCTATGTTTGGGCGTAGACGACTCTTCGTAGATGCCTTGACCACCAGCTCCTCCAATTCGCGTCAACCCGTAATTGGCGTTTTCAATTGTACTCATTTACTATTCTCCTTTGTCCTTTTCTTCGGACTCAAAAGACGCATTGGCTTGCGTCTTGGATTGTTATTAATCATTCAGGTTGTAGATAACACCCTGACGACGACGATTGTTCGTAACTACTTGCAGCCCTACGGTTATGAAGGCCACCTTTGCCAACTGATTTGAATTTTCGCGGAATGGAGTCTTGCTAAAATTCATACCCGATTGCATGTGCATCTTCAAGTAATTCGTGTTGAAGAAATACATACGACCCGTTCCGCAATCGCGGTCATACTGCACCGGAATGCCTCTGAACGATGGCAAACGACCGTCTACGCCCGGTGAATCTTTACCAGACAAACGCTGATAACCCGTGCCTTCAAATATCTCTTCAAAATCAGCATAAATGCTGTTTGTCGTGAAGATGTTTGTTGGCTGTTCGTTACCTTCGGATACGTCATTCCACGTTGTTGACATACGAATCATACCTTCGTAAAAGTTCGTATTGACAATCGTTGTGAACGAAGTATCAGCCGTAGCGTTGTTGGCCTTGTTCTGCCACCAGCTATTACCAGACACCGTGATACCACCCAACGTAGTTGGAGTAGTTCCTGGTGCATCGGCAATAACATCTTGAAATCCTAACGGAGCTTTACCGGTTTGAGCAGAGTAAAGCGAAGTATTGATCTGGTCGCGTAACGTCAGCATCGACTGCTTCGTTTTCGCTTCCAAAAGCGACATCGCTGAATCGCGTTTACGGTTCTCTTGCTCTTCGGTAAAGTTGATGGTAATCGGCACTGCGGCGTATCTAAACGGATAGAACGCGGCTGTTACACCATCGACCGCATCTGTGTTCAGTACGTCATAGCCCGAGAAATATTGCGCTGAATTACCGGCATACATGATGTCGGCCTGGATCTCTTTACCACCGTTGTCGGTGACCAGAGCTTTTCCTTTACGGAACATATCCAGTGTTGGGTATGCGTCAAAGAAGTTATCGGTCAACTCTTTGCGCTTGGCTCGCATGGTTAGCGTCCAAGCTGCATCCCACGTTTCTGTTGTTGATGTTGCTGCCATGATTTATTCGTCCTTATTCAAAGCCCAGTTTGGAAAGACCTGATAAAACATCAGAGTCGCTAAGTGGGCCGCTTCCTTCCGTAGCATCAACACCCTGCGTTCCACGCACTGCTCTCTTTGAGGACTTACGTGCAGTCGTATCGCTATTCCGCAGATCAGCCGCCTTTTGAGCGGTGATACCTGCGTGTAGTTCATACGCCTCTTGCACCGTGTACGGGTTACCCGTAGTTGGGTTAGAGATCTTGGTCGTGGCGACAATCTGATCGGTATAATTGTCCAGATCACCACCGTATGCTTCTCGCGCCGCCCCCACTTGCGTGGCGATGTGCGCGGTCTGCTGACCCTGCACGTAATTGTTGGCCGTAGCCAACTGTTGCTGTAACTGCTGCACCTGGCTATTCAGATTGTTTACTACGTTGCCCACTCGATGTTGAATGATCTGCTCGACGGCATCTACACCGCGAGCTTCGTCTTCAGACAAGTTGGCTCTCATTGCATCAACCGGATCTTGTTGCTGCTGTTGGGGTGTAACAAGGGTTTGCACCCTGTTGGCCCATTCGCCCTGTTGTGCCTCGATCTGTCGGCGCTGCTCTGCTAAGTCCTGTTGCGTACGCGTGAATTGCGCTTGCATGTTTTTTGCCAGCGGAACTAACGGCTGGTACTGCTCCGGCACATTGTCTGCGTTTCCACGCAACCAATCATGCCGTTCCGGGTCAAAATCTGACTGTGCATCAGAGTGTCCGGCTGTTTCCGACTGTGCCGATTCTGGAGTGTCATCCGTAAACAGTTCAAGAGAAGATTCTGTTGACTGATCCTGAGATGATTCCGCATCGGGTGACGTGTCTTCCGCACCGGAGTCCAAAGCTAGTACTGATTCGGACATCTATTGTTCTCCTTCGTTGTATCTCTGTTCCGCAAGGGCCACTGCTTCTTCCGGTGTGTTGCCAAAAGAAGGCGTTGGGGTGTCTGACGGTTTTGAGTCCGTTACATCGGAGGTTATGTGACAAGTCGAACCGCCCATTTTGTCGGCACTCTCTGTCACGTTGTATTTTTTTAACAACTGTTGTTTGTGGCTGTAGCTCTCTACCACTTCGCCAAAGCCCGCGTGAAACTTGCCATACATTCCACTGTGTGAGTTGTGGATAAAGTTGCTCTTTAAAAACAGCATGGCTGCACGTTTGTCGCACTCATTGCACTTGATCGTTCGCCGGACCTTGCTTGAGTCGTTGGCTACGTCAATCTGACGATGGCCGTCTTCGCATTCATAGTCGTGGAATACCAGCATTAGTTAATCCAGTTTACTTCGGTTATTAAAAAATTGTTGATCTGGAAATTGACTTGTTTTTTCTTTTACCAATTCATAAGGGGCTTTTTTAATTCTTTCTAACGCTTGTTTTTTAACTACATCATACATTTGTTTTCCTGTCAATTGGTCATCAGGAAAGTAATCCTCTAATCTAATATCGCGTTCTTTCATTGCGCGTTCGGTCAGTAAACGAGCTATTAATTCTCTGTTTTTTTCTTGCACTTCTGGCCTATCAGGCAATGCCTCTTTTGGAAGAATATTTTTCTCTTTCAATTTTGCAGTATCTGCGCGAGTATAGGTTATACCTGATTTTGGATCAGTATAATAACCTTCTATTCCTAAACCTTCGAGAGGACTTGTATTTAAATCTCGCGCAACACCTTCCCGTAAATTTGATCCAGCCGAAGCATAACCAGTACCTGTAAGTGCTTGAGGTGGGCCTTGTCCAAAAGCCTGTCGCTCAATGCCTTCATACTCAGGATTTGGCACTAACTCTCTAAATTGTCCTCCGTACTTTAACGCACTTTCATCTGTGTTTTCAGTAAGCCAATCAGGAATAGGATTATCTCCGTAATGTATACGTGTGCCTTTAGGCTCTTTTTCTTTTGGCAAAGCCGCTTTGAGCTTTCTGCCAGCATCTTTTAGTGCGCCTAACATTAGTTTTGACCCGGTGCGTTTTGTACAGCCTGAGAAACTTCCTGTGCCTGACTACGTACGAGTGACATAATATTTCCTTCCGCTACTCCGGCATTTGTTCCACCTCCACCGGCGGCTTGCGGTGCCTGGCCTTGCGCCATCTGGTTCAACATTTGCTGATGTTGCTGGATATGGTTCTGCACTACGCCCATCACCTGTTGCTGTTGTTGTGGAAGTAGTTGCTGGAACTGTGGCAACTGTTGTATCTGTTGGTGGATCTGTATGTGCATCTGGTGATTCTCGTTTGGCGTGACACCCGGATCGCCTCCGTTAATCAGGTAGGCTACGTTTTCCAGTTGTGCCGCCTTTAACGTGTCGCCGTCTTCTGCATCACCTAAATACTTGTCAGGATCTTGCACTCTGAACGAGGCCAGTAATGACTTGATCGCTTCAATGCGGTTAATCTCCGGCAAGTTGATCGTCATGTTGAACAGTTGCAGTGCATCCTGACGTTCCAACTGTTCGGTCAACGGCTGCATACTACCGGCTTCGATGTCGATCTTGTAACGAATGCGTAACAGATCAGCCGTCACCGCCTCGTATACCGGATCTTCGGTATCTCTGGCTACGTTGACTAAGAAGTCATCGGGCAAATATCTTTCATCGGCCATCATACGCAGCGAGTTACGAACAACAGCACGGTAACAATCCGCTACACGCAACTGCATCCACTCGCGGTTGACTTGAGCAAAACTTGCAGACAAGCTGGCTTGCGTGGCTGTAACCTTCGGGCCACCGCCCATCGCCATCTGCGATACGTTTAAACTTTGCTCTTCATAACTTTGGGCATCCGCTTCCAGACCCAACTGATCCGGTGGAGGATTTCCAAAGTTCATCTCGCGCATCGAAGTACTCGGGTCTTCCACCCAGATGATCTCACCGTCACGACCACCCTCTAACGTGTCGCCAATGTCCTGGTTGGCTTCGCGTTCACGGCGCGAGGCTAAGACCACGCGCTGAAAACGCTTTAACAGATCGGCTCTACGCGACACCGACTCTACGATAAGTGACTGTGTATCCTCGACATACGCCATCGGCGGTTCGCCGTAAAACGAGCGTTCGGTCTGGTCAAACCTCAGTGCGTGGTATGGAAAGCCACCGTCCATCAGGTAGCCACCAGCCGGTTCAAACTCACCGGTCATACGTTCTTCACCCGTAAACGGATCGGTTTCGGTGATCGGGTTCATCGCAAGAAACGGATGATCGACTTCCTCAATCGGATCGGTCACTCCTTCGGCAAATGTGATGCGCTTTTTATGCAAACGGTCATGGACTTCATACAGGCAGACCATCTGACCCTGCTTGGCGTGTTGCACTGCGTCATACTCGTCTGAGTGTTCAGCATCTTGCATGTCATAAATAAAAGCGTCGGCCTGATCTTCATCGGACATCGCCTCAATCTGACGGCGGTTTACAAACCGGTCATCTTCTTTCACAAACTCTAACGGCACCATCATCTTCTCGATGATGTATCGTGCGCCGGAAAGTTTATGTGGAGGGCATAACGGATCGACGTAGACGTTAAAGGGGCTCACCCGATGCACGTATGGAAAGTCGTTTTCCTGAGCATCGTTAATCGTGTATGGTGCAACAATGTCGTCGTCGCCCGGTGGGTTGTAGCCAAACTTCAGCCAGCCAACCGAACAGAACAACGCATCAAAGATAACCTGTTGCACTTCGCGTTTAGCGTCCATCTGCTCTAAGGCAGCATTGGCTACACGCTCCAGTATCTCCGCAGCAAACTCACGACCCGGTTCCTCGACCTTGAAGAACACATGCGGATAGTTAAAAGAGACACTGGCAATGATCTGACGAGCCAACGGATACATGCGGCTGATCTTGACGATCTTATCCTCGTCCAAACCAGGCACATCGAAGTCGAGTTCGTACGTTTTCAAAAGCCTACGCCACGTCTTGTGGCGCGTCTTCATGTACTTACGACCGTCCTCTATGGCTCCACGCCAGTATTCAATCTGTTTTTGCTTCAAACTATTTGCCTTTGCCGCCCTTTTTCAAGTTGTCCGACCCAGCCGGTTTCGCTTTAACGCGAGTGCCTTTTTTACTGCGGTTCGGCTTAGTCGTTGTTGGCGTTCCGTTAAAACCCTTCATAATATTTTCTCCTGTTATGCCAGTGCGTAACGCCCTTTGCGCGTACCCCAGCCTTGTTCCATCATGTCAATGACTTCTTGTCCGGTGCCTTCATACGGCTTTTCATCTTCCGGCTTATGCGGTCTGTATACGTGCATCATCGCATAGCGCAATTCATCCGCTGCATGGTCTTCTGCGTGGGTGTCCAGATCCTCCGGATTCTTGTTGCTGCGTGGCAACGCCGGCATGGTTCGCATCAGTGCATCGTTCCAGCCGTTAAAGCAGAAAAACCGTTCCTTAATCAACGCATCGTTAATCACGCGCCATCCGGTGATACGGTCGTTGGATGCTCTGGTTAAAAATAATCCATGCTCTGCAAACACATCTGCCGGTGAATGAGAAATAGCAGCCGACAGACGGCGCTTGGTAAACATCGAAGGGTCGCAATAGATGGTTTGTGGGTAGCGGCCCTCTGTAAACGGACAACTCTCAATCAATTTCGTGATGTTGTCTGCATGTTGCGATGCACTGGCGTTGTCCTGGTAATACTCTGCGATGCGATAGACGTTGCCATCGTAGTCCACCGTGTATAGGCCAAAAGAAGTGGGTGCCGCTTCACCGTAATCCATAGCGCCAAACAACGGCCAGTGGTCAGGTATTTCGTAACTGTTGACCGTGATCTTCTTTTCGTTCCAGTTGGTGAAATATTGGCCGACAAACGCATCCCAATCGCCTTCCAGCCATGCTTTCACCAAATGCTCATCGCCCACACTTTTCAAACGGTTGATATAGTGCGGATCGCGGTCTAACAAAATCTTGTTATCCGTCACCAAACTGCGGATATACATACGGCTCATGCCGTCTTCACCCTCGATCACCGTGCCTTCCGGTGCAGGGTCGATAAAGTATTTCTTGATATTCTGGTGGTTTGGCCCACCCGGGTTACCGGAACTAACGATCTTCTTGTCCGGAACATCGGCACTGCCTGAACGTAAACACGCCTTGATCTTGTGATACGCTTTTAAATCGCTCCAGCTTCCTAACTCGTCAAAAGCCACAAACGTAAAAGCCATACCCTGATAGTGGTCTGCATCGGCCTCGTTTTCTATGTGTCTCAGCTTCAGCGTAGCTCCGTTTGGAAACTGCCACTGATGCGTTCCGACCTTGTATTCTGCATCCGGGTAAAAATCACGATACATTTTGCGCGTCTGGTCTATAATTTCGTCCAGTTCCGGGTAGGTTCTGCGAAACAACACGCCTTTCCAGTGTTCACCGTATTTTTCCACGCCCATGAGGAACATGTAACACAACGTCCAGGATTTACCGCCACCTCTACCGCCTCCGTAGAATATTTCATCGACAAAGTTGGCGCGTATCGCCTTTTCTTGCGGCCCGGCTTGCGGTTGCCAGTTCATTTGGCCTTCACCTTCAGCTTTTTCGGCTTTTCCACCGGAATATTCTTCCAATGCTTGTTTTCGCGGTGTAAACTACCCCAATTATCCACGATTTTCTCACATCGAGAGTCCGTAGGGTAGATTTTCGGCCTGTATAATTGCTCTTCCAGTATCATCCGACTGTTTCCTCAACAGTGAACTGCGCTTCGACCATCTGCTCGTTCTGTTTCAGCCATTCTTCGTAACTTTCCGCTACCGGCGGTGCATTTAACGGCTTAATCTCCACCGTATGCTCAACCTGTAGACGGTTATCGCCCACTTCTTCACGAATCTCTTTCAACACCTTCAACTTCAGCGCCACGCGCTTCTCGGGTAGTTTGTTGTAAATCTCTTCCAGCGCCAAAACCCGATTCTTTCGCCAGGCCAACGGCACCTCATCGAAATCCTTGCGATCTCGCTCCAGCGCCTCTTGCAGTGCCTCCTTGAACTCCGGCTTTTTACGCCATGCCGCCACCGTAGAGCGATTCACATCCAGTGTTCGCGCTACTTTCTCTCCGCATTTGTCCGGAGTCCACCGATCCAACACGATCAGTTGCACTGCTTGCTGCTGTAGTTCACTTAACGCCATCAGTAACTCCACAGTGCCGGACGCGGTACGTGAAACCCGTCACCCGGCCCGATAATGTCCAGATGCAAAAACCTCTTCGCTCCGGACTGCTGCACCCCTAACCCTGTAAACCCCAGCTTCACCGCTGCAAACAACACCTGGAAAGCAAACACCCTCTCACACGCCACATCCACCGCCTTGCCGCTGGTATGCGAACCGGTTGGTTTACCGTCTGCCAACTTCGCCGCTTCAATCGGATGATCCGGCGAACGATACCCTGACGTAATCACCAACGGCTTACCCACCGCCTCTCGCAATCGCTGCAACTTATCCATCAACCCCTCATCCACCCGACACACCCCCGTTGCTGAACACGCCATCTCGTCAAACGAGAAATTCGGCCAGCGGTCTGAAGGCCATTCGGCCTGATGGAAGTCTCTTTGCATAGGTCAAAAATACCTAAGTAGCTGAGAT
>Ga0208793_1002237_pt1 | contig 10249 bp, 6 predicted proteins | sample 17_taG_FD_184092 | JGI IMG/M metagenome (GOLD analysis project Ga0208793, IMG submission 184092) | Marine viral communities from the Subarctic Pacific Ocean - 17_ETSP_OMZ_AT15314 metaG (SPAdes) (version 2) | ecosystem: Environmental > Aquatic > Marine > Oceanic | place: Pacific Ocean | collected...
TTCTCTACCATAAGCATCTCTATATACAACACCTAATTGATATGTTCTTTGTGTTTTAAGGGATTTTTCTGGAGATAAAGCAGTGTAGTTAGATCTCACAGATGGACTAATATCAAATTTTGGAGATAAATCACTATTATGAGAAGTTGTTAAATCAAAATTTTGTACATAGTTACCATAAACAATTCTGTTAGCCACTAATTCTTGACATTGAGCTTTTAACGGTACACTATCATAAGGTCTTAACAATTGATTTGATTCAATTGTTTTGTATATTATTTCTGTTTCTAACTCCCAAGATCCAGTTCCACTCCATTCTGCATCACCCCATTTTATTGTTTTAGCAACATAAATATTTTGACCATTTTCTTTTTTAAATACTATATCTATTTCTTCAACTTGTTTAGGTCTATCACTAGGTATAAAATCAGTTATTTTTAAATAACGCAAATCATTTACCATACCAAGGTTATATCCTTTAGCTGGATCATATTCAAACGTCTGTGGAAGGAATGCTACTTGTGTAAAAGGTGAAAATGTAGAATATTCACCATCTTTGTATTTATATCTGTAACCAAATCTTACAAATTCTTTTTCAAATAAAGGATCATCTTGTTTTAAATCAACTGTCCATTCTGTAGCTGTGGTAGGTGTGTTTTCTCCTATTGATAATATAGTACAAACAAATGTCGATGCTGGATAATTATAACCTGTGTTAACCCTTAATCTAACTTGATACTCATCATCAAATCCATTAGCATCATCACCAGCACTTAATATTAATACATCACCAGCTTTAAATGTTGGGCTATTGTAAAATGTTAAACTAACACTAGCATAACCAACTTCTCTTAATTCAGCTGGATTTCCATAACCAAAATTATAATTAACTGTAGAACTAACAACACCTGTAGCTCCACTAGATGTAACACGTTTCGTGTTAGCCATTGTTATAGTTGGTTCAACTGTAGGTCCTTTTTTAATTACAGTAATATCTTCTTCTGTAAAATTATATAAAGTACCAGCTATATCTTTAAGTTGAGTGTGTCCAGAAAAACTTGAAGTACCATCTTTACACTTTTGTATATTTATACATTTTGGTTCTGATTTGTTATCAGTCCAAAATAATAAACCATCTATTAAATTAACTCCAGTTATTCTATCTTCATTTAAACTTGAAAAGTTTAAAGTAATAACACCACTAGGTCTATTATCAACTAATACTGGAGTAACAGCTTTATTTACTTGGTTATATTCAACAATAGCATCTATTGAAGTACCTGATATAAACCAGTATATTTTTTCATTTTCTGTATCAGCTATTCCACCAATACATTTAGAACCAGCTATATTTATTTTACCAGCTTTTTGGTAAGCCAATTGATTACCCATTATATTTTGAACAGCCCCAACGTTACTACCATCAGAACCAGATACTTGTATATTTAAAGCATCTCTATACTCACCATTGGGTAATATCCTCTCATCGAGGTCTTTATTCATTTTCCCCGTTGTAAAAGTGTGACTAATTTCCGGCATTTCTTAGTGTTTTATTACTTTGGACTTATTTCTCATTATCTGTGTTAGCTCTTCTGATTTAAGATTAGATAATCTTAATTTAGCTTGTCTAACAGCAGCAAATCTTTCTTTTTTGAATCTAGCTACTAAATACTCTTGAACGTTTGCTCTTGTTGCTAATATACCATGAGCAATCCATTTATATAAAGCTTCTTCAGCAAATTTATGTACTAACTTATCTTCTTCTGTAGCAACTCCATCACTTATATAATATAACACAACAGTTTTTTGACTCATTGTGCTACTAAAGTGTATATTACCTCTGTATTGATCTATATAGTATATACCATTTACCTGTGCATTTTCAGGTGATAGTCCATATCTTTTTCCTTCAGCTGTATCAAAATCATTTATATCATATCTTTTATCAAGATCATTACCGGGTGTACCACTGTTTGCTTGGTATCTAGTCCATTCAGTAGAATCAGAACTTTCTAATAAACTACCGTCTCCTCCATCAAATAAATAATCAAAATCATCATTTTGTAATATACCTTTTGGATTATTAGTTTTTCTAGCTGGATATAATATTCTTTCAACACCATCATTATCAACGTAACATAATTTAATATAGTTTACGTAATCATGTGGTAATTTCATTTTTAAAGTAGTAGGTACTTCTATTTCATGTGATTTTTCAGATCTTAATGTATCGTAACTTAATTCCTGTATACATCTTTGAGCGTGAAATAAAACATCAGCTCTTTTAACTTTAGGTATTATTTTATCTGTACCTACATAAGAGAATATAAAGTTATTCACAGCATCTTGTAACGTTATGTATTGATAGTTACCTAAAGATTCATCATTTATTAACTGTCTTACAACATGTATATCATTTAACGTTGGTGCTGTTCCAAATGTTAATCTACCAGCATTACTACCTGTTGCTGTATATGTATACGCGGTATTGCTTATCTCCTCGTTATTAACAAACACTTGAAACTGATTCTCATCAGTCGGTAGTGGATCAAAGTTTAAAACATAGTAACTATTACTTACAATAGTAGAATCTATATTTATAGTCTGTTGATTTAAATAATACTGTTCTTGAGTTCCTGTAAATAATGGCATATCTTATTGTTTTTCTTGTTGTACCTTCTGTGCTTCTTCTTGAGCAGCTATTTGATATATGTCTTGTTGTTTTATTTGTATACCAGCTAACTCTAATATTTTAATTACTAATTCTGTTTCTTCAGATGCATGTAATTCAAAATTTGTAGACGTAGTAGCATTATATAAAGCAGATCCATTAATTGTGTTAATGACATATCCCCAGTTAACTACAGCTGGTGTAGCTATATAGTTACATACTATATCTGTTTCTACAGTTATAGTAGGATAAGTTTGGAAAGTCATTTCTGTTAATTGTACATAACACGGTCGTGTTACGGTAGGTGCTATTAATGGTGAATTCTGTATATGATGAATTTCATTTTGACCAATCTTTTCTATTTCTAGATATTGGCCATTATATTTATAATATACTTCACCCATTCTGTAATATGCTGGCCAAGTACCAACACCTGCGGCAGATAAATCAGTTATATTTTGTCTATATCTTTCAAATATATCTATCTTTTCATTTAATAGATCCACCATATCAGCATGAGTGGTATCATTACCAGGTGCTCTACTGAATTGATTAAGATCATAAAAATATTGCTCAAATATATCTAACTGAGCTTGGTTGGCAAATAGATTAAACTCTTGAGGTGTTATATAACCTCTTTGCTCTTTATTAGCTATCGCTAAAACTCTTTGATAAACCGTATCTATATTAACTGCCATAATTTCTTTTATTTATAGTAAGTAACCACCTCATAGAAGTGGTTACCTCTATAAAATGTTAATTATTTTAACTTTTTTTCCAATGCTTTAAGAACTTCTAGTCCTTCATCGGTTTTTAGCCATGCGGCTAATGCTGAGTATGGATGTTCTTCGAATGGAACAGTAAATAATTTTCTACCGTTACTTGCCCATGTGAATTTTCTATTGTCAGGTGATAGTTTGATAATATCAGCTTCAACAGCTTTAATTCCAATGTTTCTAAGTTGAACATTTTCGTCAGCGGCTAATGCAATGAAAGATGCAGGTTTTCTTTTAGCAAACATCAGAGCATCTCTTTTAACTTCTTTGCTTGACATTTTTCTAACTTTACTACCTATTTCAACTCTCATTATAGCTTCTAGTTCATCTACTTCTAATTGTTTAGCTAAACTTAAAGCCTTAAATTCCATTTCAATAGCATCTGTTTGATCTGCAGCTATTTGAATTGGTTTGTATTCATAAAACAACTTATCTAGTTTTGGATGATGTTGTAGGAATGCGTGTAAATTTGGTTTATTTCCAGGAACTGTTAAAGTTCCATTTTTAAATTGAATATGTCCCAAAGTTGCATAACCTGTTTGTTCATCAACAAAAGGTGATTTTTGATTAGTTGCGTATCTTAATTCTCTTTGATGACCTAATTTTTTATCAAACCACATAAGAGGTTTTCTTCTTGTGTGTCTTGATTGTATAGTCACTACGGGCGGAGAATTTTGGCCCATCAACATATATATTGTGTTTTCCATGATATAATATAATTAAAAAGTTATTAAAAATAAAGGTGTAGGGTGCCGAAGCACCCTTTACCTTTAAGTATTATGATGTTAGTCTTTCAATAATACGAAGTTATTCGCAGCTTGAACACATAAACATCTTTCTGATAGGAAATTAACTACCATTTCGTCAGCGTCACTTGTATAACTACCACCAACTGATCCAGTAATCCAAGATTTGAATTTTCTGTCATCAGCTTCAGAAGCTCTATATCTTACGTGTAAAAACGGTCTAGATATATTTTTCCCAAGATTTTCATCATAAACAGTTGAAGTTCCAGCAGGAACGATAACACCTTCGATGTCATCAATTAATCCTCTTGTTACAGAGTCATTTAAGTATTTCCAGTCAGTTTTGTAGAAGTCATAAGAACCTCTTCTGAAACCAGAGAAACCTAAATTAAGCGCCATATCCTCTTCATTGTTGAATACACCATAAGATGTTCCACCAATTACTGCAGCATTTTGAGCTGCTAACATGTTGTCAATTTCTAGAGAAATATCTCTACCTAAGAACATCATGTTTTCTTCAATAGCACCTTGCTTATCTAATTCTTGAAGAATAGTATCGAATTCAGTAAGACCATTTTGAGTATTGTATGCAACACCATTCGTAGGAGCAGCGTTACCACCAATTACGTCAAAGTCTGTACCAGTCCAAACTAATCCTCTAGCATCAAGAGCAGAGAATAATCCTTGAGTACCAGAAACTGCGAAGTTTCCTGATCCTTGGAATGTGTGACCTGAAGGCATACTTACTTGCTCACCTTCAATCATTGCCATTTCCATTTGATCCTCAAATCTTAATCTTGCTTCATGCTCAGATTTCAAGTACCATAAATATCCGTTAGCTCCATTCTCAGTAGTAACTTCAACCCAACCTATTTGAGCAGTGTCAGAACCAGAGATTCTGTATCTGTCTCTTAAGATAGCAGGTCTGTTACTATATTGAGTGAATCTTGAATCTAATGAACCAGCAAGGTTAGAAGATCCTTTGATATATTCAGTACCATAAACGAAGATTTTTACATCATCTCCGTTGCTAAAATTAACTGCACCACTAGTACCAGAACCATCATCACCATTAGATAATCGTCTTTGTGTATAAGGAGCAACTGTTATTGTAGCTGTTCCACCACCTGATACTACCAAACACTTAAGAACTTCACTTGAATCAGCGACGTTAGCTACTATAATAGTATCATGATCTTTGATTAGGTTAGGTTCTGCAGTTGTGTGCGGTATAGTTATTGTATTACTTGCAGCAACAGCGATATTACAGGCTTCACCTGTTACACCGTCGTCATATGCAACGTGTAGTCTTCCTTGTTCAGACCAGATTACTTGGTCTGAAGCCATTGGCATTTCAGCACCTACCATTTTAAGAAATCCAGAGATAGTTCTTTTTCCGTATCTCTCTACTTCTTTTTCATAAATTTCAGGTAGAAATTGCTGTGCAAATGTTCCGCCACCAGTAGCGCTATCAAATGATAAATAATTATCATTATAAACGTCTTGGCTAGGACGCGGAGTTAAATGGGCCAATGCGGCCCCTGAACTTGCAAAAGGCATAATTTTTAATTTTTAATTGTTAAACTTATTTTTTAATTTTAACTCTAAGCTTTCTTGCATCGTCACCAGAAATCGCTCTTACCTTCAAACCTCCAGCTTCAACTGTTCCAGTAAATTGTTGTCTTGGGTCCATACTTACGTTTTTCGCCTTAGCAACACTTTCTTTCATAGCGTCTGCTTTACCTTGTTGATAAAAATGATTAGCGATCGCGTCAGCGTTTCGCCCAGTAAACAAAGCTTTATGATAACCTTTAGCATTATCCATTACATTTTCCTTATTTAAAAAAGGTTTAATGAAACTGTTTAAATTCTGTTGGTTATTTTTAACCTTGTCTGCATCTTTAACATTAAATCTAAATTTTTTCTCACCGATTGTATATTCAAAACCTTTGAATTTATCGCTGAAAACTTCATTAGTTTTTTTGTTAAAAACATCCGTTTTCTGTTGAGCTTGTTTCTGCTCGTCGTTATATCTATTAAAGAAATCAATTGCTTTTTGTTGATCTTGTGTTAACTTAACACCCGCTTTGATGTCTGCATAGTACTTGGATTTTAAGCCTTCCAAATGGCTCTTAGCGTCAGCAACTTGCTCTTTTATCGCTAATTTCTTTCTACGAATATCTCTTTCCTCGTCTGACTCTTCGTCATAAGAAAATTGATCTTCCATTAAGAAACTAATTTCCTCATCATCAAGATGTGGTTTAGTTTGCTTATAGTATTCTTTTAGTAGTTGATTATTATCAAGTTTAGTATAATCTTGATTTAACTTAACATATTCATCAAGACTTCCACCAGTTTCATTCATAAAGTCTACAACTTTTTGAATATTTTCCGGTAAAGGTTCTCCTGTTTCTTTAGCTTCTTCAATAGCTTCAGTAACTTCTTCTTTTACTTCTTCTACTTTTTCTTCAATCTCTTCATCAGTTACTTCTTCAATAACCGGAGTTTCTTCCTCAGGTTTATCTTCTTTAACTTCTTCTTCTTTAACCTCCTGAACAACAACATCTTCTTTAGGTTGTTCTTCTTTAACAGGTTCCTCTTCTTTTTTACTTAAATCAACTTTAGCAACGTTATCATCTTTAGGTTGCTCTTCTTTTTTCTCACTTAAATCTACTTTTGTTACAGTAGGTTCTAATTGTGTAAGCTGTTTCGCTTTTTTTCTAGTAGTCTTTTTAGGTGCTTTCATATTTCCACCTTCTTGTTCTACTACTTCTTTAGTTTCAGTAGATTCAACTACTGCTTCTTCTTTTTTAGCCATAATATAATATTATAAAATTATTAAACAAATTGTTATCTAGGCATAAACTGCCCTAAATCAAAACCTGTGCCTAAGTTATCATTACCTGTAGACTCAAATCTTTTAGGTGGTTTACCACTATTTCTTTGATCGATCAATTCAGATTGTTGACTAGCTTGTATTCTAGTCCTTTCATCTTTACGATCTTCTTTATATTTCTCTTTTTTATCGATTTCACTAGTTTCAGCTTGCTTTAATTGCATGTTTAACTGAAATTCATATTTCATCAATGCTTTTTTGAGGTTAGCTTCTTGCATCATTTTTTGTGATTCAAGTTTATGCTTACCTTCTGCCAACTGTAATTCAGCTTGAATTAACTGTTGTTGTTTCTCTACTTCAGCTTGAGCAGCTTCTTTCTGTGCGTCTGCTTGTGCTTTAGCTTGTGCTTCTATAGTTTCTTGCTGTAATTTTTGTTCCTTTTCAATCTTCTTTTTACGTCTTATTTTAAGAAGTTGATTTGCAAGTTTAACATTCTTAATCATTCTAAGATCAACAGCATCTTCTAAATCAATACTCTGCTGTGTTAAAGCCATTTGAATATTGTTCTCTAATAAAGCTTTTTCTTCTTCGTCAGGTTCTAACTCTATAAATATACCAAAATCATATAAATGTAGATTAGCCATTTCTTCTAATGTAGCTACATTATGAGCACCTATTTGTTGTATAAATGCTTCTTTAGTAGGTGAATACTCTATAATATCAGATATTCTAAGAGATACTCCTTCAGCTGTTTCAGCTGTTAAAAATAAACCAGCTTGCAATATATGTCTTGTTGCTGTGTTAGAGTTTGCAGCTGCCATCTTTTGAACTCCAACTAGTGCTTTCGCGTCTGGTGTGCTAGCATCCCTAGCCTCGTTTAATCCCGTGACATCTCTTATCATTTGTAAGTAGTAGTTGTATGTCTGAATCAATGATTGTAATTTTTGACCCCCTGCTCCAGATTGAATTTCCTGAATAGGAATTTTTCCTGGATTCATATCACCTTCTGATGTCAATGATCTACCTATAATCGAACCTGTTTGGAAAAACATGTTCAAAGCTTCTTGTGGATTATAGTTAGTACCATTTCCAAGATCTATTTCAGCTAAGCCATCAGCATCCATATATATGCCGTCCGGTACCATTCGCGAGAGAACTTGTTGTAATTTTAAATGTGTTAATTGAATCATATCAGCAAACCCTGTAATTCTACTGACTAATGACTCTATTTTTCCTTTATACATTCTAGGAGCAACTATATTATAGTTCATTTTAACTTTAGTATAATCACTCTTAGGTCTTAGCATATTTTTAGCTAATTCCCATTTTAATAATTTTTCTGATCCAAGTATTAAAGCCCCTTCATATAAAACCTCAATAGCTTTTTCTAATTTACCAAATCTTGACTCTAATTCAGCATCTAACTGAGGATCAAAGTTTTCATCTTTAACTATTATTTTAGCTGCACCAGTTGCAGTTTCTTTTACTTTATATATCTCCTTGGCATAAGTTTTCCAATTAAAATATAAAACTTGGATTTGGTTTTTATCAGCTTCATCGAATTCTTTTGAAGAAGTGTAATATCCAGTTTTTCTAAAACTCTGTGAGGTTATCTCTTCTATTTCCGTTTGTGTTAATTCAGGAAATTGTTTAACTAACTCATTTACAGGTATTGTTTTTACTTCACCACAATAATATACATCATCAAAATAAGGATCTTCTGTATAAGACCAAACTAAATCAGCTGGATCTACGTATTCAATTTTAACACCTTCAGAGTGATTAAATGAATTTTTAACAGCTCCAATACCTAGTATAGTTAAATCTTGATAAAATCTTTTTCTAGTTAATTCATATCTATTACCATTTAGTATGGTATTTATAGCTTGCTCTTCAGCTATTTCAACAGCTTGTTTATAATTAAGCTGCATATGTAATTCTAATTCTTCTTTAGTATCAGGTAGTTGATCTTCTGGAGTGTTAATAATTTCTACACCAAAAGCAGCTTTAGTATACTTATTTAATTCTTTATTTTGCATATCCATCATGATATTCTCCATGTATGCAGTTCTTTTACTAACTCCAAATGGATCTTGAGAATAAGCTTTTACATCATAAATTCTTTCAGCAATACCATTAACAACTATATCTACAAATTTAGGTATAATTGGAACTGGTTTCCAATCTAAATTAAGATAAGATAAATCACCATTAATAGATAATTCGTCTTTATATTTTTGTACAGACTGTTCACCCCTAGCATATAGTCTAAGTTTATTAAAAGTATCTTGGTTGCTAGCAAATCTATAAGCAACACCATCTCTTTTAAACCACTCATCTTCTATAGCTTTAGCCACTTTAAGCCCATATTCTGGACTCATTTTTTCCATGTCACTAGCTACTTGACTAGGAAAGTGTTGTTTGGATATTGATTCAGCCATATTATTCTGTTATTAATTTTGATAGCGTTCCTTTTTGTTTATATTTAGCTATCTTTATATTTAGTTTCGTTGTTGTTCTATCGTTACTTGGATTATATAAATGTCTATTACAAGCCATAACTGCTAATCCACTACTTATCGAGGCATCATGTTTTGTTCTATTATTTATATCAAATCTAGCCCAATCTTGTAGTGTATCGTTAAAATACATACCACCATGTGAACCATCTTGTAATATACCTACATGATCTTGTATATACATTTCAATCGCCGCTGCGTGAGCTTGCTTTATGTCTTCACTTGAATTAGGTATTCCACCTATCTCTTTTTCAGCTATAGAAAGTTTATTCCAAACTTTATCAGGTCTATTCATACTAAAACCTCTATAACCTCTTCTTTTAAAATAATATAATAATCTAGGTTTATTATTTTCAGCAAGTATTGGCATTCCGTAAAACACACAAGCCATTAATATATCTTCAAAAAATATCTCTGCAGTTTGTGGTCTAGCTATATATTCTAAAAAGAAATGATTAGCTGGAGAATCTTCCATGCTAAATTTAGTTAAACCATGTAAAGCACCCTTAGATCCTTGACCGTCTACTGTTCCTGATATATCATAACTATCACATCCAAAACTACCCATGTGCTCGTTACCAGGATATTTTCTACCATTTTTTAAAATTACGTTATTTTGTAATTGAGATTGTGGTGTCCAAGTTACTTTAAACCTTCCTCTTGGATCTGGATAAAATATTACTTTAGTATCTTTTACTCCA
>Ga0208793_1002243_pt1 | contig 10235 bp, 6 predicted proteins | sample 17_taG_FD_184092 | JGI IMG/M metagenome (GOLD analysis project Ga0208793, IMG submission 184092) | Marine viral communities from the Subarctic Pacific Ocean - 17_ETSP_OMZ_AT15314 metaG (SPAdes) (version 2) | ecosystem: Environmental > Aquatic > Marine > Oceanic | place: Pacific Ocean | collected...
GGTATTTGAGCAGGAGCGTGATGCGATACCTACGCAGATGGTGGACGGTCAGCAGGTGGACACTCCATTCTCAACAGGGAAGGCTGGTCTCTTATCACTTGGCAACACCACGGTCACACCTAACGCGGAGACCAAGACATATCCCACTAAGGATGGTGGAGTCGTTGGCCCTGCTAGCTTCTCGATCACCGCACACCACGGGACACCTCACAAGGTTGACAAGTTCAGCACCGAGAAAATCGGCACGGGCGAGGGCGCTCAGGCGTATGGCTGGGGGCTTTACTTCGCTGAGAATATAAAAGTAGCTCTCGGGTATAAGACGAGCACGAATTATCAAGATAAACGAAGACAGTTTCAAGAGGAATTACCTGATGACGCTGAGATCGATGAGGTGGTAGAGATGAGCCGTAGTGGAATGTTCTCCCCGCAGATGAATGAGCTTATTGAAGCTCTGGCGGCAGATGATTTCCTGGGTTTTGAATATCCCTCGCAAGCTATCAGTGCCGCATTCTCCAAGAGCTTCAAGGATTACGATCCTTCTGAGCGATTGCAGAGAGCTGTTGCCAGCGGCTCCCTCTACACCGTAGAACTCAACGTCGAGCAGGACGAGCTTCTTGACTGGGACAAGCCACTGAGCGAGCAGAGTGAGTTGGTGCAGGAGATTGCTCGTCGCGTGCTACCTGAGCTTGCGTCAACAGAGATGCAGTGGGTTCCCAATCAAGGAGGGATGACTCACTGGAGCGAGATGGCAGATTCACTTGAAGAGATACCTGCCATCGAAAAAGTCATTTCCAAGCTCGATCCATCACAACAAGGCCGATTCGCGCCTTACGGGGAGGAGATGATGTTGAGGATGAAGGGGGAGGAATTCTATAACTCCATGGCATCACCGACAGACTGGTCGAGGCAGGTGCAGGCTCTCAACAGGGGTTTGACACATGGTCAGGAAGCCTCCGAAGCCCTAGCAGCAGTAGGCATCAAAGGCATCCGCTACCTCGACGGCGACAGTAGAGCAGACGGAGAAGGCACATCCAACTATGTCATCTTTAACGATGCCGACATCACAATCACAGAGGAGAACGGCCAGGTCGTTGACACCTCAAGCCCATCCTTCTCCATCACTCCGCTTGCTATCGAGCAGGCTAGTGAGATCCTGCCCGGTGCAGAATACATCTCTCCTGAAGAGGCGCGATGGGCTACCATCGACGGCCCTGTTGTGCTTGGAGCTTACCACGGTAGCACCCATACCATCGAGCGATTCTCCTCGGAGCGAGAGAATTTAGAGAATGATTTCGGTGGAGGGATCTACGCGACCACTAGCCCCGAGGACGCTTCCGCTAACTACGCTGGGGAAGGCCCAGATCTGACATCTCGCATCGAGCTAAGAGCGGAGCAGATCGAAATGGAAGAGGAGATCGAGATGGATGAGGCTCGCGAGAAGGCTCGTTCTGAACTGTCTGGAGAAGGAGGGCGCATCTACCCTCTCTATTTGCCGATGAAGAATCCCGCCGTCATCGAAGAGGGTGGAGGAACTTTCTTCGAGCCGAATGCAGAGATCGACACGGAGACTCTTGAGTTATATCGCGAGGATTCCGAGGCTGAGATCCGGGATGAATACGATCTCGATGAAGAGGCGAGCCTCGACGAATACAAGTATGAGGTCGAGGATCGTATGCGACAGAATGCCGAGGAGGGTGGAGACATAACCAATCCCATCTATGAGGCAGCGGAGGAGACGGCAAACCTTTACGGATTAGATCCGCAGAGCTTCAGCGAGGTTCTGGGTGAGATTGCTTTCGAGGGAGCCTACCTCTACCAGATCGAGGATGCGATGCGAGCCAAGGATGAGCTATCCTATGCCGAGTCTGAGGATGGTAGCATGATTGGCGTGGGGGAGATCATCAATACATTCTTCCAGAAGCTGGGGTATGACGGCATCATTGATCGTCGGGCCAATTCCAAATTTGGATCAGAGCGGGAATCAGGGAAAGAGATGGAGGGGATGGATGAGAACACGGTTCACATCATCGTCCCGACTGACACGGCGAATCGACCGCGCTCAGGGTTTAATCCCGAGGCATCCTTCTCCCCCGGAGATGCTCGTATGCTTTCGGATCTCTCTGAGAATGTCATGCGTAGGGTTCGCGCTCCAGAGGCTCGGGCAGTTGTCTTCGAGCAACTGGTTGACCGTATCGACGCATTGAAGCGTGATGTCTCCAAGATGATCTTCGGTGGCACGGTTGAGCAGGAAGCTCTCCCGGATGCCCGCTCAATGAAGTCCCTCAAGAAAGAGGCTGCGTTTAGGCAGGCATCACGCCAAGATGAGCTAGAGATGGAGATGGATTCCGAGATGAGAACTCTCGGAGCGGATCTCCCTGTGTCCGTCAAAGATATGCCTGTTCACGCAGCTCTGATCGAGGGAGGCTACAAGCTTACCACGAAGAAGAGAGCGATGAAAGAGGGTCGCATGAGTGAGATGGATGGCGAGTTTGATGACGCTGGAGGGTTACACCCATCCGTATTTGGTGGAGATACCATGCCTGACGTGGCAGCTCAAGCCCTTGCCGGGTTGCAGCAGGATGGGCAAACACTGCTTGAGGAGGGGACTGTATCTGAACTCTATGATGCGCTCGCGCAGGAATGGCAGCAAGTGCAGGAGAATCGTCAGATGAACAAGGATGCGAAGAGCAACATCCGCAACACAGCCAAGCAAGCTCGCACCGAGGCCAATGAATGGCTGGAGGAGCAGGTCGCCAAGCAGAAAAAATACTACAATCCAGTAGCTCGCATTCGTCGCTCGCTGGTGATGTATGATGCCATCCTTAAAACCCTGCCGCCAGAGCTTCGGGGTAAGATGGGCGGATTCGTCCAGATAGCCAAACTTAACAGTGACCAGAAGCGCCTTGAGTTCCTTCAGGAGAAGGTGGAGCAGTTGGACAAAGAGGTGGACAAGTGGATCTCTGGAAAGCATCGCACGCAGATCGAGAAGATCTTCAAAGCGAATCGCCCTAAGAAGAAATCAAGCGGTCAAGCCAAGACGAACTCTGACTTCAAGTACGCTGATCAGGTGATGGAGATCGAGAAGATTTCCAAGATGACTCGCGAGCAAGTGGATGCCGAGATTGAGGAGATCGACCAATCACTCGAAAAAGAAGAGGATGAGTTCGAGATCATGGAGTTAACTGATCGAAGGGACAAGCTCTCTGTCTTCGGCAACATCGACGGCATGAAGGCTAATGCCTTGGGTGACTTCTACCAGAACCTAAACACAATCCACAGGCAGGGCAAGCTACTCAAAGCAATGTCCGATGAGCAGTTCAATCAGTTCTTGCAGGAGACCATTGACATGGTCAAGGAAGATGTCACGGGAGGGCAGGGAGAGATGACGCAATCCGAGGCTAAGGCTGCTAACGAGAAGCGCAGGGAAAGGGTGATTCCCACTAGGTACATTGGCGCTGAGGATATAAAGATCGACGGCATGGCTGATTTTCAACGCCAGAACCTTTCGTGGGAGTGGATTATGAATAATATCTCCCGCGCTAATCAGGCGGTGGGAACGCTGGCGAGTGAAACCCACAAGCGTCTATCCACGATGGTTCATCTCGCAACAAGACAAGAGAGTGACATTAATATAGACACGGTGGAGCAGTATAAAGAAGCTCTAGCGGGGATCTTTGGTGTCAAGGTGGCGGGGCAGACGAGCCTGAATATGGATTTAACCAAGTCGATTTACAAGATGGAAGAGGTGAGCCAGACCAATATCTCCAAGATGGAGTATGGTAAGGAGGGGCGCTCTACCGCCAAGCGAATCCCAGCATCTAAAGTGCAGGCGATCCTGAATGGGGAAGCCACGATTGAGGGTCTCGGTATCAGTGAATCTGATTGGACGGCGATACAAGCTCGCTACACTGAGATCAAGGATAGCGGGAAGAGTATCAAGCCCAACACACGGGTTGAGTATGAATCACAGACCGAGGGCGAGGCCAAGATGATGTCCCTCTCACAATCTCAGGCAATCAATCTTACGATGCTCTGGAGACAGGAGGGTCTGAAGGACTCGATGGAGCATGAGGGGTATTCTGATCAGACCATGAAGGAGATGGAGGAGTTCCTCACGCCCGAATCCAAGGAGATCCGTGAGTGGCTCACCATCCAATACGAAGACAACTACCACAAGATCAATAAGGTGTTCCGCGCCCTGAATGGATTCAGCCTACCCAAGACAGACTTCTACTCACCTGCTGTGCGTATTGCTCAGAAGGAAGCGAAGGATATGAGCATCGACAGTGAGGGAAGGCAGGCGATGTCTGTTGATCCGAACTTTACAATCCTTAGAACCACAAGCAGAGCGCCCATGGATCAGACTGCTGGAGCTTTGGACATATACATGTCTCACGCCCTACAGACCAATCACTATGTTTCATGGGCTGATACCGTGAAGGTGTTGCGCTCCGTATTTGCTGATCAATCAGTTCGAGACAATATTGCTGGATATGTTGGCCGCTCGGCCCTCTCCACGATTGACGAGAAGATTAACTGGTTCGCGGATGGTGGAAACCGCAAGGCGAAACATGTTGCCTGGCTGGATAAGTTGAGGGCCGCTCATACCTATGGATCACTTGGTTTCAAGTGGTCGATTGCTGTTAAGCAGCTCACCTCTCTTCCAGCTTACGCATTCGATATGTCCTTTAAGGATTTCGGGAAATACTTCGGCCTGTTTCTAAAGGATTGGAAAAAGAATATTAAGTTCATGCTGGACACCCCCTACGTTAAAACCAGATTGAAGTCTGGCTATGATAGGGATGTGATTGATGGCCTACGCCGGGATGGTGGCAGTAAATTCATGAAGGCGCTACAGATCGGTATGCTGTCAGGTAAGGCGGGGGACATTGTTCCTGTGATCATTGGGGGCTGGATGGCGAGACAGAGATCGTATGATAACTCCAAGAAGGCCGGGATGTCTGAGGCCAATGCGCTTAAACAAGCCGAGATCGACTTCGAGATGATCACAGACCGCGCACAGCAAGCTGGCAACCTGAAGGATCTCTCCAGCTTCAAGGGTGGCGGCTCGATGTTCAAGCTCTTCTCGATGTATAAGACTTCCCCCCTGCAATACTACGCGAACGTGTCCGAGACCTTCTTCGACGCTGGCGGCATTAAGGGATTGCTGACCAAGGGAGGGAAAAAGGATACCAAAAAAGATTTCGCTCGAAAGTTCTTCATCGCGCAAGTCATGCTCCCCTTAACTTTCCAGTTCATTAGCGATATAACTAAAGCCCCCTTCCGTGATGATGACGAGGACACATTCTCAGGAGAGAACTATCTTCGAGCCATGTTGCTTGGGCCACTCAATGGTCTATTCATTGCGGGTGATGCGCTGGAGATGATCTTCAGCGGGGTTGCCGATACTCGGATCTGGGCTAAGAAGGTTCCCGTGCTTGATGGTTTTCAAGAATTAGCGCAGGGCATTGGCAAGATGGATGCCCCCGGACTCCTCAAGTCTGTCTTCACAGATGAGGATTGGGATGGTGACATCTCCGGGGCGGCCGATAAGATCATTCGCGGAATGGGCAGGATTACACCGGGCGCAGCGACAGGCTACGATATTATCAGAGACGAGATCAAGAGACTTGAAGGCATCACGGAGGTATTCGACTAGCCTTCTAGCCATCGGTGCAGCAATCCTATCTACTTCACTTACAACTAAAAACCAGATAACAAAGATTCTATGTCACTTCCAGACGTTCTCCCGATTGCCTCATATAGCGGCAACGCTAGCACCAGCACGGCTTACCCGTTCCCCTTCAAGGTGTTAGCGGCATCTCACGTTAAGCTATACATTGACGGGGTGCTCTCCAATGATGCCATCACAGTGACAGGGGTGGGTGATGAGGCTGGAGTCGATGTCACCACAAGCGTTGCCTACACCAGCGAGCAGCAGGTTACCCTTCGTCGAGAGGTTCCATTCAGTCAGGAGACTGACTTGGTTGAGGGTGGCAGACTGCGTGAGGAGAGTCTTGAGGATGCTCTGGACTATGGCGTGATGCAGTCCCAGCAGCTTAAAGAGGCGCTAGGACGGACGGTTCAGGTGGCCCCGGGTAAAACAGGCGCAACCCTTCCAAGCACCACCAATTCAACGATTGGTCAGGATGCCAACGGGGATCTCGTTAGCCGCACAGCGGAGGAGGAGATCACTCACCTCGGAATCGGGGCATCCGTGACGGAGGCGGCAGCATCAGCAGCGGCAGCGGCGATTAGCGAAACAAACGCGGGAGCCAGCGAGACGGTGGCGGTGGCTAGCGCAGCAGCAGCGGAAGCTAGCAATGTGAGCGCATCGGCAGCAGTCCTTGATTTCGCGTCTAAATCCTACCCTGTGGTTCGGATTGGCAAGAAAGCATCCGAACCCAACATCACCTCTGATGTGACCATAAGTTTCCCGGGTGGAGGATCCCTCACTCTAAAGGCATCCGCTCGGCCCTACACCGAGGTCAATGCAATCAACGCTCAGAACGTGGATGTCGCATACCTGATTCCCGATATAATCAACATTATTAACGGTGATGTGACGGATGCGTCTACGGGTCAGGATTACGGCTTATCGACGGGGTCTACCAATGTGGACAACTTTACCCCAATTCCAGATTGGAGCGCGGAGCTTGCCACGGATGGAGGCTCACTCGTCACTGGGTTGGCAGACCTAACCTACTTAGGCTCATCGCCAGCAACCCTCACAGTCCCCCTTCCGCTAGAGGTCAAAGCTGGCGCGACCCTAGACCCGCCTGCTAATATCCCTTACGTCGCTCACTCAGGGCCACAAACCTTAACCGTCACCCAGCAGGCGCAAGCTCGAGCTAACATTGGCGCGAGCGAATCCGCTATTGGGAGCGAAGCCTCTTTCATTTTCGAGGGTGATTCAATCACTGCTGGCACTCCTGGCGGTGGTGGTCAGACTGCTACCACTTGGGCAGAACAAGCGGAGAGCCTATCGAACTTCGCAGGTCGAGGATCTTTCACGACAACCGCAGTGAGTGGCTCAAAGTTGGCCGACATGGAATCGCGGTGGTCATCTCAAGTTTCTGCCCTAGCCCCATCTGCCGGTGAGGAAAAGTGGATCTTGTTCATGGTTGGCATCAATGATGTCGCGGGCAACACTCTAAACTCATCCCTGTTGAGCAGTTGGTTCGCGACCGCGAAGAACTACGTCACGCGGGCGCAAGCTGCGGGTTTCAAGGTTTGCTGGATCGCTCCACTGATGCGCCTCCCTCATGACGAGGTGCTCAGGGATCTCGCGCGACTCATCCTAGAGGAGGGTGAGGCTGAAATTAGGATTGACGCGCACCAGCACCTGCCGAGGGTTGTGGGGCAATCTTACTTCGAGGCTGACAATCTGCACTTGAATGAAGAGGGTGGAAAGATTTTAGCGGGGGTCGTCAATCATGCTATGGGTTCAGGCTACTACGTCGAGACCTGGGATGAGACATACCGTCACTCTGATCGCACATACTTCAATGCTGATGCGTTCATGAGGACAAGGGGCGAACTCAACACGACCTGGGGCTTTAGGATCTCAAATGGAGCCTTTGCCCAGCAGGATAGCGCCCTCCTCCTGCTTGCTGACTCGGCTGGGTCCGGCGCGGTAGGTAGCGGCACGGGGTCACTAGTAATGGCGGCTCCGTCTGGCGAACCCATCGAGCTGGGTGTAGCGGAATCAGGAACAACTCAGGCAATTCGCTGGAAGTTCTTGGAGACCGGCATCCTGCGCGGAAGCAAAGCGGGGAGCACTTCAGATTTATCGCAGCAAGGCGCGTATCAATTCGGGATGGTTCCAGCTAATGGGCAGGTTCTGCTGGGCTCACAGGCTGATGATTTCGCCATCGTAGCACCATCAGGGAGCCCCATCGTCTTCGGAACCGCCACCACAGGCGTGACTCAATCCATCACGCTAGAGGTCAAGGATGTCGGCGGGATCGCAGTATCCGGCACGGTGGAGCAAACTGTCTACACGGTGGCAACCTTACCCAGTGCCTCGGCTGGAACTACCTCTTTTGTCAGCGATTCCACAGTGGCTCACGCGAGCAACTCTGGCAGCGTGGTTGCTGGTGGCGGATCTAATTTTGTCCCGGTTTATTATGATGGGACTGACTGGCGAATCTCTTAACACAATACATATCATGATTGAAAAACTGAAATCAAGAAAACTGTGGGCCGCTGTCATCACCGCGGTCATTAATATCATCGGATCAGACATCGGCCTGACTCCAGATCAACTCCTTTCCATCACCGCAGTCGCATCTGCCTTCATTATCGGGCAGGGTGTTGCTGATGCTGGGAAGCCTCAAACCTAAATACAATGAAGAAGTTACTCGCACTCAGCATCCTGTCCCTCGGCCTCTCGTCCTGCACGGCGCTGGAGGGTGTATCTGGCACACTCAACCTACCTCTCCCTGACCGGCTCGGAGGAGGCACTGTCCCAATCACAATCTATCCCGCTAAATAATGAGGACTCCGCGACTCAACGAGGACGAACTCCGTGAGATCATCGCTGTCAATGGCGTTGATTCCACGGTCGTTTCTTTGGTCGCGATACGAGGATACTATCTAGACTCAATGGGCAAGCCGGGTCAGAATGATCGGCGCTTGTATGACGATGCAATCTTCATCGTCCACCCAGATGGGGTTGAGCGTTATCAAGCCAACACTGATCCGAATGGCTGGCGCAACAAGACCAGCAGGCGTAAGGGGATGGCCATGCTCAAAACGGGCATCCACATCTTCGGCAAGGGTCTCCACAAGGGCGCTCAGGCGTTCCGTCAATGCGAGCCGTTCACTGTCCACCGTGATGGTGATGGGCGACTAGACTGTGGATTCCATGCGATCAACCTGCACTCGGGCGGCTACAACTCCACCTCTTCCCTAGGTTGCCAGACGATCCCCAAGTCCACCTGGAAACGATTCAAGAATTCACTCTACGCCCTGCTCGACGAATACGATAACCCCATGCGTCTCAACGACTGGGGTCAACGTGTTCGCTCGTTCGACTACATTCTTCTCGACGAGACTGAGCGGCGCAAGGGGAACCTAATCACATCTACACGATACATCAAATGATCACACCTATCATTATCGCAGCAATCGAAAGCGAGACCACACTGCTAATTTCCGCACTAACCGTGCTGGCTGGAGTCATCGGTCTGTTTTGGAAAATCATCCACTCCAATCACAGGGAGACCAAGGAGCGTGGCGACAAGCTGGAGGTTAAGCTGGAGAAAAACAACGAGCAACTCATCAGCCTCACGGACGAGATGGGTGAACTTAAGGGTCGCGTCTCCCTCGCGGAGGAAGTATCCCCCAAGCTCGACACCATTTCCGATGGCATCAACGCTCTTGCCGCTCGCCTAGCATCCAGCCGAGATTAGTCAAGTGGTATAAAAGCGCAATCAGCTAGATATTACTGGTATAAATGCGCAGTCAGTGGTAGATTTACCACTTAATGAAAAAGGAAACCCAAGAGCTGGCGCGTTCTATTTACTTCTCAGCCTTCTCCGTCGCAATGATGTCGATCACCTTCGCCATCGTGACCATCTCCCTCACCCTCACAATCATCACAGCACTCCTATACGAGACACCAGAGGAGTGGAAGGATAGGTATTTTAAAAACAATCCAGATGCCGACACCAATGGAGACGGCAAGCTGAATTGGACAGAGCAGAAGGCTCACGAGAGGGCTAACTAGCTGATCTTCACGCAGTTAAAAAATAGTTTCTTTCTGGGAAACTTTTAGTTGCCAACTAGGTAACTCGGTGTCACCTTGTCGTCGTCATGAACGACAAACCAAAACCAACAAAGACAGTGATCGAGGTCTCACCTGTGATCAAGGATCGTCTGACCGTGCTCGCGGCAGACTCAGAAACAACTCTCAAAGGCGCGACCGCAGCCATCCTGGATTGGGTGTTGCCACGATTCGAGTCTGGCACATTGCAGCTCTCCAAGAAGGAAATCTCCATCACAGAATAGAGCCATGATCATCGACAACGAAATCATCAGGGAGTTGGCACAAGCAGCCCAGGATTTGCTTGATCTTGAAGAGGAGATCCTCGGAGAGGGAATGCACCTAGAGCAGGAGCACGAAGACGGGCACGAGTATCGCTCTCGTATGCTTTACAATGCGCTCGACGAATTCAACGCGGCAGTAAGGCTCGACGAGGATCACACCTTGGCCACCTCAACCACAAGCC
>Ga0208793_1002244_pt1 | contig 10231 bp, 8 predicted proteins | sample 17_taG_FD_184092 | JGI IMG/M metagenome (GOLD analysis project Ga0208793, IMG submission 184092) | Marine viral communities from the Subarctic Pacific Ocean - 17_ETSP_OMZ_AT15314 metaG (SPAdes) (version 2) | ecosystem: Environmental > Aquatic > Marine > Oceanic | place: Pacific Ocean | collected...
CAAGAATAAGTTATTATTTCTTGATTAAGAGCATTTACAGTATTAACTGTACTAGAACCTGCAGTAAAAGTTAACACTGTAGGACTAGGAGTTCCTGCTGAACCATTTGTTCCTCCACCAGTGTTGAAAGCGTAATTTAAATCTAAGATTCCTCCATAAGGGTTATATATTGAAGGTGCTGAAGAAACATATACATTCCAATTTCTAGTATTATCAATATCTTTGTACATTATTAGATTTGGGGCGGCCCCAAGACCATGAGATACTGTATCTGAAGCATTTCCTGTTCCTATATATTGAACTATACTAAATCCAGCTTCTGTATTAACTGAACATGCATTAGGTGTTATAGTTCCTATATTCATGCTTGCTAATGCTGCACTTGCATAACCAACATCATCAATCATAAAAGGATTAGATACAGTAGGTGCTCCTCCGGCTTTCCAATTCCAAGATACATAATTTTGAGATGAACTATTTATAAATGCGGCATTACTTTTAACTGTAAAACCATTTGCATCAAAAGATTGTACATATGAAGACCCATCCCATTCTTGACTAGCTGATTCACTTTGTAAAACATTTGTAGCTCCTCTAACAGTATCTATTAAAGTATTACTTCTTGTGTCTGTTATACATTTAATCCATGAAAAATCCGGTGCAAAGCCTACACTTACTGGATTTGTAGAATCATTACCTGTATATAAAACTGTATTAAAATTATTAGATGGTACTACACCTGTATCTTGCCCTGTTTGTTGTAAAGCTCTCCAACCCGCATCACCAGTATATATTTCCATTTTACCAGTTGTGGTGTTTTCTCTTAATGTGCCAGTTGTTGATGTTTCACCATTTGAGGTTATCTTAAATGTTGCAGTTCCTGCAGTATCTAATTTTACAAAAGCATCACTACTTACATTACCTTTTGCAGCACTACCACTTAGAATAGTTACATCTCCTGAAGTAATTCCTGGTAATCTTATATATACAATACCACAACCACCATCACCTCCAGATCCACCACCACCACCTTTTCCATCAGTTCCAGCATAAACAGGTGATAAAGTAGCCCCTGCATTTCCATTCCAAGTGGAACCAGCACCACCACCACCTACGGATGGTGCAGCACCTGTACCATCACTAGTTTCAAATCCCACACCACCACCGCCTCCAGCATATCCTACACTACTACCAGTTATAGCAATTGTTGTTCCTTCACCTCCAGGTCCTGGTGTTCCTGTGGTACCTGTAGCTGGGGTTTGACTAGCACCTCCACCACCACCACCAACATAACTTGAACCAAGAGTATAACCATCACCACCATCATATCCTTGTGTTGGTGTACTAGCACTACCTGCTGGTGCTGTAGTAACATTCCATCCTGAACCACCACCAGAACCACCGTCAATATTACTTGTATTAGCAGAAGATTTATTACCACCTCCACCACCTGTAGCTGTTATAGTAGTTATATCACTACCTGAAATAGTAGAATCATCTCCAGATGATGAATATGGTAAACTACCATATACGGTATTACCTGTACCTCCATCACCTATGGTAATAGTATATGTCGTACCTACGGTTAAAGATATTTGAGTTTGAGATTGTCCGGGGGTAGTTCCAGTAACTGGAGTATAAGTAGTTAATAAACCTCCACCACCACCGCCTCCAAAATTTCCTCCTCCACCACCTCCAGCGACTATTAAATAATCTACTGAAGATAATATTTCTCCAGGTCTTTGAGCTGTAGTACCTTTAGGCATCTTTAACGCGGTTGTATCTGAGCTAAGATCTATAGTATCGGTTGATATTTTGGTTAAAGCCATTTATTTTTAAGTTGTAATTACTACTTCTATTCCATTTGATGCTGTTACAGGTGGAGCAGTAGTAAATAATAATTCATTATTTGATCCTCCTGATAAAGAGTAACTATTTTTTTGCTGATAAACACCAGAAATATATACATCAGTATAAGCTGTACTTGAAGGTGTTGGGGTTAATGTAAAAGTTCCTGTAGAACCTGTATCACTTCCATCACCTGTAAAATTCATAACTGTTTTAGTTGGTAAACCACCAGCTGCAGCCCATGTACCATCACCTTGTAAGAAATTACCAGCAGTTCCACCCGATGGAACGTGGCCTACATTAGCACCTCCTGCAAAAGCATTAGAAACTACCGTAACAGTTTTACTTGATTCACTAACTGATATTCCATCGTTAGCACCTGTTGACGTACCAGATGAACCTGTTGTAAATGTTACAGTATCTCCATCATTTACATCACTATTATTACTACCATCAGATACGATCCATTTAGTATAACTTGCAGCAGCAGTGCCCCATGTTACCGCACCTCCAGCACCTGCTGTTAATACTTCATTAAGACTACCTGTATTACCAAGACTATCCGTTATACTTGTTGTAGTAAATGAACCGGTATTTGTTAAAAGAGTAGCCCCAGCATTTTGACTTAACATCGAATCACCTAATGTACTTGTAGTTGCCCAAACAGGAAGTGTGTATTGAGTTCCAGTTCCTGGACCACCTACACCTATATAAGCTTTTAAATTAGCTAATGTATCTTCTATAACTGCATTTGTTTGACTTACTATAAATGTATCTGTATCCCCTAATGCTGAACCACTTGGTGCAGATTTTATTATATTAGTTGCTGTTGTATAATCAGGCCCAATATTACCTGTAGAAGTTATTGGATTTGAAAGACCTGTCAGACCAGCATCTATAGTAATTGAAGAAACATTTGTTACTGGACCTGCAGCCCAAGTACCATCTTTTGATAAAAAAGTGTTTGTTGCCGCTAGAGTTGCATCTGGAACATAACCACCGGTTAAATTCGCTCCAGAAAATACTTGTGCTGTAACTGCTCCTGCTGTTATATCAAGTCCATTATTTCCTGTAGGAAATTTAGCAACACCTAAAGTAGTGGTGGTTGCTGTATCATGACCAGAATCTATAACAGTCCAATTTCCTGCAGTAGTTCCAGGATTATCAGTATTAGCAAAAATTAAATCACCTGCTTGCACTGTAACTGAAAAGAATGTACCTCCAGTTTGTACAGCCCAAAACCAACCATTTTGAATTAAAGCAGAAGGAGTACAACCACCACCACCTGTTCCATCTAAACATGGAGTATCAGTAGAAGCATCATATCCTCCTTGAAAAGTACCTGCGTTAGCAACAGCTGCATCTACATAAGATTTAGTAGCAGCATCTGAAGCTAATGAAGTTGTACCTAAGTTTGTTAGTTGTTGACTATTCGCATCAATACTACCAGTTGGATTTCCAAGATCATTCAAAGGTAGAGTAGTAACAAAATCATATATTTGATTACCAGTTGATAAAGTAGTAGCACCATTTGTAACTATAGCTGTATCGGGAGCAAATGTCACATCATTACCTCCACTTTGTGTTATTGTTAATCCTGTACCAGCTGTTAGTTTTACTGTTGAGTCTGTTGTTGTTGAAGCATCTAAATTTAAATCTACATCACTTCCATTAGTACTAGCATTTAATGTATATAAATCACTAAAGGTTGATGTAGTAGTCCAAGTCATTGCTGCGCCCGGACCACCCGATGTTAATATTTGACCTGTAGTTCCCTCGCTACCATTTGCATTAATAGATGTTGCTATTACTATTGCATTTATATTGGCTGTACCAGAAAGATACATATTTCTCCACTCCTGTGTAGCTGTTATACCTAAATCATATGTTGCATTTGTAAGAGGTACTAAATGTTTTGCTATAGCTACTGTAGTTCCTCCTGTAGGTTGAGTAATAGCAGAATTACCTAAAGTTACAGAACTTGTAAAATAAGGTACAGTATCAACTAATCCAGAAATACCTCCAAGTTTATTATTAAATGTAGTCCAATCTCCTGAAGTTAAATATCCATCTGCAACAGACGTAGCTTGAGGTATACTAACAGTACCTGTTTTAGTTATAGTTCCACCAGTAAGAGGCGCGGAAAAAGTTATAGATTCTACCCCAATACCCCCTAATTGTTTTATATAATCTGTTAGGGTTTGCATTGAGTAACTTCTAGTTACATTAGTTTGTGTACCATCAACAGTAACTGTAGAAGTACCTACAAGTAAGTCAGTAGGTTGAGGATTTGTTTCTGGAGGATAACTATAAATTATTGCCATTTTTTGTTTATATTTTCTATGTTAATTCTAATGTTCCTGTAATTGTTGTAACAATTGTTTGCGAACCATTTATTGTGCCAGTTGTAGGTTGTGTAGGTGAGTATGTTGGTCCTGATGAGAATATATACCCTGCTTTTGCTGTACATCCAGTTGTGAATGAATATCCTAAAGATGAAGCAACAGAAGTTGTGTTTGATGCTCCTGTATCATCACCTGTTATTGTAAACCCAGTACCATCTCCACCTGGACCTTGAATATCTGTAACAACAAGAAGTGTTGCAGTAATTGTAGGTGTTGGATCTGTTGCAATTACCCCTGCTAAGGTTTGAGGAGCATTAGTACCTACAGCTGGAATTGTCCCGGTAACGGTTAACCCTGTAACTGGTGTTGAAAAATAATACCCTGCAGCTGGTGTTGCTATAGTAGTAAAAGTATAAGGTTCTCCTTCACATGCAGCAAATGTGTCACCAGTAGTATCACCAGATAAAGTATATTCTACTCCTTCTGTACCACCAGTTATACCATTACTTGTTTGAAGCATCATAGTTTGAGCAACACATGCATCCAAAACTGGTATTGTAATATATAGTGTATTTATATCAGGTGATCCAAGTCCTGCATAATCACTATCTGTTAAAGTAACAATTTTTTCTATTTTAGCTGTTGTAGTAAAATTATCACTTGTATTTGTTATCTTATCAGCATCACCTGCAATTATATATTGTTGAACTAAAGGTAATGCGCTTGTAGGTATTGTTGCGAAAGTTGTGGTTTTTACGTCACCTGATGACAATTGATTATAAGCAATAAAATCATCTGAAGTAGCTACTGTTGCGGGCGTGCTACCAGAAGCTTTTCCTACAAGTATATAATTATTAGATCCATCATATTCTACACCTATAGAAGGATTTGTTGTTAAATCCCCTGAATCTTTCTTTAACCCAAGTCCAGGAACAATACTTTGTACTGTACCTGGATTGTTTGTTGCATTAATCACAACATTACCTAAACCTGTCGCTGGTGATAAAGTAATATTTGTTCCAGCAATTAAAGAGGTTACACCTGTATTTGAAACAGATACATTCCCCGTTGCTTGATCCACACTTATTCCTGTACTTGCAATTATACTAGTTACAGCACCTACTGGAGCTGGTATAGCTACGGCTACATCATTACCAATTGTTGTTACTGTAACACCTCCACCTGTAAAGTTTAATCCTTCAGCAGCAGAGGTTATTTCACTTCCTTCATCTAAAACGGCAATGTTTGGTGATCCTGTACTAGTAGCAGGTGCCCAAGTATTATCACCTCTTAAAAAATTACTAGACGATGGGCTACCTGAAGCAGATAATGCTGCTACTATAGTACCAGATGCTGTTATTGGTCCACCTGTTAAATTAATAAAAGTAGAATTAGATGTTGCAACATCAGTTACTGTACCTGATCCAGAATTAGCATTTACTAACCCTACTAAACTACCAATAGTAAAACTTTTAGTAGGATTTGTATCTGTACTTATTGAAGTACCAAGTAGAAGATCTGAAGTTGTCGGGGTGGCTTCTACTGGGTAACTATATATTATTGCCATTTGTTAAATTATTTTAATTTTCATTTATTGTTAATGTTACTGTATCTCCATTACTTAACCCAGTCGCATAACCTTGTTGAGAATTTATTATTATATTACCTGCACTCCAACTTAAAAATGTTGAACCATCTACTTGAAGATTACCTGCATATTTAGGAACATTACTAGGACATGCATATGAAGAAAAACATGGAGAAGCTCCTTGTGAAGCATTTATACATCCACCAAAACTACTGGTACACCATGGTGATCCTGCTCTAGTTACTGTAAATGTTACACCATTGTTAGCTCCTACTGTAAAATTACTAGCCAGGGTAGTAGTACCGTAACCTGTAAAAGTTTGATTAGCTGTTCCTGATCCTGTTGCTACAACTGTATATGAAACACCACTAGCTAAACTACGTGTAACTTGAACAGTTACTTGAATAGGAGCCACTGTGCCTGTAAATGTCCAATCTGAAGTAAATGATGTAGGTGGACTGGTTTTAGTACCTATTAAGAGTAAACCATTTGTATTACTTGGAGGGTTTGGATTTGAAGAAAAATAATATCCTGATGCTGCTGTGACTGTTGGGTATGTTAATCCTGAAGTACCTATAGTATATTGTTGACCTGAACCTACTTGTCCACTAGATGTTCCATCAGACGGATTAAAAGTATAGGCTGTTGGAGATGATCCACCACTTATATTATCCGTATAATCTGCATTAACACTATAATTACTAGAAGTGGCAGTAAAGGTAAATGTACCAACAGCATAAATTTGTACTGTTTGGTTAGTATTACCGATAACTCCACTAGAAGGATAACCTCCACTAAAAGATATAGTACTTCCTCCTTGATCTTCAAAATGAGAAAAATTAAAACTCAATGTTCCTCCACTTTGACCATTAGAATTATAGGAAGCACCGGGTTGATTCCATCGAGCACATCCTCCAGGACTTCCAGGTATTACAGCACCATATCCTCCTGGACATTGTGAAGTTATAGCCCAACCTAATTGAGAAGCAATTGCTCCTCCTACTAATGTTACTCTACTATTACTTATTGCTAATGTTGTAGTATAAGAAAGTACCACGTTTAAAGCTCCTCCAATAGTACCTGATGCTGGATGGGTAGATGCATAGGGCGCTGTTCCTGAAAAACCAGAATAAGTTGGTCCACTTGTAAAACTATAACCTCCGGTAGCGTAAGCACTAGTATTAAAACTATATTGACTTCCTTGAGCTACTGTTGTTATAGCTCCAGTATTATCACCTGATATACCTACATTAGTGGAATTTTGTGGAATTGCAACTCCACCTCCTCCGCCACTTCCACTAGTACCGTCATATATTTGTAAAGTTACAGTACAATTCCCTCCAGTAGGTGGAGCAAGTACCGCAGAGACTGTAGGCGTTAAAGTAGCATTAGCACTTATAGTACCACTAGTTGTTAAACTACCACCAGAACTTATACTATACCCATTTATTGCCGTTATTGTAGTTACAAAACTGTAGGCCGTAGCTACAACCCCTGTTATAGAACAAGTGGATGCACATGCACCCCCGTTTATTGTTTCTGTTACTGAATAAGCACTAGCAGGTGCTGTACCACCAGTAGTTAAAGTAATGTTATAAATAGGTTGATAGGTTACTGTATAGGTAGTACCTGCACCTACTATAAAATATAGAGTATTATTATCTTTAGGCGTAAGTTGATTATAGTCATTTATGGTTAAAGTTACCATTTTATACCCACCCCATACATTTGGGTAGTTAGGGGATTCAACTGTAGATATTTTACCAATATCACCTGTATCAATACTGCTTTTAACATTAACTAAAGCATTAGTAGGTAAAGTGTTTAATTTTGTTGTTTTTACTTCGCTTGCTGTAAGGTCTTGAAAAGCTATAAAATCGTCAGAAGATATAGTTTGAATAGATTCGCCTGCATCTATATAATTATCATTCCCTGCAAAATCTATATCAATCAAAGGATTTGTTACGTTATTTGTTACGTCTGTTCCTTGACCTGGATCTACACCTACTATCTTACCAGCATTTGCTCTGGTATTTATTGTTACATCACTTGAATACTCAAGAGGTGTAGCACTTCCTGTTAAAGTCACATTACCACCAGCTCTTGCTTGATAAACACCAGCATTTGTTATAGTAACATCTCCTGTAGAAGGGTTTGTTAATACTGTTCCTGCTGCTGTTATTCCTACACCATCTATAATAGATTCTACAGATGCTAAAAGCCCGGGTATATCTATTGTTACGTTATTATCTATCGATGATGCTGTTACACCAGTACCTGTGAATTTCCAAGAAGTAGTATCTAAGGTTTTTACAACGCCATTATACTGTGTATATATATCAGTGGGCGTAGGACCTGGTTCTGACCAAGTCCCATCCCCTCTTAAGTAGGTGGCTGAAGAGGGTGTGCCACTGGCAGACAGACTTGCAGTTAAAGAACCGCTTGTGGTGATTGGTCCGCCTGAAAAACTTATAAAATCTGAATTCCCTGTAGATACAGATGTAACTGTACCTATGGTTAAAGCTTTAAGAATCGCATTGACTACTTCGCTAACCTGAAAATTTCGAGTGGCATTCTCTGTACTCAAGTCCGTAGCTATTAGATAGTCGGTGAGTTTCAGGGTTCCTGAAGAATACGATTTTAAAGTCGCCATTTATTTTTTATATTATTCGTTTGTCGCCTAGGTATATTTCACTTACTGTTGTCCCACCTACATGATATCCGTTTGGTGTACCATTTCCTTTTACTGTCCCTGAGCTATTTCCTATATATATTGCTGCTGCCATGATTAATTATTTTCTTTAATGTTTTCCAAAATATCCTTCTCTGTTTGTTTTACCTTTATATATAGATGTATATTTAGTAGGTTTTTTCTTCATGGATGTCAATATCCAATTACTTGGGCCTTTATCTATAGATGTATATCCATCATTCTTAGTTACTTTTTTAGGTATTGCTTTACTAATATTCTTTACCGCTTTGCCAGTTTTAAAAAATTTACCAAGTAATCTAGCACCTTTGAGAACTGCTCCTCCTGGTATTGCAAATGAAGCAACATCTACCGCCATGCTCGCTAGTTGTTTAGGTGAGACTTTAGATTCCCTGCTTTCTACAGTTGGGAACGATATTGTACCTGTTTTAGGGTGTGGAGCACTTATTTTAGTTTCATCTGTTGGTGTAACTTTAATATCCTTAGATATACCTGTTTTATAAAATGGTGATTGTTTGCTCATGATTAATTATTTTTTAAAGTATTGTTTTGTGTTTTTTATCATCAGATTTTGTATCCCACTTTACTTTCTTTTTATCATATGTCACTTTAGTTCTTTCTGGATCAATTGGTGCTTTTGACTTTATCATTTTGTGATCCGTTAATATAGGTGCACTAACTTTAGGTTTAACTACACCGCGTTGTTTTGGTGCGTCTCTATGAATATCCAATCTAGTTGCCTGATATTTTCCTCCTGAAAAACTTTTCATTAAACCCCTAGCTTTATCTACTTTCTTTTGAGTTAATGTTGTAGGGTCTGGAGTATTTATAATACTAGGTCTATGACCTGGTTTATGAGTATTTAATGGGGAACGACTTATCCCTGTCTTGTAGAATGGTGATTGTTTTGACATGTTTGTTGTATTTAAAGTGTATACTTACTATATTCACATGAAAACACCTTTTTTTACGTATAAAACACCCTATTTACATAAACAGTGACAAAAGGTAGTTACTTAACCTATCTTTATTAGCTATTGTCACACTGCTATGTATTTTGTTTGTAAGATATAGGGAGATGTTGTATTTCACCTATCTTTCTGATTATCAATCTGTTACACAAAATCATTTTCATTTGCCCCAGCCCCCCAACTTTTTCCATGATTTTTCCATATATTTTCAGCTTTTACCATATTTTCCTGTAACATTCAGACTTTTTCCCCCTCTCTACTATACTAACATTGATATAATAGATTATTCATGATACTTCATTTGATTATGACATTGTGACATATATATATACATTAGATGACAATGTGTCATGTGGTATACATACTCCAATTAATTTACATTTAAATATTAATACACCTTTATACAAACTTAATACGATATCTAATAGATAATATAAGTATAAGAAATTAAGTAATAATAATACATTAAATTATGTCTAATAAAGAAATTAAAATAATACACAAAATAATAAATATATTTACAATAAAAGAATTAGAATTAATCTTTAATGAAAATGAATTAAATGATTTATGTGATTTAATGAAAAAGTATAAAATATAAATACAAAGTTAATACGAATAACAATAGATAATATAATAAAGAAATAATAATAATAATAATAATAATAATAATAATAATAATATGAATAATAATAAAATAACAAATAGATTTGTAATAAGTAAAAAAGGTATAGAGAATAAAGTAACTAATGAATTTACTAATAAAAAA